>CETX01106959.1_pt1 | contig 20715 bp, 22 predicted proteins | sample 356501 | NCBI WGS metagenome assembly CETX01 (sample SAMEA2623390, study PRJEB7988) | marine metagenome | biome: marine biome (ENVO:00000447); feature: mesopelagic zone (ENVO:00000213); material: "saline water (ENVO:00002010), including plankton (ENVO:xxxxxxxx)" | depth 450 m | reverse complement strand
GGTGCTGTAGGTGCCATCATCGGCCACTACATCATGAGGTGGGACCTGGTGTTCTTTTCCATCCTCGGCATTATCGCCCTCTCCGGGGTGGTCGTTAATGCCAGCCTGGTGCTGGTGGACTACATCAACCGACAACGCAGAAGAGGGGTCGACCTGTTCGAAGCGGTGACCATGGCCGGGGTGGTGCGCTTCAGGCCCATTCTGCTTACCTCCATCACCACCTTCGTTGGACTGGTGCCGCTGATGGCGACGGCAAGTCAGGCTACCTTTTTCATCATTCCCATGGCGATCTCGCTGGCATTCGGTGTCCTGTTTGCCACCGTGATCACCCTGTTACTGATTCCCAGTCTCTACATGATTCTGGAGGACTGGCTGAATTACTGGGGCGTAAATAACAGGAACTATGAACTTGAATTGGCAGTTCTGGACGATGACACAGCGCCGGTTGCTGATGGTCAGAGAGCTGGGTGAATAGCAGACCTCTCGGTGCTCTGATGACCGTTCCCAATGAAGGAAGGTTCCGTAACAAGGAGATAGGAAACGGTGAGACTCATCATCATCGCAACCGTTATTCTACTGGCCGGATCGCCAACGTACGCACAAGAGACGCCACCGGCGATGGTCAGCCCTTATGATGCGCTGGCCGATGCCATTTTCGGCGTCAAACGTGCCGAACACGACTTCGTGAAATCGCTGCTCGATCATCATCGCCGAGCCGCATTGGCGCATGTCGATGTGGTATGGTCGTACGGATAAACCCGGCCTCGGTCGTGGCGTCCCGCGATTGCGATAGAGCCGATTGCGCGCTGACGTCGACGAACCGATCCGCCCGCTGCTCGAGCAACTGATTCCTCGCTTTCACTTCGGTGTCGGCTGGCCCGATCGCGTCGACTCATTACGCGTGCGCTGGTCCGGTGGTCGCGAAAAGACATTGACTGATGTCGCGACCAATCGGGTACTGCGTATCGAGCCACCCCGCAACTGCGTATCGAGCCACTCCGCAACTGATAACCATTCAGGTACTATTTCCTGCAGCGACCCCCTGGTGCGTCGTCATGCCGGTTGGTGGTATGATCGACCGCTTTGTGGCACAGGTCCATGGCAGTCAGGAATCGAGACAAGAAACAAAGGTAGAGAGTGTCGTATGGTCAGTGAACGCATCAGTGAGTGGAAGGTCTCCGGTTATTCGGCCATGTATCTACCCGTATCCGTCGCGCTGTTGCCGGTAGGTGTCTATGTGCAGCCGCACTACGCGGAACTCGGCATCAGCCTGATCGCCATGGCGGGCATCATCCTCGCCGCGCGCCTGTCCGACGTCGTAACCGATCCGCTCGTCGGCGTTCTGTCCGACCGGATGAAAACACCCATCGGCAGGCGCAAGCCCTGGATCATCGTCGGTACGCCGTTTCTACTGTATGCGATGTACAAGCTGTTTTTGCCTCCCGAGCAACCGACAATATGATATTTCGGCCTCTGGGTGGTGATGATCTACCTTGCCTTCACCATCGTGCAATTGCCTTATATGGCCTGGGGCGCGGAGCTTTCCACCGGCTATAACGACCGCACCCGCATCACCGGCCGACGCGAGCAGTTCCACTATTTCGGTGTCGTGGTGGCGACGGCGTTGCCTCTGGTGGCGGGAACGTTGATCTACTTGAGTTCGAGCGGCAACACGCTGGGTGATCTGCTGGCCAATGTCTCCGAGGAACTCGGTGCCGTCATGGCAGCTCGTGCCGGCAACCCGGGCCCGATTCTCGAGTGGATGTTTATCTTCGTAGCGGTGATTCTGCCAACGACGGTGTTTATCGCTGTGGTCTTCGTACACGAGCCGGATCAACTCGTCATCCCGCGGCGCAAACCGAGTTTCCTTGCCAGCCTAAAGGTGATCCGACGCAACGGCCCATTCGTGCGCCTGATCGTCTGCTATACCGTTAGCGCGATTGGCGGCGCCATGACCGGCGCACTGTCGTTTTTTTTCGTGAAGCACTGCATCAATGCCGGCGAGTGGTACTCGGTGTACCTGCTGGTCTATTACGTGGCATCGGTTGTCGGCCTGTTCTTCTGGATGTGGCTGGCGACCCGCATAGGCAAACACCGTACGTTCATCGTGCTGGTAATCTGGTATAGCGTTTGGGCTTCGTTCATTCCGTTCATTCCGGAAGGATGGTTCGGCGTGTTCCTGTTCATCATGGTCAACAAGGGTTGCACAGAAGGCGCCATGCTGGCATTACCGGCGTCCATGGCAGCGGACGCGGTTGACATCGATTCCGCCCGCACCGGCGAGCAACGCGCCGGTCTTTACTTCTCCGTCTGGGGCATGTTGCTTAAAGGGGGCGTTGCACTGGGTGGCGCCATCGCCCTGTTCGTCGTTGGCATATTCGGTTTCGATCCAACCGCCGATCCCAATCTAGCGAGGACGCCCGATGGCAACTCTGCGACTTCACTGATGGTGGTGGCCATCAGCTATTCGATCATCCCGGCTTGTTTCAAGTTTATCGCGTTACCGTTCATCTGGAATTACCCGCTAACGGAGGAACGTCAGGTGCGTATTCGCAAGCGGCTTGAGCAACGTGGTGTGCGGGTATCAGCTAGTAGTAGTACTGCACCTGGTGGGTAGTCGCTGCAAACGCCGGCTATAGATGGCTGCCAAAGGTCTTTTCAAGAATCTCAAACCCTTCCTCAGCACACCACTTTTCGATATTGTCAATGTCTACAATCTCCATGTAGAACTTAACTTCGACGAAGTGGGACCGCGTTTCTTCGTCAAACCCTTTGACGATTTCACTACCGACTCCGGCATCTTCGGGATTTGTCTGAAGACTCCGCGCCAGTTCAATTTCGTTTGTCTCTCTGACAAATTCCTCTGCAGATCCTTCCGTCATATATTTCAAACAGGCTATTGTTATTTCGTCACCGCCGTGCACGTTGCATCATCCTCTGGCTAAGTTTGATATTGATTGTAATGGATCGTCGTAGAGGGATAAAGATGCGCGCCGGACCACACGGCATCACGTCCGCCTGCGGGTTCGATCTTTACCCGCGCTAATGTTAGGCTTCGGACAGCAATCAGCTCAATCCGTTAGCGGGCCAAACAAGAACAAGCAGGAGTGCCCCATGCCCATACCAGTCGCGCCGCTGAAGCAGGCGGAACTACCCGTACGCGAAAAGCCGCTCCTCAAGATGATGGGCCCCGGCATCGTCATGGCCGGGCTGGCCATCGGATCGGGCGAGTTGATCATGTGGCCGTGGATCACGTCCGTCGTCGGTTCCCAGCTTCTATGGGCCGCCGCTATCGGCATCTTCCTGCAACTTTGGATCAATATCGAGGTCGGTCGCTGGGCGATAGTTACTGGAGAGAGCCCCTTCACGGGCATGGTTCGGGTCATCAAGCTGCTCGTCTATGTATTCGTATTCATGATCATTGTGGGCAAGTTTCTGCCGGGTTGGGCTCGGGAAACGGGCGTTGCGCTACGCGACCTCATCTTCGGCCCAAATCACACCAGTCCTGAGTGGCTGTGGACGGCCGTGGTTTTCGCGATTATCGCCGTGATCTTATTCGGTCCGAAGGTGATCTACACCGCTGTCGAGCGTTGCATCATGGTCCTGATCGTCATTATCGTGCTGGGCCTTATCTACGTCGTCTGGGAGATCGGATCGAAAGAACTCTTCCTGGAAATGTGGCGGGGCGTTAGCAACGTTTTCCAGTTCCCCAAATTCCCGGTAGATATCCTGGCCGATGACGGTTCGGTTCGAGATCAGCTTACCTTCAGCCGCTTCTTTGGTGCCGTCGTATTTGCTGGGGCGGGGGGTCTCGGAAACCTGTATTACGCCTATTACCTGCGTGAGAAGCGCATCGGCATGGGCGCGCGCATGCCGACCCTTATGAGCGCTGTGCACAAGCACGAAGTCAAGGAAATGGATACCGGCTATGTGTATCCGGATACCGAGGAGAATCATCGGCACTTCCGCGACTGGTTTCGATTCGTCGTCATCGATCAGGTTCTGTTCTTTTGGATACTGGGTAGTTTCACCATGTTCTTGTTCATATTCGGTGCGTTGGCGGTGTTGCATCCCATCGGCCTGGTGCCGGATAAAAGCAGTCTGGTATGGGATCTGGCATCCATACTGGAGGCAAGCATGGGCACATCCGGGCGTTACATCTTCCTCATCGTCGGTATGTCGGCATTGTTCAGCACCCAGTTGGGGGGCGTGGATGGCGGCAGCCGCATATTTGCCGATCTGCTACACACCAACTTCAAGTTCGGCCGCTGGTTCAAACTCGAGCAGTGGTATCTGATCCTGGTCAGTACCACCATGATCGTCGGCACATTCAGCGTCTGGTTCTTTGAGAAATATGACGTCGCCGGCTTGGATTTTCTGTTCATTTCAGCCCTTATTGGCGGCTTCGCCATGGCCGTCTATGTGCCCTTGCTCCTTTACATGAACCTGACCTATCTACCCAAGTCGGCCCGGCCCGGTTGGATTAATATCTTCTTCATGGTGATCGCCTCCGCCATGTACATCAGTTTTGCGGTCTACACGATCTACAACAAAGTGTCGCAGATGCTCACCGGTTAGACGAACTGCACGGCCGGCATGGATTAGCCATTGCCCTGAATCGCCGAGGCATCTCTGCCCCAAACCCCTGAAATTGCATGCTTTGAATAGTTCAATCGCTACGCTAATATGGCCAAGAATAACAAGGATGAAGGCATGGAGAGACCATTCCCAGCCTACCAGGGCAATGCACCTTACTTCTTCGTCAGCTATGCCCATGACGACGATGAACTTGTGTATCCGGAAATGGCATGGCTGCATGAAGTGGGATTCAACCTTTGGTACGACGACGGTATTCAAGTCGGGTCCGTATGGCGTAAAGCGATTGCTGACGCGGTGTCTGGTGCAAGTGCCTTGATCTTCTTTGCGACATCGCGGTCAGTGAAATCCAGAAATTGCAGTAAGGAAATCAGCTTTATTCTCGATGACGATAAGCCGGTTTTTGTAGTGCAACTCGATGACGCTACATTACCAAGCGAGTTACGTCTGTCACTGAGCGATCGCCAGGCGATGATTCGCTCAGCATTCAATGAAGCGACCTATCGTTCCTGGCTAACGAGCGCCCTGGGTTCGGTAGTCGAACATGTTCCGGTCACTCTCACTCCCAAGGCAGCGCCGGAAAGCAGCGTCGCGGACAATGAATGGGAATCCCAGCGTTTCCAACAGGGGAAGATTCGCTTTGCGACCTCTGCAGACGGAGTGCGATTTGCCTATGCACTGACCGGAGAAGGGCCGCCGCTTGTCAAAGCCGCACACTGGCTCACCAACCTTGATCTGGACTGGCAAAGCGTAATCTGGCGCCACTGGCTGGGCAGCCTGGCGGATGGTCACCAACTGCTTCGCTATGACCAACGAGGATGCGGGCTGTCCGATCGTAATCCGGAAGACCTTAGCCTGGAAGCGATGGTGAGTGACCTTGAGACTGTTGTTGACGAGGCAGGCTTTCGGAAATTTGCACTACTCGGTGCCTCAAAGGGCGGACCCGTTACCATCAATTACACGGTAAAGCACCCTGACAGAGTGAGCGCACTCATTCTATACGGTTCGTACGCACAAGGTTGGGCTCGGCGCGGCAATCCAGCAGAGGCCGAAAGCGGGCGCGCCATGATGGAGCTTGTCCGCTTCGGCTGGGGCCAGGACAACCCGGCGTTTAGGCAGATGTTTGGTTCCCTGTTCATGCCTGATGCCAACGAGGAGCAGAGAGAGGCTTTCGATGTCATGCAACGTGAGAGTGCGACGCCTGAACTAGCTGCACGATTGATGGAGGCACTCGGTGAGGTCGATGTATCCGATTTGCTGCCACAGCTATCAGTGCCGGTTCTGGTGCTGCACGCCCGTGGCGATTCGCGCATTCCGCACGAGCTTGGGCGCTCTCTTGCATCTGGAATTCCAAACGCAGAGTTTCAATCGCTGGACTGCAATAATCATATCATCATGGAACATGAGCCAGCGTTCCCAGGGCTGATATCTGCAATAAGGGTATTTCTTAAGCGTATTGAGTAACGTGATCCGGATGAAGCCCCGCGATCAGCGGCCCATTGCCGACCAACGGCGCGTGATCCGCTTGCATTTTTTCTCCAGGTGACTATCCTTACCATCCAAATTACTGGATCTCTCTCTATGACCGTTTTTTCCACCCGACAATGCAAGATTTGCAGTGTGAATGCAGGCGAGGTGTGCCTGATGCACGGGCATATCGAGGTTGGGGTGACGCGGAGCTGTAACCAGGACCATTCCATCCTCAATTTCGGACCCAGACTAACCTGACGAAGGCAATCGGAAGGCTAGTTTAGAAAAAAGCCTTCCGGATGAAATCAGAAAACCCCGGTAGGCCATAAGAGTCAACCGGGGTTTTTTTTGCCCCCTGGGAAAGTGAGTAATATGTTTGATCTAAAGCTGTTTTCCAGTCCACGCGCACTGAAAAGAGATTTTCTACAGAGCACCGATGTGGCTCCCCAATCCATGGGACCCGAGCTGAGGAGCGATTTTGAGAGAATCCGCGTGCAGAATGCCGATCTCCTGATTTCGGGGAATTTCTGGTGGGACTTCATGCGCACCTATGCGCGGCATCTGACCTTGATCGTAAGCCTTCGCGGCGTCGGTTCGATACTGATCCTGGCCTCGGTACTCGCCAGTCAGCGCATTCTGGATGAAACGAATACTTTGACAGCCTCCCTCTGGCTGCTGTTCTTCTACGGGCTGATCCAGTTAGTTCACCGCGTGACCAACGCCTATGTCGCCATGCTGCAGAATCAGATCCTGGTTTGTGTGCGAACCTTCGTGACCGTGCGTATGAACTGGAAACTGCTGCGCATGGGTAGTCTATCGTCGGCCGAGTTTTCAACCGGAAACCTGAAGACGCTGATCTCATCCGACATCTACCGGATAGCCGAGTTTCTGGGCAGCCTGTTTCGTAACGGCATCCCCTGCCTGCTGGGTCTGATCTTTCTTGGACCGGTTATCTGGTTCTACATGGGTATCCCCGGCATCGTAGCGGTAGCAACAGCTTTTGCCGCACTTCCCCTGGCACTTATATTTGGCCGGTACGTCTTCCACAAGGAGGAGATCATCAAGCGACAGGAAGACTCCCTGGCCACCATCGTTGGTGAGTGGGTCACGCACGTCAGATTGCTGCGATATCTCGGCTGGGAAAAACTCCTGGCAAGCAAAGTAGCCGGACACATCCGCAAACTGGTCATTGAGGTCACCAAGCAGCATGGCGTCAATCTGGTCAACTTCGGGATCAGCGTGAGCTGGTGGCTGATGCCGATCATCCCTTTGATCTATACGGCCGACGTCATGGAGGATACCAGCGACTTAAGCACCTTGTTTGCCAGCATCTGGATGCTGAATCACATCACGCTTTACATTCGCTGGCTTCCCGGTTTATTCATCAGTTATGGCGCAGCAGCAGCCTGTATTCTCCGCCTGAACCGGCTGTTTTCACACAGCGATATCGAAGATGAGCTGTTACCGCCGTGCAACCAAGCGCTGCAAGGGGCGATGCCGACAAAGTTACACTTCAATCACGTGAGTTTTGCGTATGAAGAGAAGGAGGCCCTGACGGATTTGGACTTGACGCTGGATCTGAGCCGGTATACCTCCCTGATCGGAACCGTTGGCTCCGGCAAATCCACGCTGCTGAAACTGATCTGTGCGGAGGTGCAACCTACCGCCGGCAAGATCCTGGTGGAATTTGACAACGGCGTCATCGCCGATCTCCGCCACCATGACGTCTATGCAGCCGTTCGACGCGTATTCGGATATATGCCCCAGGAAGCGTACCTCTCGAATGCAACGCTGGCGGTAAATATCAGTCTGGATGAGCACCACAGTGACCAGGAAGTCATGCAGGCAATCCACTTGGCTGAACTGGCAGCGGATATTACCCACTGGGATAGTGGAATAAGGGAGGAAGTTGGTGAAACGGGAGTGAATTTATCCGGAGGACAGAAGCAGAGAGTTAATCTCGCCCGGGCGCTCTATTCGGGCCGACCCTATCTGGTTCTGGATGATCCCTTGAGTGCCGTGGATACCAATACGGAATCCGCCCTGATGCAGAGCATGCTGAACCAGTGTGGGGGTTTCCTGCTGAGCAGTCACCGGCTGACAGAACTGAAGAAAACAGATCGCCTGCTGGTGCTGCATGACGGCAAGGTAATCGAAGATGGTAGCCCAACGACGCTGGCAGAGGATCCATTCTCAGAGTTCAGCAAGCACCTGCGTGCCGCGGAGGTCAGCCATGTAGCATAACTTCGTCACCGCCGAAGAAGTCAGTCAAAAGCAAAACAACGTAATGGCCCTCATACGTTTCATCGGTACGCTGAAATTGCTGAAGAAAATCATCGTGCCCACCTCGATCGTGATCCTGTGTGCAGCAGCAACGCCCTCCTATTTCCTCTGGTTCCTGGGTAAAACTGTTGACTGCGCTCTGCAGAGTGGTTGTCAGGTGACCCATGACCTGCTGGGCTGGCAAGTGATTCTGCCTTTGACTACCAGTTCGCTGCTGGCCATTGCAGTGGTCGCCATGTTCTGCAGGGTTGCTGCCTGGACCATGTTTGAATTGAGCGGCCAGTGGTCAACCCAGGAGATTCAGGCGCAGATGATGAAGTCCATCTGCAAGGTCAGGACAAGCTTCTTCGACGAGAACCCCTCGGGCCGATTGATCAATCGACTGCTCGGCGACTATGGCATGTTACGACTCGATGGTGTCATGTCGATCGGCGACACCGCCAACAGCTTTGCCGACGTGATCTGTGTGGGCCTCCTAATAATGATTGCTCATCCAATTGCCGGTCTGTTGATCTTGCCGGTAATACTTCTCTATGTAGGATTACAGACACAATTGGCCCCGATGATGAGTCATGCTCGGGAACTGAGGGCCGTAAAGATCGGCGAAGCCTTGCACCGGGAAACCGATCTGATCGAGGGGCGCACCATGTTTACCCTCTACAACAAGGTGGACAACCTGCTGGAGAGAATATACAAGGCTTTCAACAATTCACTGAACATCCAACTCTTCTATGCCAAGCTCATGAGTTGGGGGATGTTGTGGATGGGTGTCATCTCCGCGATCTATGCTGTGGTGGTCTATGCCTTCCTGATTGTTGGCATGCACAACCAGACCGTATCGGTCACGGTAGCGGCTGTTGTAATCACAGCGGTGTTTAACCTCAACAATCTCTTTTTTGGTCTTAGTTGGGACATGTCATTTCTTGGCGAGACGGCATCACACGCACGAAGGGCGTTTTACATCATCGACCTGCCTGACGAGACCGAGCAGGAATCCCATGCACCTCAAATCGTGGACGATGCGCCCATGAAACCACTAAAGGGCAACATCCGATTTGAAAACTACAGCATGTCCTACCGGGAACACCTGCCGAGGATTCTCACTGATCTCAATCTGGAGATACCCATGGGGTTGCACGTAGGCATAGTCGGCAGGACCGGCGCCGGCAAAACCAGTTTGATGCAGGCTCTGTTTCGCCTGGTCTATCATCACGGCGGTGATATCAAGGTGGGAGGGAGATCAATCTTCGGCTTGGACGTAAGTTTCCTACGCAGTCACTTTGGGGTGGTTCCCCAGGATCCTTACCTGTTTGCCGGAACCATCCGATTCAACCTTGCCGGGACCATGGATCTGCCGGATGATCACTTGCGAAGTGCACTGGACCGGGTGGGACTGAAAGTGGGTTTGGATGCAACGGTACTGGAAGGGGGTAAAGACTACAGTGTTGGCGAGAGGCAGTTGCTGTGTCTGGCCAGGCTGATTCTGAACCGCAAGTCCTATATCTTCATGGACGAACCAACCAGTTCACTTGACCGCCGAACAGACGAGAAGATCCAGCAATTGCTACAAACTGAAATGTCCGACCGGACCGTGATCACCATCGCACACAGGTTGGAGAGTCTGTTTCACTATGACCTGATCATGGAACTGTCGGAGGGAAAGCTTGTGCGGCAGGGGCCACCTGGCGAAATGATCCCGCTGCTGCAGTCGGTTTATGGAAATATTGAGGAATCAGCCTAGCAGCTCTGAACTGGCTATTTGCTATCTGAGCTGTCAGCCGTAAAGGCTTGACGGCCCCTTGTCTTCGAAAGGTCTGAGTGCAGATCTCAATCCAAGGGGCCATTCGTACCGGGGTCCGTATTCGCTGTGAGACAGATCACGGCACAATTCCCTCATTGTCGTTAGACTGCGTTTTCCTGCAAGAATTTGTCCGGCTCGATTGATATCGCAATCGACGTATCTCTCGGCGCGGAAGCATCCTGCAACACCAGGGCAATAACTGAGAGCAGCGCACCACGACCCATGACCAGCACAGAGACAGGATTAGGCGTCTTCGAGAAGTACCTGACGGTTTGGGTACTGCTTTGCATCGCCGCCGGGATCACGTTGGGCAAGGTGGTGCCGGAGCTGGCCGTCTACCTTGACGGTCTCGCGATTGAAGTCAACGGCGCACCCGTCGTATCGATACCGATCGCCATATGCCTGTTTTTCATGATGTTTCCCATCATGGTCAAGATCGACTTCAGCAACGTCGTTAAAGCGGGCAAGAACATAAAACCGGTGGCCCTTACCCTCTTTGTCAACTGGGCGATCAAGCCGTTCACGATGTACGGCATCTCCGCGTTCTTCCTGGGTTCTCTGTTCTATACGTTTATCGGTGCTGAGGCCGTGGATTACATTAAGATGCCGCTCGGTCTCGACTTACCGGTTGGTGCCAGCCACGGCGAAGGAACGGTTGTACTGATCGACGGCATCAAGAAGCTCGAGGTGCCTCTCTGGCGCAGCTACCTGGCCGGTTGCATCCTGCTCGGCGTCGCTCCCTGTACTGCCATGGTATTGGTCTGGGGATCTCTGGCCCGTGGCAACGACAGCCATACACTGGCCATGGTTGCCATCAACTCCCTGACCATGCTGTTCCTGTATGCGCCGCTCGGCGGTTACCTCCTTGGCATCGGCGAACTCCCCGTCCCGTGGCAGGCGCTGCTCCTCTCCATCGGTATCTACGTAGCGCTGCCGCTGCTAACAGGTTACCTGACGCGCAAGCGCCTGCTACATGTTAAAGGTGAAGACTGGTTTAACAACAAATTCCTCCGTTTCCTGACCCCCGTGACGGTTATTGCCCTACTGATCACCCTCGTACTCCTGTTCTCGTTCAAAGGCGAGATGATCCTGGCCAATCCCCTTACGATCGTGTGGATAGCAGTCCCGCTGTTGGTGCAAACCCTGCTGATATTCGGACTGTGCTACCTGCTGGCCAAATTGCTCAAGCTTTCTTACAGCGACGCGGCACCGTCGGCACTGATCGGCGCTTCGAACCACTTCGAGGTTGCCATCGCGACATCCGCCATGCTGTTTGGGCTATCTTCGGGGGCAGCACTTGCCACAGTTGTGGGCGTCTTGATAGAAGTCCCCGTAATGTTACTGCTGGTGAAGATATGTCTGCGCACACGACGCTGGATCGACTATGCAGGTCCCGAGATGGCTGTATGACGTCCGGCCGGTTCCATTGTCACTCAATACATGGCATGCTGATCTGGTGGCCATCAACCCCAGCAATATAGTTAGACAGGACAGCATCCACAGCAGTGATTGAAGAAACTGCAACCGACCCCATGGCGGAATTCATGCGCGATCATGGCAGAGCAAGAAAACTGCTGGATCAGAACGCTGACGTCTGTTTCCTAGCAACGCATGATCCGCAAGATGGCGTCCAGGTTCGCACCTTGGTGCTGCGCGATATCGTCGAACGAAAACTGGGAATCTTCCTCAATCGATCCAGCCCCAAGTGGAACCAACTCGAGGCGAACGGCGAATTCCAATTACTTCTGTATTATCCGAGCATCGAACTGCAGTACCGAATGAGTGGCACCCATGCGCACATGGATTCCGATCTGGTTGCCGATAGTTGGCTGCTCAGACCGGACGGCAGCAAATACCTGGATTACTATTACGATCGGATCGGGGCACAGAGTACGCGCGTCGACTCTCGTGAAGCGATGGAGTCTGCTCTTGCGAAGCTGCAGCGCTCGCTACCGGAACCCGATGGGCTGACGGCACCTGAAAGTGCACGCGGCCTATACCTGGAAATCGACACGATCGACCGACTCGATCTATCCGATCGGAGTCGGTTGCACGATCGACGCCTTTTCACGTTTGCAGCAGGCCGGTGGACACAGCAGGTCCTGGTGCCATAAACGGCACGCAGCTATCACTCTGCCATTGCTCAGATAACGACCGACATCGCCAGTGGGTGGTGTCAACACAGATAACGAAAGGCAAGACCTTACGCCAGGCATGCCCCACTTTCTTGACATTTGAAGTGATGTTCTGTTGACTACAGATTCATCGAAAAGACGGTTGGCTGGCTGACGATCTTGAGATGATCCACGCACACTGAGGAGCAACGTTGATGAACGGCAATGACTACATAGCCAAGATTCTGAAGAGCGAGGGGGTAGAATTCATAACCTGCTTTCCCAGCAATCCGCTTATAGAGACTGCCGCCAAAGAAGGCATCCGTCCGGTAGCATTCCGCCATGAACGAGGAGCCATCATGGCGGCGGACGGTTTCAGCCGGATCAGCGACCGTCAGCGATTTGGTGTTGTGGCCATTCAAGCGCAGGCCGGCGCGGAGAACGCCATGGGTGGAATTGCCCAGGCCTACGCCGACAACATTCCCATCCTGGTATTGCCGGGCGGCCTGTTTCTGAATCAGATCGCCGTTAAGCCCAATTTCTCCGCCGTCCACAATTACCAGGGAATTGTCAAGCAGGTGGAAGCTATCTATCGACCGGAGGACATCGGCAACGCAATGCGGCGGGCCTTTCACGCCCTCCGAAATGGCCCTTGCGGACCTGTCGTGGTGGAACTGACGACTGATGTCTGCGGCCGTGATGTGCCGGAGGCGTCACAGAACTATCAGTCGCCTGGGTCCATCCAGCAACAGCCGTCCGCAGGTGCGATCAAGGATGCGGCGGCGGCCCTGCTTGGCGCCTCAAAACCGGTGTTGTGGGCCGGTCAGGGCGTACTGTTCGCTGGTGCGACAGCGGAACTTCGCGCGCTTGCTGAGTTAACAGGTATACCGGTGTTCTGCACCATGCCCGGCAAGTCGGCAATGGACGAACAACATCCCTTGTGCCTAGGTGCCGGCAGTGGCCTGACTACCATGGCTGCAGGCAAGTGGTTGACCGAGTGTGATCTGATCCTGGCGCTCGGTTCGAGCCTTACGCGGACCTTCTATGGTCAGCCCATCCGCGGCAAGAAGGTGTTGATTCAAAACACCGACAACCATCATGACATCAACAAGGATGAATCGGTAGACATCGGCTTGCTGGGAGACACCAAGCTGACCCTCCTGGCTTTGATAGACGAGATCAAGGGACAGATCGGATCGAACGGAACGGGCGATGCGGATCAGACCAAGGCGGAGATCGCGGCAACGAAGAACGAGTGGCTCAAGGAGTGGGAGCCATTGCTCACCTCCAACGAGGAACCCCTCAACACCTACCGCGTGATCCATGAAATCGATCAGACGCTGGACAGGGAGAACAGCATCGTCACGCACGATGCTGGAGCTCCGCGCGATTCACTGGTGCCTTTCTATACGGCGACCACGCCCCATAGTTATGTTGGTTGGGGAAAAACCACTCATCTCGGTTTCGGCATCCCCCTGATGATCGGTGCGAAGATGGCCCATCCTGACAAGTTCTGTCTAAACTTCATGGGTGATGCTGCGTTCGGCATGTCAGGTCTCGATATAGAGACAGCAGTACGCAGCGGATTTGCCATCACCACGGTACTGCTGAATAACGGCGGCATGGCCACCTACCCGGGTGGATTTCCGACCGCGAGGGAGAAGTACGGCGTATCTCACATGCAGGGCGACTACGCTAAGATCGCCGAGGGCATGGGCGCAGTGGGCATAACCGTCAAGAAGGTTGCGGAGATGGCGCCGGCGCTTACCGAGGCACAGCGCCTGAACGCAGACGGCCAGACCGTTCTGATTGACGTGCATTCGAATATGGAAGCAAAGAAGTCCCGCTATTAGGATGACGCACAAACCCCAAAAATGAAGGGGATCATGATCCTGCCGCTCGTGATCGCTGTTAGGGTAATTCGATGGTCAGGTTCGCGATCGTTGCGTCCTTCTCCACCTCGTTGTCAAGATGGATCTCGAGATCCAGCAGGTCCTGACCGTCCTGCTGGTACTTCCGGGCAACCCAACCCCGCGAGGTGATCGTGTCGCCGAGACAGTTCGGACCTTTCATGGCGAACCGAAGCTTACGCAAAAACGCCTCGGGGCCCGCCCAATCGGTGGCAATACGACCGAACAGCCCCTCGTAGAACATGGTGTTGACGAAGATGTCGCGGGCGCCGTTCTTTTTGGCAAATTCACGATCGTGGTGAATCGGGTAGAGATCCCGCGTACCCGAGACGTCGATCATCAAGGTGCGCATGGTAATCGGAAACGACAGGCTGCCGAGTTCGTCACCCTCCTGCACGTCGTTCCAATCCAGCGTCTTAAAGCTCGTCTCCGAGCCCGTGCTGTCTTTAGCCATCGTCGCTCCCCTCTGCTTTATAGCGCAACAGAACCATCGTCGACCTGCCGACAAGGCGGTCGCCGATCTCGGTCCGGTATTCGGTAACGCTGGTCACGAATACACCGCGTCCGACTCGCACCTTCTTCTCATCGGAAACCTCTGTGGTCATGCTGCGTAGCTTTAATCGTCCATCGCCCGGCCCAAACGGTGCAATGTATTCGACCTCCTGCCCGGCGACGGTATTCACCGTGTAGCCATACTCATCGCAGAGGGCATAGACCTTGTTGCCTCCCAATGCAGTTCCGGCGGGATTGAGTGCAGCAGCATCACCAGTTGTCTTCTGCTTCAGGAATTCAGGCGTCCACCAGGCCGCAAAGGTCATGGAGAACAGCGACTGGGGCGGCGCGATGACCCGTCCGAAACGGGACTTCTCCGCAAACTCCCGGTCCCAATAGACAGGATTGCCGTCCTCGGCCACTTCGCAAAATCGACGAATCGCCGTCTCAGTGACTGCGTCCCGAGTAATGCTGTATGGTCCCCACTCGTTGAGGTACGGCTCTGCAAGCTCGCGCAGCGGCTTCGCTGGTACCTCTACCAAATCTGCCATGCTATGATCCTTTGGGAGATGACGCCCAGGCTGGATCAATATAGGTAGATCGAGTTGAACTGTCAAAGAAATGAGCGTCCTCCCGGTATGCCTTTGCAGAGGACGAGGAGAATAAGATGGATTACGAGTGGGATGACGACATTCTTGCTTTCCAGAAGGAGCTGCGTACCTTCTGCGAGGAGTTCTCGACCGACCTCAGGGCGGCTGAGGATCAAGCCGGACGGGATCTCGTATTCAAAAAGGTTCACGGAGAGATGGAAAGGCGCGGCTGGCTCAGAATCGCCTGGCCGGAAGAGTACGGCGGTGGCGGCAAGTCGCCATTCTACCAATTCGTCATGGTGCAGGAGTTCAGCTATGCGGGTATCCCGTACGGCGGACTGTCCGTCGGTTCCATTGCGCCGGCGCTGCTGAACCACGGCACCGACGAACAGAAGCAGAAGTTCCTTCCTGGAATCCTCGACGGTGATATCACGTTCGCCATCGGCTACTCAGAGCCGAACGCGGGAACGGACCTTGCCGCGCTGCAAACTCGAGCGGTCAAAGACGGCGACGAGTGGGTAATCAACGGACAGAAAATCTGGACGTCGGAAGCACACGTGTCGACGCATCTTTGGCTCGCTGCCCGGACCGATCCCACTGCCGCCAAGCACCGTGGCATCTCCATGTTCATCCTATCAATGGATACGCCGGGAATGACGGTACGACCGCTCTATACAATGTCCGGCGTACGCACCAACGAAGTGTTTTTTGAAGACGTGCGGATACCGGCCGACTCACTTATTGGGGAACAGGACAAGGGCTGGTATACAGTTGCCAATGCACTGGACTTCGAACGCGTCAGCCTCGCCCCAACGGGCCAACTTGCCCGCCAGTTCGACCGTACGCTGGAGTACCTCAAGGAGGAACGCACCGAGCAGATAGCGGACAAGGGTACACGGCAGCGGCTGGCCGAACTGAAGATCGACCTGCACGTGTTGCGGGCGCTCAACATCGTCAACGCATCGATTATTGCCAATCGGGAGACGCCCACCATGGAGGCATCCATGACCAAGATCTGGAGTTCCGAGCTCCGTTATCGCCTCAGCAGCATGAACATGGATCTACTCGGTCGTTACGGCGGATTGCGCTCCGACGACGAGGGTCTCACTCCTGTGGATGGTCAGAACGAACAGACCTACCGAGGTTCACCCATCCTGCGATTCGGCGGCGGCACCAACGAAGTGCAACGCAACATCATCGCCCATCGCGGCCTCGGTCTGCCAAGGTAAAAAGGGAGATCCCAGGAAGAAGGAGAACAAACGCAATGGACGTCAGCCTATCCGAAACACAACGACTCATACAGGATTCCGTCAAGGCATTCGTTGAAAGTGAAATTCCGTTCAGTCGAATTCGCGAGGTGGAGTCGTCAGGTGATATGGACCGGAAGCTCTGGAAAGAGCTGGCGGAACTTGGGTGGCTCGGGCTGCCACTCGCCGAAGAGCATGGCGGCCAGGCGGGGGGACTTGCTGACGCAGGCGTGCTCATCGAAGCACTCACGCGGCGCGCAGTTCTCGTGCCGATCGCGGAGAGCGTGGTGGCAGCAGCCACTCTTCAACGTCATGCTCCGACCGACGTCGCAGCCGACATTCTGCCCGACCTCGCAAATGGAACGAGCATCGCGGTGCCAGCGGTCCTGGAACAAGAGGACAGTTTCAAGACGTGGTCGATCGAGGTCGGCGCCGACGGGACGCTGACCGGTAAGAAGTACTTTGTCGATTACGGAGGGCAGGCTACGCATCACTTGGTGGCAGCCAGGAGTGATGGCGAACCGGGGCTTTACCTGGTGCAGGCGCAAACTCCTGCCGTTACAACCAGCGCCGTACAGAACATAGGTAAGGTGCCCCAGGCGATCGTCACCTACGAGGGCGCGGCTGCGACACGGGTCTGCGGTCAGGACGGTTACGAATTCCTGGTGGGTCTGGGACGGCTGCTGGCCGCAATCCAATGCGTTGCCTGCAGCCAGCAGGCACTCGACATGACGGTCGACTACGTCGCTATGCGAGTTCAATTCGGACAGCCCATCGGTACCTTTCAAGCCGTGCAGCACCACTGTGCCAATATGGCGACACACACCCTCGCCTCGCGATACCTCGTTTTCGAGGCGCTCTGGCGACACGACCGAGGGGAAGCGGACGATACGCAGATCGCGGTGGCCAAGACGCAGGCGTCCCGTACTGCGACCGAGGTCACTATGATGGCGCACCAGTTGCACGGCGGCATGGGGCTTGTTACCGAATACGATCTGCACTTCTTCAGTTTGCGCGGCAAGCAGGCCGCTTTGAGTTGGGGCAGCTCCGAGGAATGCCTTGGACTGGTCTCGGATACGATCGAGGAGCCAGAGCAATGGTTATAGACATCGTTTGTGGCAAAGAGGTAGACAAGGATGCGATTAACGCAGCGGTCGGCAATGTCGCAGCCGGCGCACCCGAAACAGATCCTACCAAGGGTACTAAGAGCTTTTACAATGGCACCTGGTACTACTTCTGCTCCATGGCGTGTCGTCACGCGTTTGTGGCCACACCGGACGAGCTGATAGAGAGGGAGAAAGGAGATGATTAGAACATTTGCCAGAGTTGCATGCCTGACTGCTGTACTGCTCGGATCAGCTTCAAATGCAGCGGAAGTCGGCTTTTTCATTACCAGTGCCGGCCCCGGTAAGGGAGCAAATCTCGGCGGACTCGCTGGCGCAGACGCCCATTGTCAGAAACTCGCCGCGACTGCCGGCGCACAAGACCGCACATGGCGAGCATATCTCAGCATCGGGGCGACAAATGCTGCGCCGTCTATCGACGCGCGAGATCGCATAGGTGATGGCCCCTGGTACAACGTCGCGGGCGCGATGGTAGCAGCGAACGTCAACGAGCTACACGAGAATAACAATCTAACTAAGGCGTCAGTACTCACCGAGGGTGGAGCGACGGTCAATGGTCGCGGCGACAGTCCGAACCGACACGACATTCTCACCGGATCCGGCCTCAACGGTACCGCGCCGGACGAGGCATCCACCAGCGATACCGCCCCAGATGCGGACTTCAGCTGCGCAAACTGGACCAGTAGCGGCGCCGGCAGTGCGCTGGTGGGACATCACGATCGAACCGGGGGAGGTGCCAACCCCACGTCGTGGAATTCCGCGCACGGCACTCGCGGCTGCAGCCAAGCGAATTTGCGCGGTACAGGGGGCGATGGACTATTCTATTGCTTTGCCGCCGACTAGACCTTTCTCCCAATTCTCTCTACCGACCCGGCGCGTTGCATTAAACCTCTGACCGTCAAGCCGTTGACATGTGTTATGCGTCGTCGCTGTCGTACTCATATGCTTCTTCAAACATGACATCGAGTACATTGAGGTCCACGTCGTCGAGCTTGTTGACATAGATGCATCCACCGCGACTGATCTTGTGCTTACCCAACCTCTTCAAGTACTTGGCTCGACCACTGAAGTTCGCCAAGTAGAACACAAGTGATTGGGCCCGGGGAGCAAATCCGATCTTGCAGATCTCACCCTCGCTCCCGTTTGCGTATAGATAGCGGTGCTTGCCGAATCCGACAATACTCGGGCCCCACATCTTCGGCGTCTTGCGAGAAACACGCTCCATCATTTTTGTCACTACAAGACTATCTTGGCGCCTTCGCGCATTCTTCACGGCATTGAGAAAGTCCTTGACGCTACCTGCGTTCTCCAGCGTTTTCCGTTCAGCCATGTATTCCGCCTGCGACTATCGCGAGTGCGCAAAGCCTGTGCAAAGCTAGCGGGCCACCAACCCCAATGATCGAAGCATGCGACACTCTGTTATCGTTAGGCATCGAACTGCGCAAGGTGTATTAGGACGCCTGTTGGGTCCGACACATAGCATACTTTAGCACCATAGGATTCAGCTTTTGGCGGACTAAGTAATCTCGGATTCCCAACTTCATTTTCTGAGAATTCTTTCAACACTTTAAGCACGTGTTGATACCAAGATTCGACATCTTCAACTGTAAAGTGAAGCATGTATTGCTCAGCAAATTCTTTAGTATTGAAGTCTTGGAGGTAGAAACGACATCCACCCAGTTCATATACCGCCAATTTCTCAGACTCATAGTCCAGCTTGCAGCCGCGCCGAATAGAACCGCTTCGATGTTTCGAAGTCCTGAGCAGGCACGAATGCCTTGACGTCTAGAACTTTGAGACTGCTCATGTAGTTTCTCCCGGCATCTTGGATCACTCTGACGGCGCGGCGAACATGAAGAAGGAATTGCCATCCGGGTCTACCCAGAATGCTCCTTTATTCCCGCTCCCGGGAGCTCCCGCAGGCCCGACCGGTATTCCTCGACTAGCTAGTTTTTTCCATTCAGCATCTACAGATTCCTGATCTTCAAGCATAAGGTTGATCAGAACGTCTTGTGGGATAAACGTCATCAGTTGCAATACGAATTTCTTGTATCCAAACACTGCGTAGTCATCGTTCCAGGTTTCTCTATCAATCGGACTGAATCCCAACCGATTGTAGAAATCCACGGACTTCTTCAGATCGGAGACCCTCAAAGCAATACTCAGTTCTCCGAGATTTGCTGTTTGTTCGCTCATGGCTTTCTCCGATTCGACGTCAGTCGTGCTCGACTCGCTTGTGTAGTGCACAAGGGCGCGTAAAACAAAAGGAGCTGTCTCCTCTCTTGGCACCGGTTTTGGATTTTTGTACCACTAGTCTCTTACGTTCCGAAACACTGCCGAGGAGTTCTACCGACCCAAGCAGTGCTCTTACTCTACTCAAGAAGCTCCGTCGCATCTCTCGAATCTCTACAGGATTTCCTCAGTAGTTAGATTCATCGGATGGGCTACGAGGCGCCAGACACCCAGTTGGGCGCGACCGAATCGGCGAATACCTGTGAGAAGGTTGTCCGAGTCAGCGTGAACTGCACGTTATGTCCTGGACCTATTGTGATGGCACAACAGGATACCAGGTCCACATTCCGTCATCGGCGCTTCTGCATTCCTGTGGGTAATACTCGACTCCCACGGCTTCCGGATGCACGTGGTATTCGCTGTGCTCATCACACCATCTCTTGACCTCTCTCTGCTCCTCAAGCACCAACTCTCTGGGAGTCGCCTTGATCTCGACATGGTCTGAAGCCGGAATACTCCTGTATACTGAGTCATCAGGAAGATCCTCCGGGATTGCGCTCATTTCATCGACGTGCCTTCCGACCATATACGTGCAGGACCATATTGTGTCTCAATGTGTGATTCGAACCGAAGGTGGTAACCATTGGGATCTTCGACCGTGTATTCCCTGATTCCCCAAGCCTTGTTCTCAATCTCTGAGACAATGTTGGCTCGGTTGACCTTGTGCATTTCGTATATCTCGTCAATTCCCGGCACACAGATCATCACCTGCTGACCGTGAGCAGTCGCGGCTAACGATGGGTTCAGCGTCAAAAATAGTTGACATTGGTCGGCCCAGAGCATGGCCTAGTCCGGT
>CETX01146387.1_pt1 | contig 21273 bp, 18 predicted proteins | sample 356501 | NCBI WGS metagenome assembly CETX01 (sample SAMEA2623390, study PRJEB7988) | marine metagenome | biome: marine biome (ENVO:00000447); feature: mesopelagic zone (ENVO:00000213); material: "saline water (ENVO:00002010), including plankton (ENVO:xxxxxxxx)" | depth 450 m | reverse complement strand
CCGTTGGCCTGGTTCATGCTGGGGATGGAACTGCGGGGTTGGTTGTCGAGAATCGGACTCCGCGAATATACGATGTTGCTGATTATTCCTGGAATGACCCTTGGCCTGGTGTTTACCTCTGGTTCCCACGACTTCTTCTGGCGAAGCAAGGAATTGGTGGAGTTCAACGGGTTAAGGCACTTTCAGAACACCTATGGGCCAGGGTTCTGGATTCATCTGGTGTATTCGTACCTGCTTAATATAGCAGCCGTAATTCTCGCGGTATCATCCTTCCTTAAGTCCGATTCGTTTTATTCGGGACAGCGTCTTACTATTGCGATTGCCATGGTTATGCCCTGGCTGACTAACATCATTTATGTATTCCGCCTCACAGACTTCACAATCGACCTGACGCCGTTTGCGATCATAATCAGCTCACTTATTCTTGTTTTGGGCGTATTTCGCTATCGGTTTGGCAACCTGGTGCCCGTGGTAAGAGAGCGGATCATGGCTGAAATGCATGATGCGGTACTTGTGTTGGATGACTCGATGCACGTCGTTGATTTCAACACTGCACTGCAGGAACTGTTTCCCCAAAAAGAAATAATAGTGGGCCTGGATCTGGCGGAGCTTCTGCACCTTCATTCGAAACTTCTACGGTTGTTGCAACGGCAACAGGAAAATAGTGACTTCATGTATACAGGATTTGCTGATCGTGTTCATCGGGTAAGTACAGAGCTCATCATGGCTGGTCAGGGTGTGCCGGCTCGATTGATTATGTTCCGTGACCTGAGCACTGACAGTCGAATGGAGGGGGTCTTACGGTTGATTATTGAGGATACTGCAGAGGATGTTGGAGAGGACTTCTACCGCTCTCTTACCCGGTCTCTGGCGCTGGTACTGAGTACAAAATATGCCATGGTGGCGGTAACCGATACTAAGAATGAGGGGCAGATGAATACCCTCGCGTTCTGGAACGGTGAAGATCACCAGCAGGACTTCAGCTATCCATTGGCCGGCGCACCCAGTGAAGAAATCTTGCGCCGTGGCAGTTGTAAATATACCGAAGGGGTTGCAGGGCGATTTCCACAAGATAAGGTCCTTGCGGATATGGGTGTTGAATCTTATCTTGGCACTTCCTTGTTCAGCCACGATGGAATACCCGTTGGTGTACTGGCAGTAATGGATATTGGGCTATTCAAGTACACGGAACTAGCGGCATCCGTGCTGGAAATATTTGGTATACGGGCGGCAACCGAAATAGAACGTCGTCAGAATGAGGTAAGAATAGAAAATAGCGAGAAAAGTTATCGGCAGATAGTTGAAACAACCGGGGATGGTGTTTGCGTCGTGGATGGCGAAGGAGTGATTGAGTTCGTCAATGCGCCAATGGAGGCACTATTAGCGACTGACAGGGAGGCGCTGGTTGGTGAGGTTTTTGTTGACCAGTTCATTTTGGAACGGGAAGTGGGTGAAAAGGTTGCCTCCCTGGAAGATGGCACACTTGAATTCAAGATGATTAACCGCCGCGAAGACGAGAGGTGGGTTGTTGCTTCAAAAAAGGCCATTCGCCCATCTGAAGGTGTTGCCGCAGGAGTGCTCTATATGTTTTCAGATTGCACTGAACAGCATCTGCTAGCGGCGGAGAACAAGGCTATAGAGGAGCAGCTTCGCCACGCGCAAAAATTGGAGAGCCTCGGCGTCCTCGCTGGTGGTGTAGCCCATGATTTCAATAATCTACTCATGCCGATTGTTGGCTATGTGGAGCTCATCAGGCGGCGAGCCTCCAAAGATGAGCAAGTGGCAAAGTATCTGCAACGTATTGAGACAGCCGGGGAAAAGCTTGCTGATCTCTGTAACCAGATGCTGACCTACTCTGGTAAGGGGCACTTCGTAGAATCAGTGGTAGATGTCAACGAACTTGTTGTTGAAATGCAGGATCTGGTTCGAGCCTCAATACCAAACAATATTTCCCTTACCTATTTTGTCAAAGACAATTTGCCACTGGTGAAAGTTGATACCACCCAAATCAGTCAGGTAATTATGAATCTTGTTCTCAACGCAAGTGAAGCTACCGGGAAAAACCAGGAGGGGAAGGTGAAAGTTTCCACAGGAGAAGCTTTCCTGGATGATAGTTCCCAGGAATCATTGTATGTGGCCGATAAACTGGTGCCGGGTAACTACGTCTATTTCGAAGTTGAGGATCAGGGTGTGGGGATAACAACAGAAGATCAGGAGCGTTTGTTTGAACCCTTTTATACGACTAAGTTTACGGGTCGTGGGCTGGGAATGGCAGTGGTTTTCGGTATTGTAAGGGCACATAAAGGTGCCATCGAAGTGAATTCAGAGGTAGGTTACGGGAGTAGAATCCGCGTCTATTTTCCGGTGACTCCAGGGCTGGTCGAATTGAGTGATGCAACTGGTGATGACAAGCCGCATGATAGCTTGCAGGGCAGGGGCCGGGTCCTGGTAGTGGATGATGAAGCCTATGTTCGTGAGATCTTGAGCGGTATGCTTCAGGATATGGGGCTTGAAGTGATTGAGGCAGCAGATGGGGAAGCGGGCATGCAAGCCTACCTTGAAAATAGAATTGAATTGGCCGCTTGCATCATCGATCTGACGATGCCTGGGATGAACGGGAATGATTTAGCTGCCGGGATAATGGAAAAGGATTCAGACTTTCCTATCATACTCGTGAGTGGATACAGCCAAAAAGATGTCAGTAGTTCGCTCCTGTCTTCACCGAACATCATGTTTATGCAAAAACCCATTACATTTCCACAGTTCAGTTCTGCAATGAGCCATCAGCTCAAAGCGGTTGCTGCTGGTCGAAACGTCCGCTGAAGGGGTCAGGACAACTGGCTGGTGCAAACTGGTTGCGGCCATCAGCGATCCTCTTCTTTAAAATCACCATCAATTATGGTGCCGCGGCTCCCCGGATTGGGCGGGAATGGTCTCCCTGTCATGTTAACTGCCCTGAGCAGTCCCTGCTGAATTATCCAGCGTGCGATTGGCCGTCGCAGACCAGGAAGTAAACAGGTAAAGCCTATTGCGTCGGTAATAAATCCCGGCGTAAGCAAGAGGGCGCCACCTACCAGCAACATGACCCCTTCCAGCAGTTCAGTCTCGGGGATCTGCCCCTGGTGGAATTTTTCCTGTACCCGGACAAGTGTGGCCATACCCTCAAGCTTTAGTAACCAGATGCCAATGGTTGCAGTTAGGACCACCAGTCCAACCGTTGATATTGCGCCAATGAGGCTGCCTACCTCGATCAGAACAATCATCTCGATCAGCGGGATTGTGATAAAAACTATCAGTGCAGTGCGCATGGGGTCGGTTACTCAAATGCGGTATCGTACTGTCTCATAAAGCGCTTAACATGTCCTGCCGTTGTGCAGCATTCACTGGACTGATAAGGACGGGAACCGACCTGATTTGTGATAGGTTACCAGCATTGGTATTCGCCCAGCGCCTTAAGGTCAGTAATTTGTTGGATCCAGTTCGTTGAGCGTGGAATATTTTACCCCTCTGAACCGGGAAAGAATGTATGGAGCAAGTGACGATCGAGGGTCAGGCCGGAAGTCTTGAAGCCCGGTTAGAACTGCCGGACCATAGTTGTTGCTGCGCTGTTCTATGTCATCCTCATCCACTCTACGGCGGTTCCATGCATGATCAGGTGTTGGCGATCCTGGTACAATCCTTGTCTGGTACTCAGGTGGGTACGCTTGCTTTCAACTTCCGTGGTGTCGGTGCGAGCCAGGGTTGTCATGATAATGGCGTGGGTGAAATTGATGATGTGGTATCAATTGTAGAGTGGTTGCAACGGGAGAAAGGCATCACGTCCATCGTCTTATGTGGGTATTCGTTCGGTGCACTTATGGCTTTAAATGCACTGCCCCGGCTCGATGCGGAGAAGGCGATTCTTGTCGCTCCTCCGGTTGGGCGCATGTCAGCCTGTGAGCCCGGAGAAATACCGATGCTGGTGATACTGGGAGAAGAGGATGAGATCGTTGATGCGCCGTCGACTGCAGCATTTTTTAGTTCTGCTGAGGTGCATACGATTGGAGCAGTAGATCATTTTTTTGTTGGTGCCGCAGGCGAGATACAAGCGACCGTAGCGGGGTTTATGAATGGAGCTTAAAACTGTCACCTACAATCTGGACGATGAGATAGCTACCATTACCCTGAATCGTCCTCACAGAATGAATGCCTGGACCGGTCGCATGCACACGGAGTATCGCTGGGCGCTGGCGAATGCGAATGAGGATAATGAAGTCAGGGTTATAGTGATTACCGGCTCTGAACGCAGCTTCTGCGTTGGCGCTGATAGCCAGGCACTTGAAGGTCATGTTGCCAAAGGTGGATATGATCCGGGAACACCCGACCCACTGGCGGAGCCGGGGTTTGGGGTCAGGCAGGAATTCGATGCCAGTTTTGCCTATCACTTTGGCCTGAAAAAGCCGGTTATAGCGGCTATTAACGGACCTGCAGCGGGTGTTGGGCTAGTGCTGGCCTGTTATGCAGATATAAGATTTGCTGTACCCGGCGTAAAGTTCACCACCGCTCACGGTAAATTGAACTTCCCGGCTGAGTACGGTTTATCCTGGCTTCTGCCGAGGCTCATCGGCCTGACCAGGGCTAATGACTTGTTGCTGACCAGCCGCGTATTCTCTTCGGATGAGGCTTTTGACATGGGTATGGTCAATCGCCTGGTTGAGCCGGAAAGGTTACTGACCGAGACCTATACCTATGCGAGGCAGATGAAGGAGACAATTTCACCAGCGTCATTGCGGGAAACCAAGTGGCAGATATACATGGATCAGCACCGAGATGTCGGCGCTAGTGTAAAGGCCAGTGAAAAGCTCCTCAGGGAGATGAGTCGTCATCGAGACTATGAAGAAGGTGTAGCGGCATTTTTAGAGAAACGTAAACCGAACTGGAGTGGAGAATAAAGTTGAATGAAGTGACCAGGTCAGAGGAGGGGGACGGTTACGCGTTAACTGAAGAACCCTATTACTTGCCACTGTCTGATGAGGTGGAACTATTTAGGGCAGCCTATGAAGAAAGGCTCCCGGTATTGCTCAAGGGGCCGACCGGGTGCGGGAAGACACGTTTCGTTGAATATATGGCTCACCAGCTTTACAGGGGGGGCGCTTCATCAGCAGACAGAAGTGCGGTCGCCAATCCCCTGCAGACCGTGGCTTGCCATGAGGACCTTTCTGCAACTGATCTCGTCGGACGATATCTGCTCAAGGGCGAGGAAACAGTATGGCAGGACGGTCCGTTGACCCGGTCCGTAAAGGAGGGGGCAATCTGTTATCTCGACGAGATAGTTGAGGCGCGAAAAGATTCCACCGTGCTTATACACTCTCTCACCGACCACCGAAGAATTCTCCCGTTGGAAAAGCTAGGCACTATTCTCGATGCCCATGAAAACTTCCTCCTGGTTATTTCCTATAATCCTGGCTATCAGAGCGTGTTAAAGGACCTCAAGACTAGTACTCGACAGCGATTTGTCGCCCTAGATTTTGATTACCCGGGCGAGGAACAGGAAGCGGATATCATCTTCCATGAAAGCAAGGCGGAAAAGAGTATTTCCGTTGAATTGGCTACACTAGGTGCCCGTATCAGGAATCTACGGCACCATGGGTTTGATGAGGGGATAAGTACTCGACTGCTGGTCTACGCTGGGCAGCTCATCACACGGGGTGTACATCCTATTCGTGCCTGTGATGCGGCAATATGTCGTGCGGTATCGGATGATGTTGATGTACAGCGCGCCATAGGCGAAGTGGTGAGCACCGTTTTTCCTTCGGAATAACCCACCATGCTTACATTGGATGATGTCGTTGAAAAACTGGCAATGGTAAACGGGCAAACCGCTGAGCTGCTTGCGCAAACCATTGACAGCATCGCGGCCGATGAGGTGCAGCGCCAGAAATGGGCTGTCTTGTGTGAGCACATCGCTGAATCGGGTTGGCATGCATGGGAGTCGGCAGATGCCTATATCAAAGTCAGTCCTCTCATCAGCCGGCTTTACGGAACCAGTGAGGTATTGGAGCGTGGTGCTTTTGGACTAGGCCTTTGTGGCCATTCTTTTGAACCAGCCCATAGCTATTTTGTAGGATTGCATGAACTGATTCAGTCTTCCGGGCCGGACAGCAAATGGGAGAACCTGCGGCTTATCGAATCGACCGGCGCCATGATCCAGCAGAAAAATCAGCATGCCTCAAAGATGCTTGCCGCCTACTTCAATGCCGGCTTTTTTATTTTGGAACGATATAAACTTGATGACGTGTCAGCCTGGAGCGAGCTGGTACTCGCGCTCGCTAATCACAAGAGAGTCGACCTGCTGAAGTTCCTGAAGTTGAGTAATTCCAGGGTTCCCTGGACAGCGGCCCTGGAACTGCAAAAGGTATCTGCGAACGCCAGTCTAATTTATATAGAGTCCTATCCGGCACTTGAACGAAAATACGGACAGAGGTTGATGGAAGAGCAACAGCCCAGTTTCATTCGACATGCAGCGGGCGGATTCTCCCTCGCACCCTTCTTTGAAGCGCTGCAATCAGCTGCATTACCTGTTCGTGAAGCAACGCAGCTTTTTCGCCTGCTGCCGGAGATACCAGATGTGAGGCTTGCCACCTGCCTTATAGAACAGTGTAATTCCCTGCCGCTGGAGAGTCACAGGGTGTTGCGGGCATGGGTTCTTGCAGGTCTGGAGGAACTTGACAGTAATTTTGAAGCAGCGCTGGCCTTTTTCAGACTTGAATCCTCGCGCTCCATTGAACTGCTTGAAGAATTGAAAGGGCAGGTAAATTTCTCTGATTGCAGGCGCGTGCTGCAGTTATACGCGGAAGCTATCTCGGGCAGGAAGATCAAGGTTGATGTTTCAGAGGATGATGAGGCAGATTTCCGCGGAATGGCCCGAAACGATGGTCTTTGTATTTTATTACCGGATCATGTCGCCAGGTTTTCGGGTGCGGCAGAAAACTTTGGCTTCTACAAGCTGACCCTGTTGCATCAGCTCGGGTATTTTGAGTTTGGCACCCTTGACAGGATTTCTGCAATTGAGCGGGAACTGGCAGCCTACGATGATGAATTGCTGGCCTATACGCTGTTTGGCATCCTTGAGGATGCCCGAATAGATTGGCGCCTGGAGAAGCGGTTTCGAGGTGTCGCTGATTTGATAGGTTTCCAGAAGAGTCAGGCGCTGCAGGCCCGGGTTGGCAAGCCATTTTCACGCAGGGGGCAACTGCTGGAATCGCTAGTGCGTTATGGGCTCGGGAATACTGAGAGTGAAAATTCGCAGCAGGGTTATCACGATGATATTACCAATCTGCAGCGTTGCATGCAGCACCTGAATTCCGATACAGCGGGTCCGGCGGATACGCTTGATGCCGTCAGACAATGCTATGACGTTATTCATAGCATGATTGAGACAACTGTATTCAGCGATGATGCCATGGAGACAAAGAGTGAAATACTGCCGGAGGTATTACCGGCGCCGGTGGACTTTCATGGTGAGATGGACGTGAAGCAGGTTGCCTTGAATATTGAGCTTCTTGAATTGGGAGAAGAACTGAAAGCACAATCCGATGAAGATATGATCGCGCTGGCAAGCATGATTGACCCGGAGAGCCTGAATATCGATGAGATTACAATTGGCGAGGTGCAGGATGCAATGGCTATGCTGATGACGGATCTTGGCGATAGGGATGACGAGATTGAAGCTGTTGATGAAGAGGGCTGGGGAGAAAAACTCAAGGATTTGAAGTCCATGCTGGGTGAAATATCGAAGCAGGCGCGTGAGCATCATCAATTCCTCTACGATGAATGGGATCATGTAATAGACGATTACCGGCTTCGCTGGTGTACGCTGTATGAAATTCGGGATATGGAAGAAGTGCCGGAATTCGTCGTGGAAACCCTGTCCCAGCATGGTGACCTTAGAAACAGAGTTCGGAAACAGCTCAATATGCTGAAGCCGGAATTGTTGCGCAAGATCAAGGGCGTGGTTGACGGTGATGAGATGGACCTGGAGCGGACGGTTGAATATGTCGTTGACCGAAAGGCCGGGTTTTCGCCACAGGAAAATATTTACGTACAGCGACAAAGGAAAGATCGCGATGTGTCGGCTCTGTTCCTGCTGGACATGAGTGCGTCGACAGATGATCCAATACCAGATCCTGATGCAGCAGAGGATCAGATGCCGTTGGATGATGACAGCTGGATGTCACCCACGGAGTCGAAGGTTGAGAGAATTATTGATCTGGAAAAGCAATCTGTTGTCTTGATGGCAGAGGCACTGGAGGAACTGGGGGACAACTATTCCGTTTGCGGATTCAGCGGGTATGGGCGTGAGCGAGTGGACTACTTCCTGTGTAAAGATTTCAAGGAGCCTTACGATGACAGGACCAGGGGGCGAATCGGGGGTATTGAGCCCTGCAGAAGCACTCGCATGGGTCCTGCTATTCGTCATGCGACCCGCAGCCTGGTGAAAACCGACTCAAGGATCAAGGCGCTGATCATCATCAGCGATGGTTATCCCCAGGACTTTGACTATGGAAAGGACAGAAGTAGTAAAGACTATGGTGTAAGGGATACGATGAAGGCGCTGGCCGAGGCCCGCCAGCAGGGGGTGCAATCTTTTTGCCTGACGGTAGATCCTTCTGGTCACGACTACCTTCGCGAAATGTGCCCTGATCAGCAATATATGGTCATCCAGGATATAACCCAGCTGCCTGACGAGTTGTCGAAGGTGTACCGGAGTTTGACTGGTTAGTATGCGCGCCATGCCGAATTCACGAATTCAGTATGCCTGGTACATGGCTGGCTTGACCAGTTTCGTCATTCCTATGGGTATTCAGGCGGTATTGTTTCCCTGGCTGATTGCGGTACAGCTCCAGGAGAGCGCGAGTCGTCTTGGGATGGCACAAATGGCAACTCAACTACCGGGCCTTTTCCTGATTTTATTTGGTGGCCTGCTAGCCGATCGTGTGGACCAGCGAAAGATACTAATTTCATGTCATGTCATTGCGGCGATTCCTGCTGCTGGATTGGCGCTCGCTTTATATCTTGGGCATCTGAGCTATTCGGTACTGATCATTTATGCCCTGGTCATAGGAACCGTCGGACCCTTTGTCCAACCCGCCCGGGATGGCATGTTGAATCGCATTGCCGGTGATGAGCTGCAAAGGACGGTCACGATAACAATGGGGCTGACATTTGGTGCTCAGATTTTTGGTTATGTGGCGGCGAGTTTTGCGGACAGAATCGGTGCGGTGATAATACTGCTGTTACAGGGCACGATCGTTCTCAGTGGTGCATTGATATCAATGAAACTGACACCGTTTAGGCCGCTTGCACATGAGCCAGAAGGGAATACCAGGCTGATGCAGATTAGAAGCGGTTTACGCATTGTCATGGGATCCAACCGTATGCTGCCAGCGCTGATGATGATAGCTGTGACGAGTTTCTTTTATGGAGGCAGTTTTTTTGTGCTCAACCCCATCATAGTACGGGATATTTATAATGGCAGTGCTGCAGATATATCGCTGTGCTATGGCATGTTTATGTGCGGTACAATTGTATCCACCATACTTTTAGTAACATCAGGCGGGCTGCACCGGCAAGGGAGGGGTATGCTGCTGGCCATATTCATTGGTGGTCTTTGTTTGCTCATTGCTTCATTGAAACTATCGTTTTATGGGTACCTCATGACACTTTTTTTATGGGGTATGTGTGGTGGCGTTTCCTTAAGTATGGGGCGCACCATCATGCAGGAAGCTGCGCCCCGTGATCACCTTGCCAGGGTGATGTCGATATTCTCGTTAGGTAACATTGGCGCTATGCCCCTGGGAACTTTTACGATGGGTTACTGTGCTACGCACATCGGACCGCTTGCCAGCCTCACTGTTGCAGTGGCCGGTGTCTGGCTGGTGGCCGCGATCATCTGGGTTAAGACTGACCTCGCCTCACTTGAACCCCTGACGATACGCATGGATTAAATATGATCGCTAAGGAAATGGAACTATGAATTGTAGTGAGAACTATGTAGCCGTAAATGGCGTCAACCTCTGCTGGTTCGAGTGGGGGAATGAATCCACGGATGAAGGAACCATCCTGCTGGTGCATGCTACCGGTTTTCATGCCCGTTGCTGGGATCAGATAGTTAAACACCTGCCGGGTAAACATGTTATTGCTATTGATGTCCGTGGGCATGGCCGGAGTGATAAGACGCCTCCTTTCAATTGGCAGGCTTTCGGTACGGATCTGGTGGAGTTTTTAATAAAACTGGACCTGAACAATGTTGTTGGTGTCGGTCATTCCATGGGTGGTCACGTCGTGAGTCAGGCTGCCGCCAATGACGCATCCAGGTTTTCCCGGCTCCTGTTGATTGATCCCGTCATCGTATCACCCGAGGCATATGTCCAACATCAAGAGGGGCCGCCTGCCTGGTTCAATGATGCCAGTGAGCATCCTGTGGCCAGAAGGAAGAACTTTTACGCCGATGCTGATGCAATGTTCGATAATCTACATGGTCGCAGTTCCTACGCCGTGTGGCGGGACGATGCACTACGCGACTACTGTGAATATGGCCTCAGCGATAACCCTGAGGGAGACGGTTATGTTCTTAGTTGTCCCCCTCCAATTGAGGCTTCAATCTATATGCAGGCTTCGGGTACCAACATATCCGACCAGATTCGCCACGTCGATATACCGGTGAGAGTACTGCGTGCCAAACCACGTGACCCTGACAGTATGGAAATGGACTTCACGACTTCGCCTACCTGGCCGGAATTGGCCAGCAAGTTTAAATTGGGAACGGATGTCTTTCTCCCTGAACTCACACATTTCATGCCCATGCAGGATCCGGCCTTGATCGCTCACCATATACTTCACGAGACAATGGAAGTTTGAGTGAGATGTAATCGCCCTGGTAAGGCCTGCTCAGGGGATTGCGGCTGACTAGCACCCGTGATCCGGTTCCGCCTATTTGCAATAGCAACCAGTCTGGACTAAAACACACAAGACAAGTAAGCCATACAAGGGGTCAAGTTATGGAAGTTTCTACAATTGTGCTTCTGGTCGTCGTGGGAGCACTGCTAATCTGGGCGGTCACAATCTACAATCAACTGGTTTCGCTGAAGAACCGCTACAAGAATGCCTTCGCTCAAATCGAAGTACAACTGAAACGACGCTACGACCTGATACCAAATCTGGTTGAAACTGCCAAAGGCTATCTCCAACATGAACGCGAGACCCTGGAAGCCGTTATTAAGGCAAGGGATATGGCGGCCTCGGTTCTCGCGGATGCCGCCAGGGATCCTTCAAATGCCTCAGCAATAACAGAGTTAGCAGGCCAGGAGCAGATCCTAAGTGGTGCTCTGGGTAAGTTCAACATCGCGGTAGAAGCCTATCCCGACCTGAAGGCCAATGAGAATATGATTCAGTTGAGTGAGGAGCTGACCAGCACCGAAAATAAGGTTGCGTTTGCCAGGCAGGCGTTTAATGACCAGGTCATGAGTTATAACACCTATCGCCAGTCCTTTCCCCAGGTTGCGCTTGCCGGCACCTTTGGACATGGTTCGGATGCTACACTGCTTGAGTTCGCTGACAGTGAAGCGATTCAGAGTGCGCCCAGTGTGTCTTTCTAAAAAGACCCTTTCAGGGTAACAGTTGAGAATGAATTTTTTTGAGTCACAGGATGTAGCCAGGCGCAATACCAGGTTTCTCATTTTTCTGTTTTTTCTTGCGGTGCTGTCACTTGTTCTCTTAACGAACCTGCTGGTGTTGGTGATGATCAATTATGGGGACACGGGTGCCGTCACGGGCGCCGTGATGAAGGAGCAGCTGAACTACAGCTGGCAACTTTTCGGGGCTGTATCCCTTGGTGTTGTAGGGCTAATAGGGATTGCCAGCCTGATACGCCTGCAGATGCTGAAAAGAGGCGGCTCTGTCATCGCTGAAATGATGGACGGCGTTCTCCTGGTGAACCCTGGAGATGACCATAATAAACAGAAGCTGCTCAATTGCGTGGCGGAAATGGCTATTGCGTCCAGTATCCCTGTACCGCCTGTATACCTCATCCAGGATCCGGCGATCAATGCTTTTGCCGCCGGGTATTCCAGTGGCGATGCGGTTATCGGGATTACCACGGGTGCCATAGAGAACCTGAACAGGGAACAGCTTCAAGGGGTCATAGCCCATGAGTTCAGCCATATTCTGAATGGGGATATGAGACTCAACATTCGCCTGATTGGCATCCTGCACGGAATACTGGTGCTGGCACTTGCGGGGCGCATGATCCTATATTCGGGTAATAGAAGGAGCCGCAATAAGGATCAGGCAGGACTGCTGGCTCTTGGTATTGGATTGCTGGTCATTGGTTATCTCGGTCGTTTTTTCGGCAACCTGATTAAGGCAGCCGTCAGCCGGCAAAGGGAGTACCTTGCGGATGCTTCCGCGGTCCAGTTCACGCGGAATGCTGATGGTATAGCAGGTGCCCTGAAGCGAATCGGTGGTTATGAGACAGGCTCGATTGTGGAGAACCCGGAGAGCGAAGAATTGAGTCATGCCTTCTTTTCCCAGGGTGTCAAGTTCATGCTGGGGGGCCTGTTTGCTACACACCCGGATCTGGAAGATAGAATTCAAAGGATTGAGCCCCGCTGGAGTGGTGAATTTCTGAATGAAACTGTCCCTGAGTCCCAGGGTGAAGAAGATGGGCAGGAACAGGTAATGGGTTTTGCTTCCAAAGGGATAAAGGTAGACCCGGAGGTGGTGGTCAGCCAGGTTGGCAATCCGGATGCTGGTCATCTTCTGCTGGCAAGGCGACTCATTGGCTCTATTCCGAACAAGTTCCGAGATGCCGCGAACGAACCCTATTCTGCCCGTGCACTTGTTTACCTCATGTTGCTTGATGAGGATGAAGATGTTCGGAAGATTCAGTTGGATCATTTGCGCGATACAGCGGACTTGTTTGTGTTTGACTCACTCGAAGCGCTGCTTGACGATCGGTCGGACCTGAGGCGTGAAATGCGCCTGCCAATTCTGGAGCTGAGTATGCCCACGCTTCGCCAGCTGACATACCAGCAATATCAGTTGTTCATGGCCAATATCAAGGTCCTGATCGAGGCAGACAAGCGCATCAGCCTGTCTGAATGGTGTTTGCAAAAGTATCTCAGTAAGCACCTGAACGAGGTGTACGAGAATGCCCATGGAGAACCGAAATACGGGAATATTGGCAGGCTAAAGGCACACTGTGCAGTACTGCTGTCAATGCTCGCCTACTGTGATCGTAAATCCACCGTGGCGCCGGTCGATGCTTTTTCTATGGGTAGTAAGGAGCTGGGTTTGCCCATCACACTGCTGGAGAAATCCCAGTTAAACTTTGGCAAGCTCAATGCTGCAGTGAATGCTCTGGCTGACCTGCACCCCCTGAAAAAGCCAAAGTTGTTGAAGGCCTGTATAAGGACGATTGCTGCCGATGGCCTCATCAGTGTAGCGGAAGCTGAACTGGTTCGTACTATTGCTGATTCCCTGGATTGCCCGATTCCGCCGATTTCTGCGTAAATGGATTGATACCTGTGTCAGAAAGAATGGGTTCTTTCCATGGCCTTTGATTGTGCAGCCACCCTACATGTTAGTGAAACAAGGATGCATTTTTCAGCATGTGGGCTGGCCCAGTCCAGCGCCGGGCCAGCTGTATGTTTCAAAGAAGGCATTCATCGGGATGTGGAGTGTGCTCGAGAGACAAAATCGTCACTATCACTGTTGTTAATAAGGGGCAACAGTCGGGGTCCACCTACTTATTTTTATCCCGTGTTTTTGATACTGTAGCCGGGTGCCGAACTACCCTGCCTGGTGTGCAGGACTGGCTCAGGATATTTTAGATCTACGGATGAGGAGAATACAGATATGCCCCTGGTTTTGAATGAAGAGCAGAACATGCTCAAGGATGCAGCCAAAGATTTTTGTACCAGTAACACGCCCATCACTCAAATGCGCAGATTGAGGGACGAAAAAGATGTGGACGGCTTCGACCGTGAATCCTGGCAGCAGATGGTGGAACTCGGCTGGGCAGGCATCACTATTCCTGAGGATTTTGGTGGCCTCGGTTTTGGCTATATGGGTATGGGTGTGGTGATGGAAGAGTGTGGCCGCACATTAGCCTGCTCTCCCTTGTTGGCTACAGCTGTCGGTGCATCCGCAATTGTTCAAGGCGGAACCGATGCTCAGAAGTCAGAATTATTGCCAAAGGTAGCGGGCGGGGAACTTTTACTGGCGCTGGCACTGGAAGAGACGCCTCATCACAATCCATACGGTGCCGTCACGACCGTGGAGAAATCCGGGGATGGCTACAAGGTAACAGGCAGCAAGAAGTTTGTGCTCGACGGACATGTAGCAGATAAGATTATCGTCGTCACCAGGACATCGGGAAGTGCCGGTGAACGGGATGGTTTAACACTTGTGATGGTAGATCGGGGCGCTGTGGGTGTCTCCGTGACACGGACCATTATGGCCGACAGCAGGAATGCCGCGAATATTGAATTCGATGGTGCTGAGGGCCTGTTGCTCGGTGAGGAAGGCAATGGGGCTGCTGTTCTCGATCTTGCGCTTGATACCGGCAGGGTTCTGCTGGCGGCAGAAATGCTTGGCGGCCTGCAGGAATGTTTTGAACGCACTGTCGAATACCTGAAGGTACGTGAGCAGTTTGGCGTTCCCATTGGTTCTTTTCAGGCTTTGAAACATCGTGCTGCAGACATGTTCTGCGAGGTTGAATTGTCTAAATCTGTTGTACTTGAAGCCCTGTCCGCACTGGATGAAGGCTCTGATGATATAGCCGAACTTGCCAGCCTTGCCAAGGCCAGACTCAATGACACCTACAACCTTGTTAGCAGTGAAGGTATACAGATGCACGGTGGTATTGGTATGACCGATGAATATGAAATCGGCTTTTTCATGAAACGATCACGTGTCTGTGAGCATACCTTTGGTAACAGCGCCTTTCATCGTAACCGTTATGGTGAGTTGCAAGGTTACTAGAAATCCTGAGGACAGTTTACTTCAACTGTCTCCTAATCCTTGGGACAGTATATGTCGTAGAGCGTCGATATTATTGTCGCGGCTTCTCCATCTTTCAAAGAATAGTAGACGACCTGCGCATCACGGCGTGAGGTAACCACATTTTCATGCCGCATGCGTGCAAGGTGCTGGGAGACCAGCGATTGGCTGATACCAATAGAATTGGACAGGTCACCCACGGATCGTTCCTCGATTTTCAACTCACATAGAATCATTAGTCGGTGGGGGTGCCCCAGGAGTTTCATCATTTCGCTTGCCCGCTGTGCGGACTCCTGCATCCTGCTTAGATCCATCTGTTCCACTTTTATTTCACCTAAATGTTGATGTAAGGATAATTGTATGTAAGAATTTTTAAATATACTAAAATACATGCTTTAATGCACTGAAAATTTGCGTGTAGATACACGCCAAGAGACCTGGCTTATGGGGCGATCGGAAGATAGTAACAGCGAAAAACAAGCGAAATTGAAGGAAATAAGTGAGCGTCGTGAGTTTCTCCTCGGTGGCCTCGGGCTCATGGGCGGTGCGGCTGCGGGTTCGATAGGCATAATCCAATCGGCGGGAGCATCATCTAATTTGCCGCCGAACGTACCAGCCTGGACAAAAACTCTGGGTACCGGCGTGGTAACCAATCCATATGGTCAACCTTCCCCGTTTGAAGCGGATGTGAAGCGGAGAACAGTCGACTGGCTGACCGCAGACAGGCTCGCTTCCATTAGTTTTACGCCCCTCGGAGACATAAAGGGCATCATTACGCCGAGTGCTGTGGTATTTGAGCGCTACCATTCCGGGTTACCTCAAATCGACCCCAACCAGCACAGGTTAATGATCCACGGCATGGTCAAACGCCCACTTATTTTGTCCATGGATGATCTGATGCGCTTTCCCTCCACCAGTATGATTCGTTTTCTTGAATGCCCTGCTAATGGTGGCATGGAGTGGCGCGGTGCCCAGATGGATCGTGTCCAGTTCACCCATGGGATGCTGGCTTGCTGTGAGTGGACTGGAGTGTTGCTCTCGACGCTGCTGGAGGAAGTTGGTGTTTCTCGGGATGCCAGCTGGGTTCTGGCGGAAGGGGCTGATGGATCTCATCTCAGCCGGAGTATTCCAATGGAGAAGGCACTTGATGATGCCCTGGTGGTCTTCGCACAGAATGGGGAGGCCCTGCGACCAGAGCAGGGCTATCCCGTCAGGCTGATTAATCCCGGCTGGGAGGGTAACACCTGCGTTAAATGGCTTAGGCGACTTGAAGTAGGTGACAGGCCCTGGTACCAAAGGGAGGAAACATCCAAATATACGGACCTGATGCCCGATGGGCGTGCTCGTGAGTTTTCTTTTGTTCAGGAGTGTAATTCTGTCATCACTTCACCCAGCCCGGAAAAACCGCTGCGCGGCAAAGGCAAATACTGGATTGAGGGATTAGCCTGGTCCGGCAGGGGCAAGATTAAAAAGGTCGATGTTTCACTAGATGGCGGGATTTCCTTCAGACCGGCAAGAATAACCAGCCTTGTGCTGCCCAGAGCCCTGACCCGGTTTGGAATTGAATTTGACTGGGATGGTTCACCTGCGTTGCTGCAGAGCCGAGCCGTTGATGAAACCGGATATGTGCAACCGACTTTCCGCCAGTTGCGGGACGTCAGAGGCTCCAGTTCTATCTATCACAAGAATGCGATACATACGTGGAAACTGATGCCGGATGGAGGTGTGGCGAATGTCCAGCTTTCATAGGTGGGCCGGTTTTCTGCTCCTCGTATTCTTTTCCACAGGGGCAGTTGGTGCTGAGGACAGGACGGGCTACTACGGTTATGGGAGCCCAGCGACAAAGGCTGAAATAGCTGGCTGGGATATTGATATCAGGCCAGATGGAACAGGCCTACCGGCTGGCAGTGGCTCGGTTGAAGATGGTGAAATGCTTTACGAAGAGAAATGCGCTGAGTGCCATGGCAGTTTCGGGGAGGGCGTTGGTCGATTCCCGATATTGGCTGGCGGCGAGGGTACACTGACTGACGCGAGACCGACAAAAACTGTCGGCAGTTTTTGGGCGCATACCAGTACCCTGTGGGACTACATTCGCAGGACCATGCCCTTCATGATGCCTGAGTCTCTTGGAGACGACGAGGTATATGCATTAACGGCCTACGTCTTGTACCTGAATGACCTTGTCGAAGAGGAATTTGTGCTGAGCTACACGAATTTCACATCAGTTGAGCTGCCGAACATCGGCAACTTCATTCCTGATCCGAGACCCGACACACACAACACCAGGTGTATGGAAAAATGTAAGGATCCTGGAGATATTGCAATAATTTCATCCGTTCTCCCTGCCAAGGCCAGTTTAGTGAACAAATGGCAACTGGAAGTGCCGGCAGAGGTGCTGCCTGGTCAGGTAATCTACAACCAGTATTGTTCGATCTGTCATAAGTCCGGTCTTGGTGGTGCGCCGATACTGGGTGATAGCAAGGATTGGAAAAATCGAGCAGCAGCAGGTATGCCGCATATGAAACAGCGCGCCAGGAATGGGTTCGCCGGTGAAAAGGGAGCTATGCCTCCCAAGGGGGGATTTATTAATCTTTCAGACGAAGCGGTTGATGAAGCTGTGGACTTTATGGTGGGGGCAAACCAATGAGGAGCGTTGCACAGTTTCAAATTCTGCTGCTGATATTGCTGGTGCCGGGTATCAGTACAGCGGTATCACCTGAACAGAGAATCGAGATGGGCAAGGCAATTGCTTTCAATAGAAATGCGGGCAACTGCCTTTCCTGCCACGTGATAGCAGATGGGGAATTGCCAGGAATGATAGGCCCGCCCCTGGTCCAGATGAAGCTCCGGTTTCCGGATCGATCAGCCCTTCGGTCCCAGATATGGGAAGCAGCGAAACGCAACCCCGACACCGTGATGCCGCCCTATGGTCGGCATTCCATTTTGACCGAACAGGAAGTTGACCTGGTGGTCGACTTCATTCATTCCTTGTAAATGAAATTGGAGACAATCTTATGAAGGTGCAAACTTCGCGACGCCGGCTGTTGCAGGGTGTTATTTCACTAGTTGCATTGAGCAGTATGCCACTCAAATTGCTTGCCAGGGCAGTAAAGGCATTTGAAGCTGAAGAATTAGATGAGGTCTACAGGGAACTATTTGGTGATCTTCCAGTAACACCGAGCGATGAGATTAGACTGAAGATTCCGGATATAGCTGAAAATGGAGCGGTTGTTCCCGTCACTATTTCAACTGATATTAGCGGCGTTGAAGCGGTGTACGTTGTTATAGATAAAAATCCCAACCCCCTATCAGCCAGTTTTCATGTGGGTGCGATGAGCCCGCCGGACATTTCCCTGAGAGTGAAGATGGGCAAGAGTTCCATGGTGCGTGCTCTGGTTAGAACCGAGGACAAGGTCTATATGGCAGGCAAAGAAGTCAAGGTCACCATCGGCGGCTGTGGTGGATAGGTCGCTGTGGCAGATGAAGGAGGCAAGATAATGGCAGCAAAACCAGTAAAAATAAGGGGCAAGGTAAAAGACGGTGTCGCAAAAATTAAGGCACTGATGCCTCACCCGATGGAAACCGGTACGCGCAAGAATGCCGAGGGAAATGTGATCCCGGCCCACTACATTGAAGAAGTTGTTTGCGAACACAATGGCACAGTAACAATGAAGGCAGAGTGGGGGCCATCCGTTTCAAAAAACCCCTACCTGTCGTTCAAGGTTAACAATGCCAAGCCGGGAGATACGATAAAGATCGGCTGGACTGACAATCTGGGCGAGTCTTCCACGGGTGAGATAACACTCAAGTGAGCTGATCAATGAGGTCACAGATGAAAGCAGGGCTTTTTATATTGATGTTCCTGGGTATTGCTTCACAGGCGGTCGCTGATCCGGAGGCTGATAGGGTTGCGTTTGAAAAGTTTTATAAAGAGCGGCTCCCAGGTATCGAGATTGCAGCGCATAAAGATGGCGCCTATGCGCTCGATGCGGCAAAACGTGAACAATGGCTGGAGATTGAAGACTTTCCCCCTTACGAGATCGCGGTTGATGAAGGTGAAAGTCTGTTTTCAGTAGCCTTCGCCAATGGTAAATCCTATACCGATTGTTTTGCCAATGGGGGGATGGGAATTAAGCAGACTTACCCCTATTTTGATCTGGATCGTGGCGAGGTGATAACCCTCGAGCTTGCGATCAACAACTGTCGTGACGCCAATGATGAAGCACAGCTTGACTATATGGGTGAGGAGATGGGAAATATCTCGGCCTACATGGCGTTTACCTCACGTGGAAACAAGTTCGATATTAAGGTGCCGGAAGAGGCTGTTGAGGCTTATGAACAGGGCAAACGATTCTACTACGAAAGACGTGGGCAGCTCGATTTCGCCTGCAGCAGTTGTCATATGGATATCGTTGGTGGTCTTCTGCGTGCGGAGATTCTTAGCGCATCAATTGGGCATGCAACTCATTGGCCAACCTACAGGTTCAAGTGGGAGCAGATAGGCGGAATACAGAGACGATTCCTGCAGTGTAATGAACAGGTGGGTGCAGAGAGCCTGGCACAACAGAGTAAGGCATATAGGAACCTGGAATATTTCTTGACCTACATGAACAACGGTATGGAACTCAACGGCCCAGCAAGCAGGAAATAGAGAATGAAGCACCTCAAGTTGATTGTCAGTACAGGTTTATTGTTGCTCGTGCTGGGTTGCGCTGAACCCGGCCGGAATGCCGAAGTGGGCACCAGTGACTCGGTAGATGAGAGCGTTGACGTGCAGGATGCTAGTAATGATGTCCGCAGTATTCTCGATCAAGCTGAATCCGCTTATGCTGCGGCGAAAGCGAAAAACCATGCGTGGGTCATCACTGGGCGGTTGCTCACATCAGCTAGTGAAGCGCTCGAAGCAGGTAATGAAGCGGCCGCAATGGTTGAGGCGAAAAGAGCACTATTTACAGCTCAGGCTTCAGTAACGCAGGCAAACAAAGAAGAAACGGCCTGGCGCGGGCGTGTTCCGAAGTAAAAGACCAGAGCAAACAATATGAATCGACGTGAATTCCTGGGTATGCTGGCCAAGACCTGGGTGGCTGCCAGCGCAGCCGGCTGCACCTCGCTCAGGTCTGCCAGGGGTACTGATATATACAGCCTCCCGACCTTTGGTCAGGCCAGAATTCTGCATATTACTGATACCCACGCCCAGCTGAATCCAGTGCATTTCCGGGAACCTAATGTGAACCTGGGAGTTGGTCTTGCAAATGGCAAGTTGCCTCATCGTGTAGGAAAGAATTTGCTGGATGTTGTACCCGCGCTAGGTCCCCGGGAGATACATGCGCTCACCTATCTCGATTTCAGTGAAGCTGCAGAACGATATGGTCGTATTGGAGGTTTTTCACCCCTTGCAACGCTGTTAAAACAGCTCCGTGCTACTGTGCCGGATTCCCTGCTGCTTGATGGTGGAGATACCTGGCAGGGTTCGGGGACAGCTCTCTGGACCGGTGGCCAGGACATGGTAGGAGCCTGTAATCTTCTTGGTGTGGATGTGATGACGGGTCACTGGGAATTTACCTATCACGAAGAAACGGTGCTGAACAATGTTGAGACGTTCAATGGCGATTTCATTGCCCAGAATATAAAGGCTACTGAAGACGCTCTATTTGAAGGGGTACCCTTGTTCGATGAGGATACTGGTCACATCTTCCCGCCATATCTGATCAAGAACCTCAATGGCAGACGCATAGCTGTGATTGGTCAGGCCTTTCCCTACACCCCGATTGCCAATCCGAGGCGATTTATTCCCAATTGGACCTTTGGCATACAGGAGCAGGATCTGAGTGTTCTCGTTGGTGAAATCAGAAGGTCAGAGCAGCCTGATGCCGTGGTTCTGCTTTCCCACAACGGCATGGATGTTGACCTGAAACTCGCCAGCAGGGTTTCAGGCATAGATTTTATTCTCGGGGGCCATACGCATGATGGTGTCCCTGTCCCCATTGAAGTAAAGAACCCGGGCGGGGTCACGGTGGTGACCAATGCCGGGTCCAATGGAAAATTCGTTGCAGTACTAGATTTAGAATTTGGACGCTCAGGGGTGAGTGGCTACCGGTACAAGCTGCTGCCGGTGTTTGCCAATCTACTCGAGTCGGACGTGGCGATGCAGGAATATATTGATAGGGTCAGGTTGCCTTATGCAACGCTGCTGGGTGAGGAACTGGCAACTGCAGATACCCTCCTGTACAG
>CETX01007579.1_pt1 | contig 21409 bp, 20 predicted proteins | sample 356501 | NCBI WGS metagenome assembly CETX01 (sample SAMEA2623390, study PRJEB7988) | marine metagenome | biome: marine biome (ENVO:00000447); feature: mesopelagic zone (ENVO:00000213); material: "saline water (ENVO:00002010), including plankton (ENVO:xxxxxxxx)" | depth 450 m | reverse complement strand
CGCATGATCTTGCGAAGAACGTATCCACGCCACTCGTTCGAAGGAGCAACACCATCACCAATCAAAAAAGTCATTGCCCGGAGATGATCAGCGATCACTCGCATGGATTCGTCAGCGGTAGATCGAGCTCCATAAGGAATATCAACTCGTTTGCTGATGGCTGTCAGAAGTGGCGTAAAGAGGTCGGTGTCGTAATTTGATTCTTTACCTTGAAGAACCGCTGTAATACGTTCCAGCCCCATTCCCGTATCAATTGAAGGCGATGACAATTTATTCAGTGAACCATCTACTTGTCGGTCGAATTCTACGAATACGAAATTCCAAATCTCAATGTATCGATTACAATCACAGGCAGTTCCACGACATGGTGTCGCCGTGCAGGGATGGTGGTCGCCGAGATGGTAATACATTTCCGAACAAGGACCGCAGGGTCCAGTATCACCCATCGCCCAGAAATTTTCTGCCACGCCTAATGCGTCAATGCGGTTTAGTGGCAGTAGCCTCGTCCAGCATTCAAGAGCCTTGTCATCGCGAGGTACGTCTTTAGACCCCCTGAAAATAGTGGCGTGCAATCGTTCTGGTGGCAGAGCCCAGATTTCAGTTAATAAGGACCATGCCAACGAGATAGCTGTTTCCTTGGAATAATCACCGAACGAAAAATTTCCTAACATTTCAAAGAACGTATGATGCCAGGGAGAACGCCCAACAGTATCAAGGTCATTATGTTTCCCACTGACACGCATGCATTTTTGTACGGTCACAGCTCGACTGTAGTTTCTGGCGTTGTTTTCGAGAATTACTTCCTTGAATTGATTCATGCCCGCGTTTGTAAAAAGCAGGGTTTGATCTTCGGCAGGCACTAATGGTGCACTTGACACGAGTTGATGTTCGTGTTGTTGAAAAAACTCTAGAAAACTGTTTCGGACGTTTTCTACCGTCATGATTGCCATTCTACCGTGGGTGACGTTGTGGTACCAGTGTTCATTCGGTATCGCCTTGTCCAAAACCTCGACGTTTGAGTGCTGCAAGAATCATCTCGTCAGAAAACCCTTGTCGTCGCAATGCTTGTTGAAGTCGACCTGCTTCCTTCCAATTCTTGACGGAACCGTTGAGACGGCGAGCAAGTGCTCGTTCGAGGACGTCTTCCTCAGAAATTTCTCTGTAAGCAGCTGTTACAGCTTCGTGGGCGGTTTCAGTGCTGACCCCAAGGGCTTTGATTTCTCGTATGAGTCGGAACCGTCCTCGAGACTGCAGTTTGACAGCAGTACGTGCGTATGCAAAAGCTGTCCTACGATCATCCAAGGCACCCTCCTCTTGCAGGCGTGCCAAGGCTTTGTCGATGCCATCAGGCGGGAACAATCGTCTATGCAGTCGTTCACGAACCTGTAATGAAGACAACTCTCGGCGTGCGAGTAGCCGTAAGGCCGTCACATAAGGGTCAGATGATGCGATACCAGAGGAACGTCGTTCATTCATCCTGTCGGTCGCAGACCATGATCGTTTACTGAATGTTTACGCAGATTTTGACTTTTCCGTCGTTGCTCGTCGCTTTGAGGCCTCATCGGGATCCACAAAGGTAAGCCAATCATATCGATCAGGGACGTCACCATTGATAATGTCAAAAAAGTGTTTTTGGAGAGCTTTAGTGATCGGACCTCGACTTCCTGATCCAATTGTTGTGCGATCTACTGAACGGATCGGAGTGACTTCACTTGCGGTACCCACCACGAATAGTTCGTCGGCAATGTAAAGCGCCTCCCGAGGTATTCCTTGTTCGACTACAGCGAAGCCGAGTTCTTTAGCAATAGTAATAATTGAGTCACGCGTAATACCAGGCAGAATGGATGAAGCTGTTGCAGGCGTGTAGATCGTGTTATCACGTACCATGAATAAATTCTGCCCACTACCTTCACTGACGAGGCCACTTGGATCGAGTGCGATGGCCTCACTATAGTTGTTAGCGATGGCTTCCATTTTGATCAATTGAGCGTTTGCGTAGTTCGCCGTTGATTTTGCGAGTGATGGCAGAGTATTTGGTGCCATTCGTGACCAAGAGCTGACACACACATCTACCCCTTGCTCAAGTGCTTCGGCACCTAAGTACGCGCCCCATTCCCAGAGGATGATACTTGCTTCGACCGGACATGGACTTGGGTCAATACCGAGGGAGTCATATCCCCGGTAGATAAGCGGTCGTATGTAGCAAGCCTTAAAGTTGTTAGCTCGGATTGTGTCGAGCACGGCCGCTTCGAATCCAGCTTGAGATAACTGGTATTCCATTCGATAGATTTTTGCCGAGTCTATCAAACGACGCATATGGGCATCGAGCCGCAGACAAGCGGGACCAAGCGGCGTGTTATAACAACGGGCACCCTCGAAGACGCCACTACCGTAGTGAATGATATGCGAAGCAATATGGATGTTAGCGTCATTCCAGTCTATGAGACTGCCATTCATCCAAATTTTTCCGGTACCTGAGAATCCCATCGAAGGCTCCTTACGGCCAGTTGGTACAGCGGCGAATGTGACAGAATCGGAGGTGCGTGACGATGTTAATACACACCAGTGTGTTCAGCCACGGAATCACTTAATGGTAACACCTACTGCATTTCCCGACAAAACGGACACCTGTCTGTTTTGGCGGCAAGGGGTTTTCGGCAGTGCCAGCAGAATCGTTGTTGAGGTGTGTCACTTGCGTGACTGCTAACTGACAATGGTTTTTCGTGGTTTGACGTTTGATTAGAGTGTGTTCTGCGAACTGAGTTTTCAGGTCGTCCATCAAGCAAGTCGGTTAGAACATCATTCGCCTGTTTATATCGTTCTGAGATATTAGGTGCCATCGCACGCATAATGATCTCGCTAACTCGTGTCGGAATGTTCGGATTCTTAAGACGAGGAGCGCTTACTAGTTCACCGCTCATTAACTTGTCTAATTCATTTGGTGCGGGTGGGGTATACGGTGCCGAGCCAGTTAGAATCTGGTACATTGTGCAGCCTAAAGAATAGATGTCTGATGCGAAGACCGCCTTACCGTCGAATACTTCCGGCGCCATGTAGGCTGGACTACCAATGACTGTTGAGCCGTGAGCTGCGATTTCGAGAAAGCGTGCAGTTCCAAAGTCTGCGACCTTAAGTAGGCCAGTTCTAGACACAAGTACGTTACCAGGTCGAAGATCTCGGTGAAGCACACCTTGAGCATGTGCATGATCAACCGCATTACAAATTTGGCAGATATAATCGAGTCCACGAGAAAGTTCCAGTGCACCCTCGGTCTCGATGATTTGCTCTAACGTGGCGCCAGAGACATATTCCATAACGATAAAGAATATGTCGTTTTGTTTTTCCGCTGTTGTGATTGAGACCACATTGGGATGATTAAGACTCGCGAGTAGACGTGGTTCCTTTAGCAACTCACCAAAATCAAGGTTCTGGCGGTGTGGTACCTTGATCGCAACCTTTTTGTCGATCCAGGTATCATGTGCGAGGTACACAGAACCGAAGCCGCCACTACCTAGCGGTTCCAGAACCTTGTATTTGCCGAGCAGCTGATCTCGGAGCAGTAGCAAGGTGTTATGAGTATAACGCGAAATAGCCGCTCGGATAGAGAACATAGATCCCACGGAGACCCCGACAGGATAATGTGACGCACCACATTAGTCGCACTATAATTCCTTGATGCCTCCACGATTCTTTGCGCCGAAGCTGTCGGCTCTAGATGTTGTTGTCACGCTGCCGTTAGACGAAGCGCAACATTTACGTCAGGTGCTTCGCTTAGATGTTGGAGAAATTATTCATATCTTTGATGGTAAAGGACAAGAGTGCGAGGCTAAAGTTGAGTACGTTGGCCGTCGGGACGTGCGAGTTCGGCCCGTCGCTTCAGTGCAGCCTTTACCAGAGTCTTCGCTGCAGTTGACGCTTGCACCAGCACTGTTAAAGGGTCGACAGCTTGATTTAGTCATTCGTGATGCAACGATGCTGGGTGTGGTTGCAATTCAGCCCTTGATCTCGACGAACATGGTTGTGCCAGCCGCAGTCGCACAACGAGGTTCCTTGCTCGACAGGTGGTGTCGAATCGCTGTGTCATCAGCCAAACAATGCGGTAGGGCAGTTGTTCCAGAGGTGAGGTCTCCGGTTGATGTTGGCAGTTTGAGTTGCAATGATACTTCCGTTAGTCGGGTTGTGTTGGTGGAACCAGCCTTGCAAGTCAACGGTGCCGTTGACCTTGTGACGTTGGTAAATCAAGGTCGTCCAGACTCGTTAACTCTCGCTGTTGGTCCTGAAGGTGGATGGACATCCGCTGAGATCGAGAAACTTGGCAATGCGCAATTTATTCCTTTGACACTTGGAGTCCGAACACTGCGGGCGGCGGCGGCACCGGTTGTCCTGATTGCGGCACTGCTTTCGCACTGGGGCGAGTTCTGAGATACTTGGCTACATTAGCCAATTGAGAGCTAGATTGCTTGACTGTATATAAGAGGGTTTAGCCTACTGTTACAGATTGCTCCGACCTCTATACCTGGGCAATAGTTATTGCGATCTCTTAATTGGTTTGAATTCTCAGGTGCCTTTAAGGTCATATCTTTATCCATATAGATAATCGTAAAGATGCCGCGCATTTGGCCTGAGCTATTAGCTGGAGCTCTATGGTACATCCAGCCACTGTGGAAACTGATTTCTCCAAGATCAAAAGGTGTGCAGTTTATGTCGTGCTTATTCATTGCTGTTTGAATCACCTGTTCTGAATCATCACTTATTGCTAGATCACGAAAACGTTTATCAGTGTGTGAGCCAGCAGCAAAGCTTAGTGGTGCCATTTCTAGTGTTACCGCTTGAAGAGGGATCCAGGCGGTAGTGGTTTTGTTAGTTGCCAGGGGCCAGTACTGCTGATCGGCGTGCCATGGGGTGAACCCACCTGTTTGCTCTTTAAACAAAGCTTGGTCGTGGTATAGGCGGACACCACCAACCCCCATCAGTTCTGTAGCAATTGCTGCGAGTCTCTTGCCCATGACAAATTCTGTCACTTTCTTAGAGTATCTCCAGAGGTTTATGACCTGGATGAAGGCCCTTGAATAAGTATCTCTTTCGTCCATGGGAAGGGTGTTGGTGTTGAGTTTAAGCGTTTTCTCCCAGATCTCCTCTTTGTAGTGGGTAAGTGTTGCAGGCGAGAGAACATTTTTTAGCTTGATAAACTCATTGGTGCGATAAAAATCAAGTTGTTGATCCGTCAGTTCGAAATGACTATCAATATCTATCAATTCACTCGCATTCATCTTTCGATCCTTAAAACATTATTAAGTCTTTAGCAATGCTTCTCGACGTTCTGGCTGCTGGATAGTGTTAGGAACGGCGGTCCTTCCAGTGTCTGGATCGCGTTGCCAAATTAGCCCAACCCATTCATCTTCTACCTGTTCGTGTACGAGATCCACGTACGGTTCCAATGCTACCAGCACATCAGGACTTTCCGTTTTGGTTATGCCACTACAAATTAGGTATCCACCAGGAACCACGAAACTACTGATCTTCGCGGAGTGACTGGAGAAAAAAGCCCCAGTTAGATTTGCCACGACCACATCGGCCGATGATTCCGAGGAAGTCTGGATAGCGCTGACGTGAAAGCTGACATTCCTTGCCGTTTCATTCAAGGTAAGGTTGTGTGCTGCTGTTGCTATAGCCGTAGCATCTCGGTCGAGACCTCGGACGCTTGTGGCTCCAAGCGTACTAGCAACTATAGCAAGGACACCAGACCCCGTACCTAGGTCCAACACCGTCCGTGCGGTAAGGTCGAGTCGTTGAAGACCATGTATACACAGACGTGTTGACGCGTGATGACCAGTCCCAAATCCAATTGATGGCTCGATAATAACCGTAAGTGGATGGTTTGTTATGGAAGCATCTTTAGAAATAGACGCTGGGATATCCCAGGGTGGTGCGATGACGATCTGTCCGATTCGGACCGCGCGTAGTTCTGCCTGTGAGCGTTCCGCCCATTTTTCATCCTGGACATTCATAGGTAAGGATCTAACGGTAGAAGTTGCTTGGTTGCGATTCAAAGCAGTGTTGGCTTCATTCCGATCGGTGGAAGTTGAAAAAAAGACCCGCCAGTACAGAGAGGAATCCTCTACGAGACCGGTTGGCTTGAAATCATCCAGCAAAAGCAGCACTAACTCCTGCAGTCGTTTAGCTTGCTCAATGTGGGCAGGGAAGTAGAGAGCCAGGGCCGGCCACTGATCAGCCAAAAATGTCTTTCACGCGATCAATGAAGGGACGGTCTGAGCCTAGGTTTTCCTTGGCGATTGGTTCCACCTTTTGCTTGACCATGGTCTTGCTAAGTTTCTCGATGAGTGACCGCTGTTCCTTAGTGAGTTTATCTGGCGTGCCGATCTGAACAGCCAAGAATAAGTCTCCAGGTCTTCCTCCATTAACCTCCGGCATTCCCTTACCTCGGAGTCGGAATCGGGTGCCTGATTTTGTTGCACGTGGGATGGTTATTTCCGCGTCACCATTTAAGGTAGGGACTTCAATAGTACCGCCCAAGACCATGGTGGGATAATCCACGGGTACCTCGCAGTACAAGTTATCACCTTCCCGGATAAAAAATGGATGCTCATTAACGTGCACAACAACGTACAGGTCACCTGGATGTGCACCTTGACCTCCGAACTCGCCTTCACCACTTATCCGAAGACGCTGACCTGTGTCGATGCCGGCTGGAATCTTGACTGTGAGTTTCCGCTCGCGTGAGGTTTGCCCGCGGCCTTGACAGACTTGGCACGGCTTTGTGATTACTCGTCCTGCGCCTCGACAATGACCACACGTGCGGGCAACGGTTAAAAAACCTTGTTGATAGTGAATTTGTCCTCGTCCTTTGCACTTAGGGCAAGTTTCAGGCTGAGTGCCAGAGGCGGCACCTGAACCGTTGCAGTGCTCGCAGGTTTCATCTCTCGGAATTTGCAACGTCGTTTCCGTACCAGCGACTGCATCGTCAAACGAAATTTCGAGATCATAACGTAGGTCAGCACCACGCTGTGGTCCTCGACGTCGACCACCACCAAATACATCACCGAAACCGAAAATATCACCGAGTCCACCGAGGATGTCATCGAAGCCTGAGAAGACGGTTGGATCGATGTTTGACGAGCTCGGGGAGGCGTCGAGACCTGCATGTCCGAATCGATCATAGATGCCACGTTTTTGGGGATCGGCAAGAACCGAGTATGCTTCAGCAGCCTCCTTAAACTTTTCCTCAGCAGCGTGATCGCCAGGATTGCGGTCAGGATGGTACTTTAGTGCCAGTTTACGGTAGGCGCTCTTAATGTCTTGCTCGTCAGTGCCTTGCGCTACTTGGAGCACCTCGTAGTAGTCTCGTTTACTCACGTTTAGCCACTTTCACCATCGCTGGACGGAGTAGGCGATCGCCAAGCAGATAACCTCGGCGTACTTCCTCAATGATCTCACCATCTCGATGGTCAGCACTTGTCTCGTGGGCGACAGCTTCGTGAAAATGTGGATCGAAATCCACGCCTGCGGTCTCAAGTGGAGTCACCTGATGTTTCTGTAATAATTCCATCAATTGACGATGGATGAGTTCAATGCCGTCTCGGTAAGTTTCTACTTTACCTAGTTTTGTATCGACCTGTAGCGCTCGTTCCAAGTCATCAATGCTTGGTAGGAGTTGCTCCAGCAGATCGATTGCTGCATAGTTAGCGAGATCGCGGCGCTCGCGATCAACGCGCTTTCGATAATTATCAAATTCTGCAGTCTTGCGAAGTAGCTGCTCGCGGTATTCATCACGCTGACGTTCGGTTTCAGCTAGAGGGTCAACCGGCACGCTAGTCGTTTTAGCAGTCTGCTCTTCATTTTGGTCCCCTTCTCCTCTTGGTTCAGATTCCAAACTGGCTTGGTCTTGGTTCTCGACCATTGAGGTATCGCCGTCCTGCGTGTCTTCTGACAGCTTAGTCTTCAAATCGTCGGTCATGGAGCCTCGTTCAGTTAGCGGCCGTGCCTCTTTGTGTTGGGATCAAAAGTCTGCTTACTGAGCGTGAGACACTGTCGACGGCAGCGATGTTCTGTGAATAGTGCATTCGACGCGGTCCTAATACCCCAACGCAACCGGTTTGACTGCCGTCGAAATAAGTCGACGCAATTAAGCTAAAGTTTTGAAAGTCTGGTAGTGAATGTTCGGCACCAATAATTATCGTTAATCCTTGTCCATCCACATATTTTTTTAACAGTTTTACAAGTTGTTTCTTTTCCTCAATAAGTTCGAATAACACCTGTAATGTTGGCACCGAGATGCGGTCGTCACCCTCAACAACATTGTTGAGCAGTAATGAAACTCCTTGGACGAACAGTGCGTTACTTGGCGTCATGTTAGTGAAGGCCACTCGCGCTAATCGCAGCGCTAGGGTAGTGGCACTATTGGGTCGGGCCTGCTCCTCCTCGAAATGATTCGCAATGCCCTTGCGTACCTTTGCAAGAGATAAACCAGCAAATTCTACGTTAAGATAATTTGCTGCTTGTTCTAGATGTTCTACCGTGACATTTTCATTCAGGTTTACTATTCTGTGCGAGATATAACCAGTAGCTGAGACCAGCACGACAAGAATACGTGTGCTTTCAAGTTGAACAAAATCGATATGTCGAAACGCCGAATTTTCATTTGGTGTTGCTAGCGCAAAACCCAAAACGTGTGACACCCGAGACAATTCATACGAAACGCTCGTTAGAACATCTTCAATAGTTCCATGGCGTAACCGTGTTTGAACTTGCTGTGGCCGACGTATTTTACGTCGTTCCCGAAGCAATAAGTCGACATAACATCGATAGCCAAGGTCCGTAGGTACACGTCCGGAGGATGTATGAGGTCTCGTGATGTAACCGTATTGTTCAAGCTCAGCCAAAGCGCTCCGGACGGTTGCCGACGAAACACCGAAGCCACCGTGTCGTGCTAGCCATAGTGATGATATTGGCTCGCCACATTCGATGTATGCACGTACAAGCGAAACTAGAATCGCTTGTGACCTGGCGGAGACTTCTTTGTTTCGGCGCGTGGCGCGCGATCGACTGGGCGTCACGATTAAGTTCCGTTAGTTGATTGATCTACTTTCCAATTTAGCACACTAGGGCGTCTTTAGATTCTTCGGTGTCCAGCGCATTGATTGCACGGTTGAGTTGTCACCGGATTTACCAATGTTAACCTTTCCGTGCTTTACAGCGATCAATTCGGCAAGAATACTGACTGCAATTTCCTGTGGCGTTACGGCGCCGATATCGAGTCCAATCGGAGCATGAACGCGCTGTAGACACTCGCTTGGCATCGACTCAGTTGCTAGTTCTTCAAAAATTTTTACAACTTTAGCCTTGCTACCAATTAAACCAAGGTACCGCAGGTCTCGTGCGGCTAGAGCGCGAAGTGCGTCTAGGTCGTGCCGGTGTCCACGAGTGACAATAACCACGTAAGAGTATGGTGGCAATTCAGTCCGATGGAGCCAGTCGGGGACCGAATCGACAATTATTTCCGTAGCATCTGGAAACCGTTCAGCGTTAGCAAATTTCTGGCGGTCGTCAATTACGTGAATCTGGAAGCCCACAGAGGCTGCAACGCGAGACAGTTGGTATCCTACATGCCCAGCACCGATTATGTACAGCGGTGGCACAGGTTCGATTGGATCGATGTACACTTCCATTTCTCCACCACAGACGAGGCCAGATTCCTCTGCAAAATCGTCCGTTAGTTCATATCGTGCTAATACAGGTTTCCGAGTTTCTAACACGTTACGTGCTTTCCAGAACGCATCGTGTTCGTAGCAACCACCCCCAATGGTTCCTACTGTTCGACCGTCCGAGAACACAAGCATCTTCGCACCAATACGCTGGGGTGTTGAGCCTTCCGCCTTAACAATTGTAACTAGGGCTGCCGGCTCACCGTTTTTCAGTGCTTTTGCAATTGCTTCAAAGACGTCTTGGCTCATATCACAATTAAGTCTGATAGCTTGGACTGAAGAAATTTTCTCCCAAGCGGTGTCCTAATTATATCAGGCGGAGGACCTCCCTTGCGTAGCGCGTACATTGGCGTGGAATGCTAAGGCCTAAGGACTGAATGTTGCTTGGGTGCCATTGATAGTTCGTTTACCAGTAAATCTATGAATGTAGGTCCGTACAAATTGAGAAAATAAACGAATCCAACGGCTCGTTCTTGAGGGTCACCATGCGGGAATAGTTGCGCCTGTGCCCGCAAGAATTGCCGTCTTAGGGTTTCATTCTTTCGTTTTGTTGCATTCAGAATTTTATTATGAAGGTTGTGGAGATCACGCTCCATTCGCTTGAGCGTTGACTGTGTCGCAGCAGTTAGAGTGGGATCAACAGTTGGTACTGCTGCGATTAAATCCTTCATATTTTCTTGGAGAGAGCTTCCAACAGATTGCATAGATTGTTCCACTGCAGAAGGTAATTGTGCTTCAAGAAAGTGGTTCAGGGCAGCTTCATCTTGAGGCTGTAGTGTTTCCATTGGAAGATTGGTGCGTGACAGGAAACGTGCAGTTGCGGAATCAATAATCGTGGCTGATGCACGTGGATAGATCAACGGCATCGGTACGCCAAAGTACTTGTACACTTCGCGAAGCTGCCCGAAGTAGCTGAGCTCATTTGGCCCGGAGACATAACAAACAGTCGGAAATAAAGTGTCCTGCACGAGAGGACGCAATAACACGTTAGGGCTGAACCGTTCAGGGTGCGCCAATAATTCGCTGACGAGTTCGTCGGTGGAGTATAAATGTTTCCCAACTATAAACCCGTCATCATTTCGTCGAATTACTTGTCGAGTTGAGTCGATTCGAAACAGATTGACGCTGTCAGGTTGAGGTTTGACTTGCGCGTGGTATCCGCAAGCCGCAAGCTGAGAACCCGCCGTCGCTGCCAAGGCTGCTGTGTGGCCTTTGGCGCGCACTTCTTTTTCAAACACTCCAGCTACTAGATGTTTCGCCGAGGAATCTGAGCCATCGAAGACAACAAGTCCTCGTTTTCCTAAGAAAGATTCCAACCAGCGCCCGAATGCATCAGCCACACCACGTCCTTCAACATAGGTGTCTTGTAGTTGACCGATTAATTCGTCAGTGAATTCGGTCGGAGTCAGCGAGTCCTTAAGTTCACTAATTACTTCCTTAACATCCGGCCCGATTCGAAGTGAAGCCACTGGGTTTGTACCAGCACCAGGTGGCGGGATGAGTGTGATGGATGTCTGTTTTAATTCAGTATTTAGTACATTGCAAGATCCAACTTCTTCCCAGTCATGATCTTCGGAGTCGATCCAAAATATCGGGACTATCGGCACCTTATGTGCCTCAGCCATCTGTTCAGCGAGTTGGAGAACCGTGATGGCTTTTAGCAGCGTGAAAAGGGGACCACCAAAGAGTCCTGCTTGCTGGCCCGTGACGATCGCTACACTGTTGGGTTTGCGGAGCCGTTGGGTTGCCGCTAACGCTGCAGGAGGCGCACCTCGTTGCTGCTGTTGCGTTTCTAGGATGTCGGCTATCGTATCGGTGTCTCGCCCATGATTGGTCTGTCCTGTGATCCTCGTATGCCAAGCCTCGCTGGACATTGGATCACCCGTAAAATAGGCTGACACATTTGAGAAATCGTAGGTGTAGTCCAACGCGAATCGTCGGATCCACGAAAATTGACGACAGTCTACTAAAGTACGCTTAGAGGATGACACAGCAGTTTCCAGTTTAGAGTACGCAAAATCTAACTGTTTCAGACGGTCATTAGGGTGTCAAGGATCCTTAGATACACCTGTGCGTCAGTGAAGCCAATGATTTCACGATCATTGCAGGTCGTTCCGTGTTAGCATTTTCATTACTTCTTGGAGGAGTACCTGCACTGACGCCAGAAGATACGAGTTTATACTCCCAACCTAGTGTGTTTGGCCCATATTGGGTGCTGCACCCAATTGGCGCAGGTGTTCTTATTTCCGTATTTCGAGCCTACGATTCCAATCAAGGGCAGCGAGTAGCTGTCGAAGGGATGCGTTGATGACTAAGGCCATCTTAGCGCTTGAGAATGGTACATGCTATGAAGGAGTTTCGCTCGGTAAACAAGGGAAAGCTTCTGGTGAAGTTGTATTTAATACGAGTATGACCGGATACCAAGAGGTATTGACTGACCCTTCATACTCCGGCCAGATTGTTGCAATGACTTGTCCGCAGATTGGAAATTATGGCGTTACAGACAACGACCATGAATCGCGTGGCCCACAAGTTGCGGGCTTCATTATGCGCGATGCTTCACCAATTGCTAGTAACTGGCGTGCTTCGGACACATTGCACAATTATCTTGAGGAACATGACATTGTTGCAATTACTGACATTGATACGAGATCTTTAACTCGGTTGTTACGCTCCAGTGGAGTCATGCGAGGCATCGTTACGACCGACGCCTCGCGTCTTGAGCAGGCCATAGAAGAGGCAAAGACGATTGCTCCAATGGAGGGTTTAGATTTGGTGCAACACGTTACGTGTCCCGATCCATTCATCTGGCGAGACGATATGGATCTAGGGAACAGTTCTGAAGTGGGTGATTTTACATTAATAAATGAGCGCTCAAGCAAGCAGCGTTTTCGGATAGCTGCATATGATTTTGGAATGAAGTGGAATATTTTACGCCGCTTGACAGCCTATGGCTGTGATGTGCATGTGTTTCCGGCGACTTCTCCTGCAAGCGACTTACTTGCCATCGCGCCCCACGGCATCTTTTTGAGTAACGGTCCTGGTGATCCGGCGCCGCTCGACTATGCTGTTGCGAACGCGCGCGAACTGATAGCCAGTGACGTACCAATGTTCGGTATTTGCTTAGGGCATCAAGTATTGGGCTTAGCGCTAGGTGGAAAAACGTACAAATTGAAATTTGGTCACCGAGGTGCCAATCACCCGGTCAAGAATCTGGCAACCGATCGTATTGAAATTACGTCACAGAATCACGGCTTTGCGATCGATTCAGATTCATTATCATCAGATGTGGAAGTAACACACGTCAATCTTTACGATGGAACCGTCGAAGGGTTAAGACACACAACGAGGCCGGTGTTTGCTGTGCAGTATCATCCCGAGGCATCTCCTGGTCCACACGATGCCGACTATCTTTTTCAGGATTTCATCGACGCGATTGAGTCTCGAGGTTGATTGTGTTACTGACGCTGCTTACTTCTTTATGCGACATAGGTTTATGTCTGGTGCCAATGGGAGAGACCTATGCCCAAACGTAATGATCTGAAACGCGTTCTAGTACTTGGTTCAGGTCCGATCGTGATTGGGCAAGCCTGCGAGTTTGACTATTCAGGCACGCAAGCCTGCAAGGCGTTGCGTGATGAAGGTCTTGAAGTTGTTTTAGTGAACTCAAATCCGGCCACTATCATGACCGATCCAGAGATTGCTAATCAGACATACATAGAGCCACTGACACCAGAGGTGTTACGTCAAGTGATCGAAAAGGAACAGCCTGATTCGCTGTTGCCAACGGTTGGTGGCCAGACCGCTCTTAACCTAGCAGTCACGCTTGGTGAGGATGGCACTCTCGCCAAGTATGGTGTGGAGCTGATTGGTGCCTCGGTGGCCGCGATTAAAGTAGCTGAAGATCGGCTGCAATTTAAGGATGCAATGCGATCGATCGGCGTTGACGTGCCGACGAGTGCTTACATTCGGTCGTTGGATGAGGCCTTGAAAGCAGTAACAAAGATAGGATTTCCAACGATTATTCGACCTTCGTTCACGCTTGGTGGTGTCGGCGGTGGAATCGCTTATAACGTTGAGGAACTGCGTGAACTTGCGGTACGTGGCCTTGAATTGAGTCCAGTTAGCGAGGTGTTGTTAGAGGAGTCGGTGATTGGTTGGAAGGAATTCGAACTTGAAGTGATGCGTGATGGAGCCGACAACTTTGTTGTGATCTGTTCCATCGAAAATATTGATCCGATGGGGATACATACTGGTGACAGCATTACTGTTGCGCCTGCTCTGACTCTTACTGACAAAGAATATCAGCGCTTGCGGGACATCGCTAGAAAGATCATTCGTCGGGTAGGTGTGGAGACTGGCGGTTCGAATATCCAGTTTGCTGTCAATCCTGATAACGGGAAGGTCGTGGCGATCGAAATGAACCCACGAGTTTCTCGCTCGTCCGCACTAGCTTCCAAGGCCACAGGATTTCCAATCGCAAAGATTGCTGCAAAATTGGCACTGGGTTACCGGTTGGATGAAATTCCAAATGATATTACTCGGCTCACTCCCGCCTCATTCGAACCCACAATCGACTATGTTGTGGTGAAGATCCCACGATGGACATTCGAGAAGTTTCCACTGGCTGACAGATCATTAACGACTCAAATGAAATCAGTCGGTGAAGTCATGGCGCTTGGGCGAACATTTAAAGAAGCCTTCATGAAAGGCGTGCGTTCACTTGAGCTTGATTTGCCTGCTCAGATTTTTGGACGCTTAAATGAACCTGAAGTAGAGTCAGCAGTTTTACAACGTGAAATTTCGGTGGCAACGGACACGAGGATGTGGAGCGTTTTTGAAGCATTACGACGAGGTTGGACAGTTGATCAGATACATAAAACGACTTGGATCGATCGTTGGTTCTTGTCGCAATTTGCTGAGATCATCGAATTGGAGAAAACTGCTGGCGTGGTTGGTTTTCGAGACATGTCAGTTGAACTGCTTACAACATTAAAGCGCAATGGATTTAGTGATTTCACCATCGCGGCTATAACTGGTGCTGAAGAGAGGGATGTGGAACAGCGTCGCCGCGAACTTGAAATTACCCCGTCCTATAAACGCATCGACACATGCGCTGCAGAATTTGAGTCGTTTACCCCGTACATGTATGGCACGTACGAGACAGAGTGTGAAGCTGAACCGACGAATCAAGAGAAAATTGTAATTCTTGGCAGTGGCCCGAATCGGATTGGGCAAGGGCTTGAGTTTGATTATTGTTGTTGCCATGCTGCATTTGCTCTTCGAGAGGGTGGTTACGAAACAATCATGATCAACTGCAATCCGGAGACTGTGTCAACGGACTATGACACGGTTGATAGGTTGTACTTTGAACCACTTACTTACGAAGATGTCTTCGCAGTTATTCAACGGGAACGAGTTTTAGGAGGCGAAGTTTCATGCCTTGTTCAATTCGGGGGTCAGACGCCATTAAAGTTAGCGCTGAAGTTACAGCAAGCAGGTGTCACTATTCTCGGAACATCGCCGGATTCGATCGACTTGGCTGAAGATCGCAAGAGATTTGCTGAACTTCTTTGGGGTTTAGGTATTGCTCAGGCCCCTAGTGGTGTTGCGACTTCTCGTGAGGAGGCCCGGGAAGTGGGAACTTCCATTGGTTATCCTGTCGTTTTGCGACCGTCATACGTCTTAGGTGGCCGGGCAATGGCTATTGTCTACGACCAGACATCGCTTGATCGATACGTGACTGAAGCGGTTGACGCTTCACCTGAACGTCCAATCTTGGTAGACAGATTTCTCGAAGATGCCTTCGAACTGGATGTTGATGCCGTTGCCGATGCAAGTGGTGCCGTTGTTATTGGCGGCATTATGGAACACATTGAAGAAGCCGGCATCCATTCAGGTGACAGTTCATGTGTGGTACCACCTTACTTGGTGGAGGAGCGGCACCTCACTACTATTAGAGATTACACGCGTCGAATTGCACGCGCCTTAAAGGTTGTTGGGCTCATGAATATCCAGTTCGCCATAAAGGATGAAACGGTATATGTGTTGGAAGTAAATCCACGCGCCTCTCGGACTGTTCCCTATCTGTCAAAAGCCACCGGTGTGCCCTTGGCCAAGGTGGCTGCGCGCGTTATGGCCGGAGCATCACTTGAAGATCTGAACTTGTTTTCTGATCTAGAAGTGTCTGGTGTCTTTGTAAAGACACCGGTGTTTCCTTTTGTAAGATTTCCTGGTGTTGACACTCTACTCGGTCCTGAAATGAAATCGACCGGTGAGGTGATGGGTGGGGCGCTTACGTTTGGTAATGCGTTTGCGAAAGCACAACTGGCCGCAGGTCAGCCGCTTCCACAATCTGGCACAGCATTTATCAGTGTCAATGACAAAGATAAGAAAAACGTAAGTAAGATTGCATCGGATTTGGTAGCTCTCGGCTTTAGCATTGTTGCTTCTCGTGGTACGGCCGCTTACCTCAGAGCCCAAGGTGTCGACACTGACTTGGTGTTTAAGATTAATGAAGGTCGGCCTCACATTGGAGATCAGATCTTAAATGGTGGAGTAGATCTGATCATTAATACACCACTCGGCCGAGACTCATTTTTTGATGACTTGACTGTGAGGCGGATCGCCATGCTGCATGGTGTTCCGTGTATAACGACATTGACAGGTGCAGCTGCAGCCGTCAGCGCTATTCGGGCCATGCAAAATGAGGCGCTGACAGTGAGATCCTTGCAACAATATCATTCAGAGATTGTTGCTGACCGCACCTAGTCTTCGGTTTCAGACTTTTTAACTTCATCCCATAATCCTTCCAGTTCTTCAGGAGTTGACTTGTGAATTGTGCGCCCACGACTTTGAAGTTTGTGCTCCACTTGTGCAAAACGAGAACAGAATTTTCGATTGGCTTGGCGTAGCGCTGTTTCTGGATCGACACCTAGTTTGCGAGACAGATTAGCGATTGAGAACAAGAAATCTCCCATTTCTTCTTGAACGCTTATCGGAACGTTATTTGCGATAGCTTCTCGCAACTCAGTCACTTCTTCGTCAATCTTATTAATTACAGATTCTGCGCGCGGCCAATCGAAACCGACGGTGGCAACGCGACTACCGATTTCATGTGCTCTCAGAAGTGCAGGCAAGGTCTCGGGAACGCTTCCAAGTAGACTCTGAGAGTGTCCCTTTTTAGACTTTTCTTTTGCCTTAAGTTGTTCCCAGAGACCAGTTATTTCTTTTGTTGTAATCGGTTTTGACCCTGGCGTACGAAGGCCACTCTCTTCTCCGAAAACATGAGGATGACGGTCGATGAGTTTATTGGTAATGGCGGTGATAATGTTTGAGATCGTGAAAGAATCTGATTCGGAACAGATTTCTGCCAAGAAGACGATTTGAAACAATAGGTCTCCCAATTCATTCTTGAGTTCAGCTTGGTCATTTCGGTCGATTGCATCGAGAACTTCATAGGTCTCTTCAAGTAAAAATGATCGAAGTGAATGTAAAGTCTGTTCGCGGTCCCAAGGACAGCCGCTTGGCGAGCGTAAGCGACGCATGAGCTCAACGAGACGATTAAAGTGATCGCCAGCCGTATCGTTCGTCGAATGCGGTTTTCGTGATGTTGGTTGTGGTTTGGTATTGCGGGTCATGGGTTCACTTGGTCCTAGCGATCCGGAATCAGTGGTAATTACCGCCTGTCAGGATGAAATTAAAAGCTATGCTAGCATTGTGTGTCTGTGGCGTTTTAATTTTTGTGCCCTAGTTTGTTTTTGAAGGGCTCGTCTGGCTCGTTCACGAACGGAATCTTATGCGTGATGACTACATCTAACAATGTAACATTTCATATGTTTGTGGTGACGCTTGCAACTACTGCTGCTGTCCACCTTGGTGATGTTGCGGACCGTGAGTCTGGTGTTAAGTCTGCCCCGAATCTTGCTTCCGCCGCACAAATGATAGATATGCTGGCATTATTAGAAGATAAGACTCGCGGCAATCTAACCTTAGACGAAGAACAAAAACTTATTCTTACGTTGCGGACCTTGCGAAAACGCCTCCTTGAAATAAAGGAGGAAGTTGTCGACTAGCTATGCGTCATTTTAGGTATTAGTGATTTGCGCATTACCTTTCTTGGTACTGGTACCTCCTCGGGCATACCTGTTGTGGGTTGCGACTGTGCAACGTGTTGTTCTGAGGATCCTCGCGATCGTCGTTGGCGTCCATCGGTTTTAATTCAATTGAGTGACGGAACTAGTGTTCTCGTTGACACTTCTCCAGATTTGCGTGCGCAAGCACTCAAATTTGATATTCGCCGCATTGACGCTGTCTTGTTTACACACAGCCACGCCGATCACGTGTTCGGCCTAGACGAGGTACGTCGTTACAATTACCTGCAAGGTGAGGCGATTCCATGTTATGGCGATCGCCGAACGATTACTGATATTAGGCAGATGTTTGCCTATATTTTTAAACCGCCAGAACAAACTGGCAGTCATGTACCTCAGATCGTTACTTTTCCACTAGAGGGTTCATTTTCCTTGGGTCACCAGACCTTCATTCCTGTGCCAGTTCAGCACGGGCAGCGTACGATACTAGGTTTTCGAGCTGGGCGGTTTGCTTATCTCACTGACTGCAATCGAATTCCAGACGCGTCTTGGGGATTACTTAAGGATCTCGATCTCTTGGTAATTGATGCATTACGTCCACAATCGCACCCTACACATTTTTCAGTCGATGAGGCTGTCGACGCAGCGCGAAGGATTGGTGCTGCACGCACCTACTTCACTCACATGTGCCACGACTTATCGCACGCAGCTACCTCCACGCAACTCCCGGATAAGATGGAGTTGGCATATGATGGTTTAGTCTTAAACGTGCTGGATGATTCATCAAGTTTCACAGCATGACTCTTTACGCGACGGTCTGATCACCGTGTCTATTATTCATTTTCCAGACAACTCAAAACCCGTTCACTGGGATCGAATCGTACTCGCGGTTGGGAATTTTGACGGCCTCCATCGTGGCCATACAAAGATTCTCGAATGTGCTCGTCAAAGTGCTGATCGCCAGCATGCAAGAGCGATAGTGCTAACGTTCGATCCACACCCGTCTCGGATCGTTCGACCTGACAAGGTTCCAGCTGCACTGATGACTATGGAACAGAAGACTAAGGCTCTTATGCAGGTTGGTTTGGATGGTATTGCGGTGGTGAGATTTACGAAGGAACTCTCGCAATGGTCACCAGAGTTATTCATACGTAAGGTGTTAGTTGATTGGTTGCAAGTGGTTGAAGTATGGGTGGGGGTAAATTTCTTATTTGGGAAGAATCGATCTGGTAATTTTTCATTGTTGCGTGTCGAGGGTGAAAAGCATGGTTTTCAAGCGGAAAAAATTGATGCAGTGCGGTACCGAGACTTCGTTGTGAGTAGTACACGCGTGCGGCGTTTGATTACTGAAGGACGAGTTGATGAAGCCAGTGCGTTGTTGGGTAAGCATTACTTCATTGACGGAATAGTTGTCCATGGGTCAGGTCGAGGTCGGGAGGTCGGTGTGGCTACGGCTAATCTTGAGACGGCCAATGAGCTTTTACCGCCAAACGGTGTCTACGCAACTATGGTGAGAATTGATGAAGCGGTGCATGCCAGTATTACTAACATTGGAGTGCGACCAACATTCGATCGTCAAGGTGACCGAGCAATCGAAACCCACATATTCGATTTAAATCAAGACCTCTATACTAAGGAGCTCCAGTTGTCATTCGTTCAACGATTAAGAGACGAACGTCATTTTTCTGATAGCAGTTCTCTCCGTGCTCAAATTGATGCTGATTGTCGTGAAGCGAGGACACTTTTCGATCGGCTTTCGCTGTAGAATTTAAGTTGGGTTCCGGAAGTCCACGGACTATGGGTGACCCTCGTTTTACTTACCGAGCTTTCTATAGTGCAACCTTAATTTGACAGATGCGTCTCTATAACACCTTGACCCGTCGTGAAGAGATATTTAGACCAAGTCGTGGACAGTTGGTGCGCATCTACACCTGTGGCTTGACGGTTTATGCGAGGGGGCATATCGGAAATTTTCGGACATTTGTTGCATTGGACGTACTTCGACGTGCGCTCAAATATGAGGAAAGTTATGAAGTTCAACAAATCATGAACTTCACCGATGTTGATGATCGCACCATCGCTGCTTCTCGAGTTGCTGAAATGTCGTTACGTGATTACACAAATCAGTACATCGAGGCATTCCGTGAGGATGCTTTAGCACTTGGGCTCGAACCAGCAGAGGAGCAACCTCGAGCTACTGATGAGGCAAATCTTCGAGCAATGACCGAGATGATTCGGGCTCTTGAAGCTAACGGGCATACCTATAGGCGTGCCGGATCGATCTATTTCAAGATTTCGACTTTGCCACAGTACGGCCAATTGGCACAGCTCGATCCTGAGGGTATTAAATCTGGTGCTCGTGTTGATAGTGACCAATATGACAAGGAAAACGCGCGCGACTTTGTCCTGTGGAAATCAGCAAAACCGGGGGAGCCGTCTTGGGATTTTGGTATTGGACTTGGTCGTCCAGGGTGGCACATTGAATGTTCAGCGATGGCCCTACGTTTGCTCGACGGTTCTCCAATTGATATTCATGCTGGTGGTGTCGATTTAATTTTTCCGCATCACGAGAACGAGATTGCACAGAGTGAAGGTATGACCGGCGAACAGTTTTCTCGTTATTGGGTGCATGTTGAACATTTACTGTTGGACCAAGGCGAGAAGATGTCAAAGTCGGTTGGTAATGTGCTGACCGTGCCGGAGATTCTTGAGAAAGGTTACCGGGCTTCGGTGCTACGTTATGCTCTATTATCCGTGCACTATCGTAAGCAACTTAAGTTTTCTTGGCAGAGCATGGAGCAGGCCGATGAGTCGCTTGCTAGATTAGTCGATTGTTTGGCACGTCTGGACCGCATCGTCTCGACCGGTAGGCATCCGGTAATGTCTGAGCAGACGGCGTCAGCTCGCGCAGCTTTTTCTGCAATGATTGCTGATGACTTGAATATTCCAGGCGGCCTTGGAGTTATTTTCGAGTTCGTTCGTGCTATTAATGGCGCTATCGATCAGGAGGAGTTGGGGACTGGTAATGTCGAAGAGATTCGCGATGCATTCAAGCAATTTGACCGAGTGCTAGGCTTTATCAGTTTGCGTCAAGCCGAGGACACAGCTTCACCGGTTTCAGTTAAAGAAATTGAACAACTGATTGCTGATCGCAAGTCCTTACGTAAGCAGCGAGATTTTGCAGCGGCTGATCAGATTCGCACGGATCTTGATGCGCGAGGTATTCTACTTGAGGATGACTCCACCGGTACCAGGTGGAAGCGAAAATAGGAATAGTTGTTTAAGAAACAATAATTATTTAGCGGATTCCTCCAGAAAGAAGTCTCTAATTTCACCGAGCAGTCGGTTGGTTTACCGAGACTGCTGTGTCTTGTTGCTTGTCGGATAGCTATGATAACGTAATCTTTATTGTGGTGTGGTGAGCGGGAGTAACTCAGTGGTAGAGTGCGACCTTGCCAAGGTCGAAGTCGCGGGTTCGAATCCCGTTTCCCGCTCCACTATCGCTTCGGTTCATTGCGCTTTTTTCAAGTGCAGTAATATTTAAACTGGCGCCGTCGCCAAGTGGTAAGGCAGAGGTCTGCAAAACCTCCATCC
>CETX01004843.1_pt1 | contig 21532 bp, 25 predicted proteins | sample 356501 | NCBI WGS metagenome assembly CETX01 (sample SAMEA2623390, study PRJEB7988) | marine metagenome | biome: marine biome (ENVO:00000447); feature: mesopelagic zone (ENVO:00000213); material: "saline water (ENVO:00002010), including plankton (ENVO:xxxxxxxx)" | depth 450 m | reverse complement strand
CCCGCCTCGGCACCCCCGCCGTCCCATCTCTCCTGGATCCCACAGGCGTCATTGTCGAGGTGTGCCTGGAGAAGCGGAGTTGTATAGAGGTGGTAGATACACATCACAAGCCCAGGCCAGTCGTCGTTGACCGACTCGAAACAGAGTGCGAGATCGTCAAAGGGTGCCTGATAGGAGTCTTGCGGGGTGTCCTGTCGGTACTCGGCGCTGCGGTTCTTGAACCCGACGAACCTCAAATCGAGGGGTGCGAGGATCGGTGTCTCCTTTGGCATCTTGATGTTCAGGCTGTGCTTGCCCTCATAGGGCGGCCACGAGGGCTCACCACCATCCGTTGGGCCAAGGGTCACCATCGCCGGATCGGCTTGGGTGCCGAAGCTGATGCTGCTGTTTTGGGTTCGGAGCAGATCGTGCATGCTGTTGATGCCGGTCATGTCTGCCGGCGGGCCTGTAACCGCAGAGGCGGTACCATCAGGAATCCCCCCAGGCCCCGTCATAGCCGCCGGAATAGTGAGCGAAACCGCCGGCGAGTCAGCCACAGTTGGTTGTTGAACAGTTGGAGTAGTTGTAGTATTAGTTGAGCCAGTTTGACTTCCAGATGTTGCGCTTGGAGAATAACTTTGACCTGAATCACTTTCCTTTGAACAAGATACTAACACTAAAACCATAAGTAAAATGAGATTATATTTTAGATGTTTTTTCATATGGTCTACATACTATTATTATCTCTTTAAATAATATAAAAATCCTATAAGATTAAATGATATATATCATAAATATCTATATTCCGGTATAATTTGATGGCGATATTAATTTCAGTTCATTGTCAGTCGATGCCGGCTTATCTGCGCGATCGGCCATTGTGTCTGCGTCGGGCGACGCACAGGCCGCCAACACGAAAGCCAGCACTAAGCCACCCGACAGGAACCATATTATTCTCATGGAACGACACAGCTTACAATTAAAAACATTAAGCATATTAAAAGTTTTTTCATATCTCTAATTTTAAAAAAAACCCCGTAATTAATTCTCCACAGAAATGAGTTCTCACCTCTCATCCTTAATTTTAACCGAGTTAGGCGTCACAACGCCTGCAGAGATAACCAGGTTGAATGCCGCTTCAACACTCATATCAAGTTCGAATGCATCTTTTTTCGCTATCAAGACAAAAAAACCTGAAGTTGGATTAGGGGTGGTTGGCACAAAAAGATTTATGGTTTCTTCACCGATAATAGATTCAGCTTCGCCTCTGTAATCACCTGATTGAAATGCGATCACCCAAATCCCCTTGCTTGGATATTGAATTAAAAATGCCTTTCTGAAACTTTCAGCTGAAGTATTAAATACAGTATCAGAAACTTTTTTTAACACGTTATATATGTTTCGAAAACCTGGAATTTTATTAAGGAGCTTTTCCCATAGGGCTACTAACTTTCGGCCTAATATATTAGTAACCAATAATCCTGTGATAAGTATGATTAACAATACCAAGATAATTCCAGATCCTGGAATAGTAGTATCTAAATTAAATATAGCTTCTGGTAGGAATTTTTGTGGAACGAGACTATTAATAAGCTCTAAGAAGAACTTAATAACGATGACACTTAAAATTAGAGGTATCCAGAAAAGAAGACCTGAAATAAAATAATTTCTTAATCGGTTCAAATTTTTTAACATACTTGTTTCATATTTACTTATGTTTTTCCAAATATATAAATAATGCTAATAAATGACCTTTTTTTAGATCATTGTTGAATTTTTTTTCAACATTTTTTTAAATTGTGAAACATTCTTAATGGGAATGTCATTATACTCGTGTAGAACCGTGTAGAAAGTAACTTATAACACTCTGTTAAGCACTATGGATAAAGAGATTAGAAGAAACGTGATATTCTGTATAGGGAAATAAACTAAAACTTTCGTTCCATCCCTTTTAAAAAAACATTGGCTTCATTTTCCTTAAACACAGCTTTTTGACTGTCCCAGTGTAAGGTTTTGTTTGGGAATCTTCCCGCAATCACTCCTAATAAAATGGTTTCTGTTAATCTTGAAGAATAGGAAAATGGAGCGGAAGTTTCATCTCTACCCAAACATGCTTCTACAAACTGATGGTAGTGTTTGGGTGCATCCCTTTCATAATCGTTGACCGAGATACCCAACTTTCCTTCGGGGTCGAATTTTTTGACCTCTATTGGTTGGTATTCGCCGTCAACAATCAAACGTGGTGATTCCATAAAGTGAGGCAAAAGCAGTCTACCTTTCTCTCCCATAAACATGGCACCTTGCAAAGGTAATTTCTCTTTGTTGGGCAGTCTGAGTTCTTTGTGCGGCTTGGGAGCACCTTTTCCATCATGCCAAACCCATTCAAAATTTTCCGTAGTGTATTGCGTCCCCGGGAAAGTGAATATTACTTCATTTTTTTCGGGGTAACCAAAGCCATTGGGCTTTCTACATCTGTTTTTAATTGTATTTGGAACGTCTAAAGCCAGCGCATTGTAAGGGGTGTCAAAAATATGAACCCCCATATCTCCTAAGGTACCACAACCAAAATCGATTAGCTTTCTCCAGTTCGCGGGGTGGTATACATTCTCTTTAAAGGGGCGCTCTTCGGCCGTTCCCAACCAAAGGTTCCAGTCAAGGGTCGAAGGTACGAGGTCACTTCCAATGGGCTTTAGCCCATCATACCCCCAATTTTTGGGAGACCAAGCCCTTACTCGGCTTACCTTACCAATAATACCCGATTGAATTAAAAGGGTAGCCAGTTTATAGTCGTAAAAGGAATGCACCTGAATCCCCATTTGGGTGACTAAGTTTTTTTCTTCTGCTATTTTTCGCATTGCTCGCACTTCGGATACGTGATGTGCCAATGGCTTTTGACAATAAACGGGTTTATCCATTTCCATTGCCATAATGGAGGCGGGCGCATGGGTGTGATCGGGTGTCGAGACTATTACGGCATCAATTTCATTTGCCATTTCTTTAAGCATTACACGATAATCTTTATACGTTTTGGCATTTGGATGAATCTCACTGGCTTTTCTAATAGCATTGGAGTCAACATCACAAAGTCCCACTACCAGTACATCGGGATGAGAAGTAATCGATTTGAGATCAGAACTTCCCATACCTCCAATGCCTATATGAGCTGTTCTCAATTTGTTTTCTGTTATTCCCAGGGCCATGATCGATTTTGGTAAAAAAACAGTTGATGCAGCTGCAAGTGAGGTTTTTAAAAAATCTCTTTTTTTCATTGGTGATGTGTTTAAAGTTTTTTGATTTTAATATTTCTAAAGGATAAATTACTGCCGTGGTCTTGAAAACCAATGTAACCCGTTTTATATTTACCATAATCTGGTGCATCGTTCCACTTACCAGAGTTTCTTCTTTTTTCCCAATCCTCAGACCAAGGCACAAAGGATAGTACTTTTTTACCATTTAACCAGTGTTCCACATTTTCGGGTGTAAAAATAATCCTGCTACTGTTCCACTGGCCGGGTGGGTAAAGTATTTTTTTGGTCTTATCGGCTACGTGCATAGCATAGTCAGCTGCAGTAAGTTGCCAGTCCTTTAATTCCCAATTGTGAATTTGGGCATAGTTTTCATCGTCCAAGAGTTGGTATTCCGGCGCTACAACAGGAGGGCCGCTATATCCTTCCTTGAGATGATAAAAAATACCGCTGTTGCCTCCCTTGGGAATATTCCACTCTACATAGAGTTCAAAATTATCAAATTCTTCAGCCCCATAAATGATGTCCCTACTTCCAGTGTAGTCATAATCCTCTTCAAAGATTTGGGCGGTAGTAAAGGTCAAAATACTGTCTACAATTTTCCATCCCGGTGGCATTTGATCTCCGTTGTAAGCCCTCCAGCCTTCTAATGAAGTTCCGTCAAAGAGGTTGATCCATTCACTAGATTTTTTATTAGGTTTTTCAGAACAAGCCAATAGGCTCAATACTGCTATTAGTAAAATGAATTTTTTCATATCTCTAATTTAATGATTTTATATTCTTTTCGTAGTAATATATTATAAAGCTTCTCTCTTCTTTAGTTGGATGCTAAAGTCCTTTTAAAATTTCTTTTAAACGTTGAATTCCTTGTTCTCTTGCTAAACGATTTGCTTCAGTTGCGTTTTCATTCTCTCCAGCTCTAAAAAAACCATGCCCTGCCCCATCATAAATAATTGGTTCAAATGGGTTTCTAGATGCTTCCATAGCAGATGCACTAGCTGCAATTGTTGCATTTACTCTATTATCATTTCCTCCGTAAAACCCATACACAGGTGCCTTAATATTAGAGTAAGAGGCCATATCACTAGGACCAGTTCCATAGCAAACAATTGCTGCTTCAATTTCGGAAGATTGAGTTGCAAATTGAAATGATTGGCTTCCACCCCAACAAAACCCAATAACAACTACCTTTCCATTACTAGAAGCAATCTTTTTGGAATAATCCACAGTCTTATTTAAGATGTCATTAATGACAGCGGGGTCAAGATTATATATCTCCGTTCGTGCATCATCTGAATTTTCATAATCAATTGTTCCACCTCCATTTGGTGCTGTACCTGAAAGAAAGTCGGGTGCAATTGCAATGTATCCCATTTCTGCAATTTGATCTGCCATACTTCGTGCCCAGTCGTTGAGTCCCCTATTTTCATGGATAAGTACAACTACAGGAACTTTTTCAGACACTTCTGGGTATACCAAAAAACTATTAATTTCATTTGTATTTGTATTAATTTTAACCCATTCATGATGACGAGGTGAAGTCTCAAGTCTTTCCAAGGAATTTTGAGCAAATAAAGTCCCCTGTAAAAGAAATAAAACTAATAATGATAATAGAAAGAGTCTTCTCATGTCTCTAATTCTTTTTTTTTCGTTTTTTCATACCTCTAATTAAGGTTTATTTGAAATGGGATTTTGAGTTTTTCCCAATGTAGGAATGCAACCACAGAATTTTCAGTAATATTTCCAAAGTTGTAGATAAGAAATTCCTGAAAAGGAGCCTCAACTGGTGTAACTGTTACTCTTAGCACATCTGCCGATTCATCATAACTGAAGCTACCCCATTGGTTATTATTCTTGTTGAATATAATAATCCAATCTGTTTCTGAAGGAATCATATGAATGCTGTATTTACCTGCTGCCAAAGCAGTTCCTTCTATTTTAACTTCATTGTTTAATTCTATCGTTGTATTTTCATTTGCACCTGCTCTCCATGGAAATGGTTTACCGTTAGAATATCTATCGCCTGAAGCTAATCCATAAGGGACCATATTACCCCAGACTACTCTACCTTTCACTGCAGGACGACTATAGTTGATGGTTATCTGCGTATCCACTCCAACATATTGAGTGACACTTGACTTTTGACTCTGCCTTATCTGATTAGCTTGTCCAAAAGAGTTGCTTGACACAAGAATAGTGATTAGCGAAACGAAGAAAGTAATTGTAGTTTTTGATGTTTTCATATCTCTAATTTAAGAATTTAAGTTTTATTCAAATAATCTAACCCAGTCAGCTTCTCCAGCAATGTAGGCAAACGAATATGGATTGCCTGTACTAAGCAACTTTTGATAATATGTTTTAGCTTTTAAAGTATCATTTTTTTCATATACATACCAGTTGGCTAAGCTATATAAAGCAACTTCATCAATTACGAGTTCAGATTCCTTAAGCACCCCCTTGTAAAATAAACATGATTGATGATAGCTCATATTTTCTATTATGTCCATGTTTTGGTAAACTTCATTAACAACAGCAATGGATTCTTCAATTTTATTTAGTCTTCTATAGATCATATATAACCAATGACCACCTGAAACAATATTATCATCGTATTTATGAGTAACACTTCTATTGTTGAATGCTTTGAGTGCATTGTTCATATCGTTTTTAAGATAATATGCCAGACCAAGATGATACCATATATTACCGTGAAGTGTACTTAGAGGAATATTTTTTGCATTTGGCAAACCATCAGGTTCTATTTGATCTTTTTTCTGATCAATTAATTGTACTGCTTTTTCAAAATCACTTATTGCATTATCATATTGACGGGTAGAAATGTATCTATGACCTCGGTGACGATAAAAACGAGCATCATTAGGATGGGTTTTTATTCCTAAGGTAAAAAGTTTAATAGCTTCTTTATAGTACCCCATATAAGCTGTTCTACGCCCATACCAAATTAGAGCTTCAGCATTATTCTGATTATCAAAATAGGTGATTTGTGCTGATTTAAATTGATCAAATGATTTTCCTTTTTCTATTTCAGTACTTCTTAGCGTATCCCCTAATAGTGTTATTGTTTCTATGGTTTGAGTAGGATTAATATTATTTTTTGAATTTTGATAAGAATCACAAGAAAATATTATCAAAAAAGTAAGTAGAAATAACCTTTTCATATCTCTAATTTAAGAATTTTATCATTTGTTATGGTGTGAACCATCACAATATCCTTCTGAATTTTTTGTGTTTCCACAACTAAATTTTTTCCTCTTATCCTTTTTCATTTCTCTAATTTACGGAACATCTGCTCTTATACTATCAATGGCTTTTTTAATATCAAATAAAACACGCGTACTGTTATTGGTAAGAACAATATAGCCACTTTTAGTCTCAATTTCATTAAATAAATAAGTTGCAAATCCAACCCATCCACCAGCATGAGAAACAGTTTTAGGTTTTGCTTTGTCTTCAAGGGACCATCCAAAGCCATATCTTGTCTTTTCACCATTATTGAGTATTCCCCAAGACCAAGCTTCATCTAAATATTCTTTTGGAAGAACTTTATAATTTACCAGTGCCATATTCCATTTGTACAAGTCATTTAATGTAGAGTATATTCCTCCATCTCCTCTTACATCATTAACAATATGATAGTCATTTAGCTTATAGTCTTTTTGATTTAGTGCTTTTTGATAACCAAATACACGGTTAGGCATATTAGGGTCATTACCTTCTTGATAATTGAAGAGTGTTGTGTTACTCATTCCAAAAGGTTCAAAAATATTCTCCTTTAAAAAATCTCGAAAGTGTTGCTTTGAAACTTTTTCTACGATTGAGGCTAAAACCATATACCCTGTATTGCTATATTCCCATTCTTCTCCAGGTTGAAAATTAAGTTTTGGATTAGTATCGTAAAAAATGTTTAAGATTTCGTTATTACCCAGAATATATCGTTTAGTTGATTTTTGAGGCATAAAATTTTCTTTTATTATTTCTATATAATCGGCAAGTCCTGAGGTATGGTGTAGTAAATGTTTTATTGTAATGTTATCGTGTGGAAAATCCGTTAATATAGTATTGACTTTTTGGTTATAGTATAAATTACCTGATTGTTTAAGCTTCATTATAGCTACACCTGTGAATTGCTTACTTACTGATGCTAAACGAAATTGAGAGTTTAAGGTTAAAGAATCTATTGGGTCAATAGATCTCAAACCATCTGAACTTTGAAAAACGATTTCTCCGTTTTCATAAACCAAAATATTGCCAGTCGTAAATCCCTTTGATTTCATATCTGAAATGAATTTAGCGTACTGATTTACTTTAGAATTTGTTAATGATGTCTCTTTTTGTTTGCAACTACTAAAAGAAAGAATTAGTAGGCCTATTAATACAAATTTAAGCGTTAGTTTCATTCTATGTCTTTTAATGTATGATTTAATAATTGTTACTACTAAGGGAAATAAAATAACTACTCCATATATCCAGGAACAATACCGTCTTTGTTAATATACGTTCCAACTGAACCAACTAAAGCGTTTTTAGATGATAACCCTATAAATTTTCTTATTTTGTAAGTAGAATTTATGCCAGTGCAATGAGCTCCTACAAAATATTTAACCCCAGCTTCTTTCATTTTATTTGCAGTCCATTTGAGCTTTTCATTATCAAGTTTTAGTAGATGAAAACCTCCAAGAATTTTATAAATCGGTCTGTCAGGCATTATTGTTTTTACATATTCTAAAGTGTTTGCAAGACCTGCGTGTCCACAACCACTTATAAGAACTATTCCATTTTCTGTATCAAAAAATAATGATTGGTCTTCTGGAATAGTATCTTCTGTTATTTTACCATTATAATCAATCATTTTCCCCAATTCACTCCAGTTTTTTTCATCATATTTTCTTGGAACTTTTCCTGTTGTCCATATACCAGGAATGATTTGAGAAGGCTTTGTGTGAGATATAAAATTTACACCAAGGTTTTGAATCTTATTTTTATTATTTAGAATATAGTGATCAGAACCTCTTGAATTAGGTCTTGAATAAAATATTCCCTCTCCTACGTGAGCATTAGAAAAAGAATTAGGGTGTTTTTCCCTTAAAGTGATTAATCCTCCTGTATGGTCTTTATGGTTATGGCTTAAAAAAACATCTTTTATATTGTTTAAGTCTATGTTTAGTTCCTTTGCATTTTGTAAAACAGTATTTTCTCTGGAGCCGGTATCAAATAAAATTCTTTGACCATCAGCTTCTATAATTGCTGAAAATCCCCATTCACCAATATGAGTGTCAGAAAGCATTGTGGAAAGAATAGTTACTTTGTAGTTATTAATTTTATTCGTTTGCCCAAAAGAAACTAAAGGAACAAACAGTAAAACAAGAAGTAGCTTTTTCATATTCCTAATTTAAATTTTATTTTTTAAATTCTTTTAAACTCCAATAAAGTGTGAGTATAAATAAAATCACTCTTAGATAAAATCCAAAGTTGAAATTACCATCACCTGCCAAGATTATAGCCCTAACTGCAAAATATATTGGAAAAATGAAATATAGATACTTTTTCATAGGGCATATTTATTAGTTTTTAATATATGGGTTAAGAATTTTAGTCACAGCCTTGTCCATACCATACGTCTTTAACCTTATAGTCTTCCCCATAGTCAACTATTTTTATTTTGTAGTCTTCTCCATACTCAACAACTTTCCATTTTCCAACCTTATCTTGACCATACCATACATATTTTATCCTCAAATCCTCACCATATTTTACAAATTTAACTTTGTAATCTTCACCATATTCAACAAATTTGATTTTACCATACAAATGACATCCTTTATTATTTTCTGAAAGAAGACATTCTGTATTGGGAAATGAAATCATTAAAAATATCACTATTGTATAGATATAATTAATCATCTTTTAGGTTTTTTGTTTTTTCTTTTTAGCCGCTCTTCTTTTTTAATTCTCCTTAACTCGGCATTTCTTTTCCTTTTATTGATCCTATGTTCAAGCTCTTGCATTTTTCTCTCATTTCTAAGCTGCTTCTTTTTTTTCTTTCTTGCAGCAGCCATTTCAGCATAAGATGACCATCCAAGCTTTCTTGCAGCTTTTTCTCTCGCCCTATCTGTTAATTTATCAAATTCAGATTCATCAAGAGCTCTCTGCTCATTATTTCTATATTCTTTGACCATCTTGCTCCAATCATCTATGTTGGCCCTCTTATCTCCAGTATATCCATAACTTATTTGACTGAATGTAAGTTGAATAGTTAAAACAGTAATTAAAAAAACTAATAGAGCTTTTTTCATATCTCTAATTTAAAAATTAGGGCTAAACTTATAATTATTATGAAATTCTTCAAGAAAATCTATTACTTCCTCTTTTGTATCGGCAATTTTAAATAGATCTAAATCTTCTTTGCTTATATGATTATTTTCTAAAAGAAGAGTCTTTTTTATCCAATCAATTATTCCTTCCCAATATTCAGAACCTACTAAGATAATTGGGAACTTTTCGACTTTATTTGTTTGAATTAAATTTATCGCTTCAAATAATTCATCTAAAGTTCCAAATCCACCTGGCAAAACAACAAATCCTTGAGCGTATTTTAAAAACATTACTTTTCTAACAAAGAAATAATCAAAACTTAATTGTTTGTCTTTATCTATAAATTTGTTGCTAGCTTCTTCAAAAGGTAGATCTATGCATAACCCAACTGACTTACCTTTTTTCTTATTAGCGCCCTTATTAGCAGCTTCCATAATTCCAGGTCCTCCACCTGTTATAACTCCATAACCCCTACTAACAATTTCAGCTGCAATTTCATCTGCAAGTTTGTAATATTTATTATCAGGTTTAGTTCTGGAAGATCCAAAAATGGATATACAAGGACCTATAGCGCTTAACTTTTCATATCCTTCTACAAATTCACCCATTATTTTGAATATAGACCACGAGTCATTTGTCTTAGCCTCATTCCATTTTTTATTTTTATCTTCCTTCATAGTTAATTTTTATTCTAAGTTAGTTCTTATTACAGGATCTTTTTCATATTCTAATTAAAAAATATATCAAAAAATTCATAGCATATAAATTAATTACTTTTAAAGATACTTTAACAAATAAAAAGGTTGTGAAAAAATTAATCTTAATTCTGTTTATAGCTCTTAACTATATGGGGTATTCTCAAGAATCAAATCTGAAATTTCATGATTTATTCAACTCTGAAGAAAATCCAGAGGTTTCTTGTTACAGAATCCCTTCAATAATTACTACTATGAGTGGGGATTTAATTGTTGCAATTGATGAGAGAGTTCCATCATGTGGGGATTTGAAATGGAGTAGAGATATTAATATTGTGATTAGAAGAAGTAATGATGGTGGAAATTCTTGGTCAGCAATTGAGCGAGTTGTTGATTATCCAATAGGTAAGTCGGCTTCAGATCCTTCAATGATTTTCGATAGAATAACTAATAAGATTTTTTTATTTTACAACTATATGGACCTTGACAACGAAAAAGACATTTATTATTTAAAATATGTTACAAGTTCAGATAATGGTATGACATGGTCTAAGCCAGTTGATATTACTAACCAAATTTCTAAACCAGGTTGGGAAAAAGATTTTAAGTTTATTACTTCTGGAAGGGGAATTCAAACAAAAAAAGGGGATTTGTTACATTGTCTGGTAAATCTTCAAAATGGCACTCATGTTTTTGGAAGTAAAGACCATGGAAAAACATGGTTTTTAACAGAAACACCTGTACAACCGGGTGATGAATCCAAAATAGTAGAGTTAAAAGATGGAACATGGATGGTAAATTCAAGAGCTAATAGTGAAGGAATTAGATATTCTCATATTAGTTCTAATGGGGGAAAAGACTGGTTAACTAAGGAGGAAAATGACCTGATTGATCCTGGATGTAATGCAAGTTTTATAAAATATAATTATGGGAAATATAAAAGAAAAGCTCTACTAATTTTATCGAGCATAAACAATTCAAAAATAAGAAAAGAAATTGTCGTTAGGTACAGTTTAGATGAAGGAGAAAATTGGTCAAAACCAAAAATAGTTTATAGTGGCGAGGCAGCTTATTCATCGATGACTATATTAAAAAATGGAGAAATTGGATTATTTTTTGAAAAAGACAATTACACCAAAAATGTTTTTACATCATTCTCATTAAAGTGGTTACTTGATTAGGTAACTAAACTATTATAAAACTGAACAAATTAGACACCTATAAAAAAGGATATAATATGAATAAAGGGATTCAAAAAAAGAAGATATTCTGTATTGGGAAATGAAATAACTGCCTTATAATCAGTTAGTTATGTATTGTGCTTTTGCTTAATTAAGAATTTTATCAACAGGTTGTGTAGTAATAGGGCTCTTAGGTCGTTAAATTTTCAATTCAATTTTGTAACTTTTAGATATGAAAAGAATTGACATCTCTTATTTACAAAAAAAAATTAATAAACTCAATAAAAAAATTCATCGAGCAGAATCACAAAGTGAAGAAAATAAAGTTTGGTGGAGAAAACTAAAAATAAATAAGCTGAAAAATAAAATTAGTCAAACTAACTCATAAGAATCTAATCAAGATTTTCTTCCCATTTTTTAAATAAAGCTGTTAGTGAAGCTTTAAATCTTTTATAATTTTTATTGCTAGTTAACGTCCAACCTGTTTCAGCATAAGCAGCAATTCTTGGAAATGTTTGACTGTAGACTTCTTTTTTAGTTGGTGTCCATTCTCCCCACATTTGAGTCCCTAAGCCTAAAATTTGTTCAGCTTCTTCTTTTGTAAATCCATCAGGTATAGGATTAAAACTGTATGCTTTATTCAGATCAATTTGCTCGTATGTATAATCTAAATAGGTGTAATTATGGTCAGAATTTACTAAATCGTGTCCTGCATCAATAGCTATCTTTAAGTTTTCAAGGTCACCTTTCCAGAAATGGATAATTGCATTTTTTGAAAGTTTTATAGTAGTGTTATCTTCATTATTTCCCCAATAATGTAGATTATTACCTATAATTTCATTCCATCCCATCATACGTTTTCCTAAGACAGAATTAATGTAATCAGAAACATTGTTAGTGAAATGCACTTGAACATCACTGTAATTCTGTAATTGATTTTTTTTCATAAGAGCTTTAACATCTTCATTAGTTTTCCATGAATCATATTTCGCTTCATCTCCACCAATATGTATTATATCCCCGGGGAATAAATCTGAAACTTCTTTCAATACATCTTGAATAAATGTTATTGTTTTTGGACTGGCAGGATTAAATATAACTTCTCCAACACCAAACCTTTCTGGAACCTTAATAGGTTGTGTTGAAGATCCTAAGAAGGGGTAACTTGCAATTGCAGCTGATGCATGGCCTGGCATAGCTATTTCTGGAACAATTGTAATATTCAGATTCTCAGCATAAGCTACAATTTCTTTAATATCATCTTGAGCATAAAAACCTTCATGTGGGACACCATCAAAAACTTCACTACCCCATTTTTTTCCTTGATAATTAATTTGTGTACTATCTCTTTTAGAACCAATCTGTGTTAAAAGTGGATATTTTTTTATTTCTATTCTCCATCCAGCATCATCTGTCAAATGCCAGTGAAAAACATTCATTTTCAAATGTGCCATTTCATTTAATATATATTTCACAACTTCTTTTCCTTGAAAATATCTACCTTCATCGAGCATGTATGCTCTCCATTTAAATTGTGGCTTATCTATAATTTCAAGTTCTTGTATCACTCCTAATTTCGTTAATTGGATTAAGGTCTGGATACCATAAAATGTTCCTGCTTTAGTATTCGATAAAATAGATATCTTATTATTTTTTGCTATTAATTGGTAACCTTCGTCACCTAATGTATCGAGTTTTGACTTTTCAAATATAACTTTTACCCCTTTGTCATTTGGTATATTATTCAGAAGAAGTTGATCTTTCAAATAACTACTGTAAATTCCATTAGATACATTTAATCCTTTACCTAAGTTTATTGTGTTTTTTTGTAAAAAGATTTGGTTTGGGTATGGCAATAAATGAGGTTCTGGATCAACAGAAATATCATTGGACTGATTACAACTAATGATCAAAAAAAATAATAGCAGTAGTCTTTTCATATCAATAATTTATTAAAAAAAACTGAATATGCCTATTTAAGTTTAAAATATAAATGAACATCATCATTGAAATTTACATCATTTTACCTAATATTTCTTTCATCATTTTTGCTGCTAAAAAAGCAGTCATATTTTGAAAATCTCTATTTGGATTATATTCTACAATATCAGCTCCAATGATTTCAGTTTCTATGCTCTGAATTAAATTTATTACTTGTCTAGAAGTTAACCCTCCAGGTTCATGATGTGAAACTCCAGGAGCATATGCAGGGTCAAATGCATCCATATCTAGAGAAATATATAGAGGGTTTTTAAATTTTGGAATTTGACTTAAATCTAAATCTTTCATATGATGTATTTCAACATTAAATCTATCAGCTTGTTCTGCTTGATGTGTATTTAATGTTCTAACTCCAACTTGTACTAGCTTAACAGCAAATCCGTTTTCCATAATTCTTGCGAAAGGACATGCGTGCGAATATTTGTCTCCTTCATATTGATCATATAAATCACTATGGGCATCAATATGGAGAATATCTAATTTGGGGTATTTTTCATTATGTGCTTTAATTATTGGAAATGTTACGGAATGGTCACCTCCTAATGTAAAAACTTTCGCACCAAAATTAAGGTGGTTTTTAGTTATTTTATCGATGTCAAAATATTCATATACTTCAAAATCACCTTTATCATCAATCCTTGAGTTTTCGATAGAGATTAAATTTTCTGTATACATATTTGAAGAACCACAATTCAATGCTTCTCTTATTAATGGCGGAGCAAGTTTAGGCCCCTTCTGATAAGAAGATTTCTTATCAAATTTTATTCCTTGTATAATTAGTTTAGTCACCTTTTTTAGGATCCATTATCTTAGTTAACTTTCTTTCATTTATCTCAACAATAACTCCAGTTTTTGTGTCAACTCTAAAAACCCTTGTACCCTTCAAACCATCAGTATTAGTAGCTGTAATTTGATATCTGCCAATTTCTTGATGAGAATCATTAACTACTATGTTTGTAAAACCTGTAACTATTGTTGCAAATCCAATGATTGCGAAAATTGTTAAAATTATATTTTTCATTTTTTTATGTTTTAATTATATATCAATATAATTAATATGCTATTTACTGTAAAGAAAAAGCCCCACTAAAAGTGGGGCTTATTAAACAATAATTTTATTTAATTATTATATTATATTAAGAACTTTTGAATGGTAACGAAGGTCTTTGAATCCATCTTGTTAGAGTTGATAATATACCATAGAAAAAATGATATATTGCCAATGCAAGGTATAATTTTGCTAAAATCAAAATAACCTGAGCATATTCATATCCAACTGCAACTAAACCATTTATATTATAACCTGATGCTTCAGATCCAGTTAAATCCCAACCAAAAAAGTCGCTAATAACTCCTCCAACAAAGTCTAATCTTATCAGTTCTATAAATGCACCTGTTGCATCTAATGGTAGAGCATAAGCGTATGCAAAGCCACCATATAGATCAACACTCATAGACATTCCATCAGAGTTTAAAACCCATCCTACAGTAGAACAAATTGCTCCAAATAAAGCTACCAAGGCAGTAATATGCCCTAAAGCTTTAATATTTTCTGTAACAAAGTCTCTAAATATAAAATCAACTGAACTGCTTTTAGATGCAGATAGAGAATCACCTGCTGTTCTAACTACATGAGCTATTGGAAAAGCTGCATATACTAGAATCAATAGGCAAACTATTGCAGATACTTGTCCAAGGCCACTAGCGCTTGAGAAAGTATCCATTCCATTAGTAATAACTGAAATTAGAGTTACAACTAACAGAACAAGTGCACCTACTTTAAATGCCGTACCAGTCCACTTTTTTATAGATCCCTCAGAATTGTCCATCATTTCATTAAAACAATTTTCAGGGAGCTTATCATTTACCGTTTTCGGTAAATCCAATAAAAGATTTAATAGTTTATTCATAATATAGTATTAAATATTCTGAGAATATAATAAGAAATAATTAAAAAAAGAAACTAAACATTAAATAACTTGCAATCAGTTATTAACAAAAAAGGTCAATATTTAAGGAAAAATGTTACTGTCTGTATAGGTGAATTGTAAATTCAATTATAAAGCCGTAAAAGAATGTTGCAATGCAGTCAATAATATATGCTACAAATTTATCTTAAAAAAAAAAAATGACCCCAATTGAGTTTATTTCTTTTATTTAATACTAAAAACAATATAAGAGTCTCCAGATTTGGTTCCCAGTTTCCCTCCACCTGAGGCAATTGCTATATATGACTTACCATCAATTTCATAGTAACTTGGAGTAGCAAATCCTGCATACGGTAACTCCTTTTCCCAAATTAATTCTCCATTTTGATTATCAAAAGCTCTAATTTTTTTATCTGAAGTAGCTGCTATAAAAATTATTCCCGATTTAGTTACTATAGGTCCTCCATAATTTTCTGATCCTGTTAAAATATTATTTTTTTGACCAATTTCTGTCTGACCTAAAGGGATTTTCCATTCAATTTTTCCAGTATTTAAATTTATAGCATTAAGTGAACCCCATGGAGGGTTAATAGCTGGATAACCATCATTAGTTAAAAACTTATTATACCCTGTAGAAGTATAAAATACTTCCTGATCCATCGATGATAAATCGGTCATATCTCCATTTTTTAATTCTAAAATATAGTTTACTAAAACTTCCATTTTTTGAGTGTCTAAAAATGAAAAACCAGGCATAAACCCTTTTCCATTTTTAATAATTGATTTTAACTCATTAAAACTATATTTCTCTTTCATGCCAATAATTGAAGGATTTTTTCCAGATCCTTTATAATCAATTGCATGACACATTAGGCATTGCTTATTGTATATATTCATCTGTTGTGAGCTATTATTTGCAACTTTTTTCATTGTTAGTATCCAAGGCATCTCATTGGAATTAACATATAGCATATTATTAATAGGATCAAGTGCAGGCCCTCCCCACTCTGCACCTCCATCAAAGCCTGGAAAAATCAATGTTCCATTTTCTGACGGAGGAGAAAAAATATTATTTTTTAAGATAGAAGAAAAAACTTTTTTGATACTATCTTTTTCTTTATTGCTTATAAATGGATTAATATCTTGAATTGAAATTGAATGTCTAGAAAATGTATCAGGAAAAGTTGGAATTGGTTGTGTTTCTGATAGTTTTTCTCCAATTAATAAAGAGTTTGTTGGAACAGGGCTCTCTATGATATCATATAAAGGCTTTCCAGTAACTCTGTTTAATATAAATATATAGCCTGATTTTGTGACTTGAGCTAAAGAAGGTATAATTGAATCATTAATCTTATAATCAAATAAAACAGGAGGCGAAGGCAAGTCTCTATCCCATACATCATGATGAACGGTTTGAAAATGCCATATTTTTTTTCCATTTTCGGCATCTAGTGCAATAATAGAATTAGCAAAAAGATTATCACCAACTCTATCACCCCCATAAAAGTCATAACTTACAGAACCAGTTGGAGCATATACAATACCTCTTTTTTCATCTAATGTTAGTCCAGCCCATGCGTTTGCTCCACCAAGTCTTTGATACGCATCAGGATTATCATAAGTTTCATGTCCATCTTCACCGATTTCAGGTATTGTTTTAAAAATCCAAATTAAATCTCCTGTGTTTGCATCAAAAGCTCTTATATTTCCTTTTGCAGCTGGATTTCCTTCACTAACTTTTGAACCGACAATTATTAAATTATTATAAATAATTCCAGGTGATGTCATTAATACATATAAAGAACTTGAATTTTCACCAAGACCTTTATGCAAATCAACATAACCGTTATCACCAAAGTTTAAATCAGGTTTTCCATTTAAGGCATTAACTTTAAATAATTTTGAACCTACTCCGTAAAAAATAAATGCATTTTTAAATTTATCTTCAAAATAAGTGATTCCTCTACATACATTTATACTTGTATCTTCTTTGTCAAAATATTTTTGATCACTTTGAAAAGGATCAAATATCCATCTTTCTGATCCTGTTTTCGCCTCTAATGAAAAAAGTTTAAGTTTTGGAGATACTCCGTAAAATTTTTCATCTACAATTAATGGATTGGTCTGAATTTCCGAATTTTTATCATTATCATGAGTTCTATACTCCCAAGTCTTAACTAATTTTGAAATGTTTTTCTTATTTATTTTATCTGAATCTATATATTGAGTTCTTTGATAAGAGCCTCCATATACATTCCAATCTTTATTTTTATTACAAGAAAAAATAAGAAATAAGAGAGCAATAAGTAGAATCTTATCCATATACCTAATTTAAGAATTTAAAGCAATCTTATAGATCTTCTAATGAATATTTAACATAAGAAAATTTTGTTCCATCAGGATTCCAAGAATTGACATTTATAGTCCCTTGTCCACCATAAAAAATATCTGTTAGATCTGTCACTTTTTTAGTATTCAAATTAATCAGCCTTAGTTTTACATTTTTTCCAAAAGGATGAAGTTGCTTCTGATCTTCTATATAGCTAATTATTACTGCTAAATCATTTTTTGGAGATATATGTGGAAACCAATTTGAATATTTGTCAAAAGTTATTTGTTCTGCATCAGATCCTTTACTATTCATTCTCCATATCTGCATTTTACCACTTCTATATGAATTGAAGTATATATACTTACCATCAGGTGAATATTCTGGACCATCATCTAGCCCATCGTCAAATGTTAATCTAACTTCAACTCCTCCTTCGGAATTTAACTTATATACATCATAATTTCCGTCTCTTTCAGCACAATACACTATATACTTACCATCCGCTGATACACCATGCCAATATGATGGAGAAAATTTAGTAAGTAATTTTGGGCTGCCTCCAGCTAATGGAATACTATAAATATATGATGAGTGACCTTGAATTTCATTTTTACCAGATGAAAAAAATAAAAATTTTCCATCAAATGAAATACCATGATCATTATTTAATTTATCTAAATTACCTGTATTGATTACTCCTAAATTGTTACCCTTAAGATCATATTTTTCTAGTTTACCTTGACTATTTATATATAGATAATTTCCGTCTTTGGACCAATTGGGAGCTTCAAAATGTCTTTCCTCCTTAAATAAAAGAGTAGATTTTCTGCTATCTAAATCATAAACATACAATGAGCTTATTATTTTTTTGTCCTGAGGAATTTGACAAATCAAAAATTGAGAGCATAAAAAATAGAATAAAAGATTTTTCATTATTTAATTACTTGCCTCTACCCACTTTTCTAACACCTGACATATTAGACTTTCCAACACCTTTTGATTGTATTTTACTATTAGTGTTCTTTTTGGAACCCTTAATTTGGCGTTTTCCTTTTGAAGTTTTATTATCGTGTCTATTGCTAAAAAATTTACTTCCCATATTTTTTTCCCACAATTTACTGATAATTTCTAATTAATTTTTTACTTAGTTCCTCAAGAGATACACCTTTTGTCTCTGGCATTATAAAATGAGTAAAAAGTAATTGTAGCACCATCATAAAAGCAAAGAATGCAAATACAATTCCAGGTCCTATCCATCCAAATAGAAATGGAACAAATGATGGTATAATAGCAGCTAAAACCCAGTGAGTAGAAACTCCAAAAGATTGTCCATAACTTCTAATATGATTTGGAAATATTTCTGAAATATATACCCAAATTATAGCTCCTTGTCCAATTGCGTGAGATGCTATAAATAGAAAAAGAAAAATAGGAAGTGCTATACCACCCCAATCTAAAATAAACGAAAGACTTATTAAGGTAAGTGAAATTATATAACCTATTGAGCCTATATACATAAGTACTCTTCTACCAAGCTTATCAATTAGATTAATACCTATAAACGTAAAAATCAGATTAGTTAGACCAATTCCAACACTATTTAATAGGGCTGCACTCTGGCCAAGTCCCCCTTCTTCAAATATTCTAGGAGCATAATACAAAAATGCATTTATACCAGAGAATTGATTAAAAGCTGCAACTAAAAAGGCAAGCATTAATATAAAACTGTATTTCTTTTGAAAAATTGATTCTGATTTAATACTTGATTCTTTATCTTTTATTATTTCACTAATTAATTCATCTGCATCATTTTTTGAGTATGCATCCCTTATTATTTTTTCCGCTTCATCTTGTTGATTATTCAAATAAAGCCATCTTGGACTTTTTGGAATTGATAGAACTAATAAAGTGTATAGCAAAGCAGGCAGAGCTTCAATACCCATCATATATCTCCAATCATTTTCTCCAAGCCCACTTAAAAGATAATTTGATAAAAATGCAATTAATATTCCACTAACTAAGTTAAATTGGTATAATCCTACAAGTCTACCTCTACTTTTTGCAGGCGCAATTTCTGAGATATATGCTGGGGCAGCTATTCCAGATATTCCTACCCCTATCCCTCCTATAAATCTAAATATAGCAAATGTGATTGGATCATTAGCTAATGCTGATCCAATCGCAGAAATTGTATAAAAAACACCTATCCAAAGTAATGTTTTTTTTCTTCCAATTTTTCTTGATGGAATTCCACCAAAAATAGCTCCTACAACTGTTCCCCATAGCGCCATAGCCATAACAATTGAACCATGAAAGATATCACTTGAGTTCCATAAGAGTTGTAGTTTTTGATCAGCACCGGATATTACTACTGTATCAAAACCAAAAAGGAAACCTGCAAGAGCGGCAGTTAACGACCACTTTGTTAACTTATCCATAGAATATGATTTATAAACCTTTTTTATTGATAATCATTGAAATACCAATGAAGATTAATATCATTGGCCAAAAGTTTCGAATAACATACCCAAAAATATTCAACTTGTCAAAATACATGTCTATTTGAAATATAATCCCAATAGCTATTAATGTAATAGCACCTATATGTTTTTTCATATTCCAATTATTTATTCAAAGATAGATTATATAAAGAGGATACAAGGGTTATAGGAAACCATTTTTTATTTTCATTACAATAAATAAGATGCTTAGTTGTCTTTGGCTCATAAAGATTATTATTTTGGGAATTAGAAATTATATCTTTCTTCAATAAAGTCTTGTTTTTACCTGTTATAATCTTATCTGAAAAATAGTTAATTAAAGTAACTGGGATTTTTTTACACCCTAACTCTTTAAGTGCAGCATACCTATGATGACCATCAATTATCATGTTAGAATTGCTACAAATTAGTATTGTCGAGATTATTATATACTCATCCTTATATTTTAAATTGTTTTTTAAAATATCTTTTTTGTCTAATAGAACTTTTTCATGAGGCATGATGATATCTACATCCACTTCTTTTATAGCTACAACAATATCTTTATCTACTTTAATGGAATACATAATCTAATAATTTAAAGCGTTATACGTCTTTTACTTATAATGTAGACTAAATATGCAATTATTAGTAAGAAGACTTCCCAAAGTAAAATATAATAAGGCCACTCCCCTATAACCAAAGGATTATCAACTTCAGGTGGCTGAGCTAGGTACATATAGTTAGAATGTATTAAAAAATTTAAAGGCATAATTATAGCAAGTAAAATATTTACGTTAACCCAAAGCTTAAACCATGACAATTTAGGAAGTTTCAAATCTAGGTGAAGATACATAAATATTGGCATGCCTATTAATAAACTATGTGAGACATAAAAATTTAAATAATATCTAAGTGATCCGTCAAAATGGTTTAGCTGAGGCGTTAATATTGCCATAATTCCTCCAATTATACCGGTATAGTAAACAAATTGAAATAGTTTTTGCTTATTTTTCATAAAAGGCAAGACACAAAGGATTAAAGAAGATATTCCACATAAATGAAGAGGTAAGTTATATTCAATATCCCAAGTCCCACTGATAAAATAACCAACATTTTCAGATATGAAGTCAATTATCATAATAACACCCATTATGTAGGATATCAGTTTCTTTTGATCTCTATTTAAAACCCTAGCTAAAATTAGCGGTATTGATATAACAAGTATTGAAAAAGCAGTCCATGTTATCCACTCTTCAGATAAAAATTCAATTACATATATAGGTATCGGATTTCCTTCCACAAGAAAAGGTTTTTTCAAATTTATAAAAACTATCTCAACTAAGGATTATTTGTCC
>CETX01146859.1_pt1 | contig 21560 bp, 16 predicted proteins | sample 356501 | NCBI WGS metagenome assembly CETX01 (sample SAMEA2623390, study PRJEB7988) | marine metagenome | biome: marine biome (ENVO:00000447); feature: mesopelagic zone (ENVO:00000213); material: "saline water (ENVO:00002010), including plankton (ENVO:xxxxxxxx)" | depth 450 m | reverse complement strand
TACCGGAAACAAATAAATGGCCACTGTAACTCTCAATAAAAACAGACTGGTTTAAGTTTAACATTGCTCGGTCTGTAAACGGCAACATAGAGCGAAAAAGGAGAACTGACTATGATTTCACCAGAGACAAAAAAGCCCCGCAGAACGGGGCTTCAGACTCTAAATGCCAATGAGTTATTGTTGCTTATCTACAGCCTTGCGGAACAGCGTGATAAACACATTTAAACCTTCCGTTAATGTCGCATCATCAATAGTCAATGGTGGCAGAAAGCGGATAACATTGCCGTAAAAACCGCAGGCCAACAGCACCAGCCCATGACTCATGGCTTCACCAATAATGGCTTTGGTTAAGTCGGTGTTAGGTTGCTCTGCATCTCCTTCATGCACTAGTTCTAGGGCCATCATCGCGCCTTTACCGCGTATATCGCCGATAAGCTGCGGGAATTCGACTGCCAGGCTGCCCAGTGTTTCGCGAAACTGGTTTTCAATAAATTGCGCGCGCTCAATAAGGTTTTCTTCCTCAATGATGTCAAGTACTGCGAGTGCAGCAACAGTGGCCAGTGGTGAGCCGCCATAGGTGCCGCCTAAACCACCCACCGGGGACGCATCCATAATATGCTGTTTTCCTACAACCGCGGACAGTGGTACACCACCGGCAATGCCTTTTGCCATGGTCATCAGGTCTGGTTCAATGCCTGCATATTCGGTAGCAAACATTCTGCCGGTACGGGCAAAACCTGATTGAATTTCGTCACAAATTAGGACGATACCGTGTTCATTGCACAGTTCACGCAACGCCCGTAAAAACGTCGGGCTGGCTTCGTAAAAGCCGCCTTCACCCTGAATTGGCTCGATGATTAATGCGGCTACATCTGCAGGCGCAATATCGACCTTAAACAGGTTTGTAATGGCTTTCAGCGAATCCTTTTCGGTCACGCCATGCATTGGGATCGGGAAAGGTACGTGGAAAATCTCGCCCGGAAACGGACCAAACTTATCCTTGTATGGGGTTATTTTACCGGTTAACCCCATGGTTAAGTTGGTACGGCCATGAAAGCCTCCGTTAAACGCAATTACGCCACGGCGACCTGTATAGGCGCGGGCAATTTTAATCGCGTTTTCTACCGCTTCTGCACCGGTACTGACGAACATTGACTTTTTAGGTGAATCGCCGGGGGCCAGTTCATTTAGTTTTTCGGCCAGTGCAACGGCTGACTCATAGGGGTTAACCATTACGCAGGTATGACTGAACTTAGCCATTTGTTCGCTGACGGCCTTTACCAGTTTAGGGTGAGCGTGACCGGTATTGCACACGGCGATACCCGCCCCAAAGTCGATGTAACGGTTACCGTCGACATCCCATAACTCAGAATTCTTTGCGTGGTCAATATAAGCCGGGTACAGGGTGCCCTGGCCGCTAGCGATTGCCGCGTTTTTTCTGGCCTGTAATTGTTCGTTGTTTGACATATTAAATACCTCCTAAGCACCGGTATTGGATGAACGAATAATCATCCAGACCATATTTTGAACCTTCACGGCCGTAGCCGGACTCTTTCACGCCGCCAAATGGCGCTGCAGGATTAGAAATAGCACCTTCATTGATGCCGACCATGCCAAATTGCAAGGCGTCTGCAACGCGATGAATACGGCTTATATTTTGCGAATAGAAGTAGCTTGCAAGCCCATATTCTGTGGCGTTAGCCAGGGCAATTGCTTCGGCGTCATCCCTGAATGTCAGGATCGTCACAACCGGGCCAAAAATTTCTTCATTTACGATGTCCATGTCAGAAGTTACGCCGGTTAAGAGCGTTGGGGGATAAAAACTACCTTGCTGCCAGTCCCCGCCCATTTTAAGCGTTGCACCTTGTGCAACGGCGGAAGTTACCAGCTTATGCACGGTCGCTGCAGCACCTTCGTTTATTAACGGCCCGATAGTCGTGCCTTCATCCATCCCGTTACCAACTTTAAGGTCTGTAATCCTGGCCGAAAGCTTTTCAGCAAACTCTGTCTGCACGTCTTCATGAACCAGGAAACGGTTGGCACACACACAGGTTTGCCCGGCATTACGGAACTTTGACACCATGGCACCGGCAACAGCTGCATCAATATCGGCATCGTTAAACACAATAAATGGTGCATTTCCGCCAAGCTCCATACTGACCCGCTTCATCGTGCTGGTGCAGTCTGCAGTGAGGACTTTGCCGACCTGAGTTGAGCCGGTAAATGAAAACTTTGCAATATCGGGTGATTGGGTTAAAACCTTACCCAGCTCACGAGATTCAGTGCCCACGACCACGTTAATAACACCATCCGGAATACCGGCTTCTTTGGCCAGGGCAGCCAGTGCGAGTGCTGACAGCGGTGTTTCTTTGGCAGGCTTGACCACAAAGGTACAGCCGGCGGCAAGGGCGGCGGCCGCCTTACGTGTGATCATCGCATTGGGAAAATTCCAGGGGGTAATAGCCCCCACGACGCCTACAGGCTGGCGGGTAACATAAATACGCTGCCCGTTGTTGTTAGCTGGCAGGATGTCACCATCAATGCGGCGGGCTTCTTCGGCAAACCATTCAATGTAGCCAGCGCCATAAGCTATTTCGCCCTTGGCTTCGGCCAGCGGTTTACCTTGCTCAAGTGTCAGTAACTCAGCCAGCTCATCACTGCGCTCGGTCATCAGTTCAAACCATTTGCGCAATAATTGTCCGCGGGAAATCGCTGGCGTTGCTGCCCAGTCCGAAAACGCATTATTTGCCGCATCGATTGCCTGTTGCATCTCATCAGCACCAGCTGTTGCCAGTTCGGTCAGGATTTCGCCAGTGGCTTTGTTAGTGACTGCAAAACGTGAATCGCTTGATAGCCATTGGCCATTAATAAAAGAGCCGGGCTCAAACAGTGCTGCTACGTCATTTCTCATAAGTTCACCTGATTAAATTCAATACAGCTATTGAATCAGGGCTGTTAAAGGAGTTAAATACCAAACTTTAAACCTAAAGTTTGATAATTTAAAACTTATGAAAATTGCCGGGCGGATAATTACAGAGTACGACATTAAGTTATTGAATGTCTTCAAATCGGTGGTGGAAAACGGTGGCTTCGCAGCCGCTGAGGACGAGTTAGGCTTAACCCGTTCGACCATCAGCATTCACATGAATAATCTGGAAGCCCGGTTGCGGTTAACTTTATGTCAACGTGGCCGCGGTGGTTTTGTTCTTACCCCTGATGGCCGGCAGGTGTATCAGGCCTCACTGACGTTATTTGATGCCCTCAGCGATTTTTCGAATTCGGTATCACAACTTAGTCAGCAGGTGAGTGGCAGTATTGTAATTTTACATTCGGATATTCTGGATCAAACACGCAGCAGATTACTGGCCGATGTTGTGGCATTGATTAACCAGAAAGCGCCGGAGCTGCAGATTAGCGTAGATGGTGACCGGATTGAAAATATAGAAAGGGCGTTAATTAAAGACAAGGCGCATGTTGGGCTTTTTCCTGATTATCGGCGCATGGCGGGGTTGCGATACACGCCCGCTTTCGACGAGCAGATCTTCCTGTGCTGCAGCCAGCAACATCCGTTGTTTAATGCTCCTGAAACTGAAATTAACGATGATACTTTGCAACACTACCCTGCGGTCGTGCCAGGCGTGGAGATTAGTCAGGCCGGCCGGGTACAGGTGAAAAAGCTCAACCCTGGCGCTACGGCCTACCAGTTTGATTCGCGCAAGGCGTTAATCGCCTCCGGTAAATATATCGGCTATTTGCCACAAAGTTATATCGAAAAGGAGCTACGTGAAGGCAGCTTCAAGGTGCTATCAGCGAACCGTTATTACTATCATTTTTCACAATCCGTGGTGCATAAAGAAGTGCCGGCGGAGCCGAAAAAAGTAAAATTGTTTTTAGAGCTGTTAGACAAGTGCGCTAAGGCCTATCCGGAAATTCGCGATAGCGCGGCGGGGACAGACTAGAGCTCAGTCAGGTGGTTTAAAAATAACGAAAACAATTCCGAGTTGGAGCGGAGCTTCAGCTTGGCATATACCTTAGCGCGGTGTACCCGTTCTGTACCCGGCGAAATACACAGCTTTTCGGCAGCCGCTTGTGAGGAATAGCCAGAAATAATCAGCTTGGCGATGTCCTTTTCCCGCTCGGTAAGAATGTCTTCACCAAAGTTATTGAGCACCTGCTTGACTCGCTCGGTGACATGACGGGACAGTACTACTGAGTCTGGTGGGTCATCATTACCGGTGATTTTCCAGTGTTTATTGACCAACTCCAGCACCAGCTCAGATACCTGATACAAATTAGCAATATCACTTTGGCTGAATCTGGGGTTGGGATAGTGACGGCCAAGACCTAACTGAATATGCAGCCCGGGCGTCGGTGTACAAAATATATAGGCGAGATCTTCTATGTGGCTAGCCTGGTAGTAGGATTTGTACAGGTCTGATTCGCGAAAATCATCCGGCATCAACTGTGGCCATAAATAAACGCCCGGCGGATAGTTTTCCATAACTCCCCGGTAGGAGGGACTGGCTATATAGGTACCATCCATAAAGCGGGCAAAAAAGATATCCCGCTCCTGTTCGGTTAAGGCTTCAAACAGTAACTTAGGTGGTTGGTCCTGGGAATAAGAGATAATAGAAACGCTGTCAACCGGAAAGAACCGACATAACCAGTTTATCAGCGCTGGGTAAAATCCAGCACTTCCAAGCTGGCGGACGACCTCTGGCAGATACGCATGCATAGACGCTGATTCTGACGCTGAAGGAAGAGTAGGCATTAGCGGTCGTCTTTATGCGTGAGGAGCCATTTACGAAACTGCCTGATGGCATAATCTTCCTGGCGCTCTTCAGGGTAAAGCATGTAAAAACATTCTTCTGGCGTATAAGTTTCATAACAGGCAAGAATAAGTTCGCCCGATGCCAGACTGTCTTTTACCAGGTATTCAGGAAAGATTGATACACCCAAGTGACTTTTCACTGCTTGCAGCAAATACATAAAATATTCAAAGTTTTGTCCGCCCATCTGGGATATTTCTTTATCACTCAGGCCTGCCTTTCTAAGCCATTCATCGGTAGTGGAAATAGCGCTGCTTTGATGAATAAAGTTAAACTGGATGACATCACGCATGGTTCGGGCTGGCTGACGGCCTTTCATGTAACGTGGTGTACTCACGGCAAGGTACGTATCCCGACGGTAGGGTTCCGCTTTGTAATGTGGCCACTCGCCACTACCCCATAAAATAGCAAAATCACTTTTGCGGGTGTTACGGGTGACAGTTTCGTAATCAGTGCCCAGGGTAATCTCAATATCCGGATAATTGATATAAAACTCGGTTAATCTCGGCATTAACCAGGCTATGGCAAAAGTGGGTTCTGTAACTACTTTTAGCTCAACGGCTTTTTTAGATACTTCATTTAATGAGATTTTTTGTGTGATCGCATCAAGACTTTTTAATATTTTATGCACTTCTTCGGCGTACTGTTCACCTACCGGCGTAAGGCTAAGCTGGTTGTCATGCCGATAAAAAAGTGGGCGGCCGATAAATTCTTCCAGGTTTTTAACCTGCCGACTTACTGCGCTTTGCGTTAAATGCAGTGCATCGCCTGCATAGGTCATATTTAAATGGCGGGCCACTTCGTCAAAACATTGCAGAGAAGTAATACTTGGCAGTTTTCTGGCCATAAAGAAACACCCCCTCTCTTCTTCGTTACCGGGCGTGGGATAAGATTCTGATGCTCGGCGGAAAGTTACTGATGCTAATTAGCATAGCACGAACTTTGTAAACCTCATCCGCTATTATTAATCGTGGGAGTCCGTTTTTACTGGTCTGATGAAGCTATTCCATTTTGGAATGCCCTTACAAGTTTTGATCGTTTGCTGGCTGTTGTCTGCCACCCTAGTATGAATTTGCCAAAACGAAAATGATAAAAATAAGACTTAATTAATCTCCAAGTATTAACGGGAAGCAAAAATGTTGAAGCTGAGTAAAGTGAATGTCGCCATCAGTTGTGCGTTGCTGGGATTACCTTTGTGTTCCCAAGCCCAGACCGCGCCAGATGATGCAATTGAAGCAAAAGAAAAAAGCAGTCTGGAAGTAATCAGTGTTACCGCGACTCGTCGCGAGACAACTATCCAGGAAGTTCCTTATAGTATATCTGCTTACGGCGGTGAATCACTGGAAGAAAATGGAATCACGGACTTTTCCACACTCGCAAGAAACATCCCTGGCCTGACATTAAACGATGTGGGTCGCGGCAAAAATGGTATCTCTAACGGAATCTTCATTCGTGGTATTAATGCTAATGCCGCAGGCTCTGAAAATTTTGGATCTAAAACTGACCCTGCTGTATCGGTTTATCTGGGCGAGACACCAATGTCTGCTAACCTGGAAATCCGTGATATTAACCGTGTGGAAGTGTTACGTGGACCGCAGTCTACGCTGTATGGTTCAGGTTCATTAAGCGGTACCTTACGTTATATTCCCAACAAACCTCAGTTCGATGAGTTCAGCGGTACTGTAAATGGAAAAGTGGCTAAAAACGCCGAGTCTGACGGTACTGATTTTGACGGTGATTTAGTCTTAAACGTACCGCTGTCTGATACGTTTGCGATTCGTGGTGTGGTTGCTAAGTTGCACAATGCCGGTTATATCGACGCTGATTACCTTGAAGGTCTGGACGAAAATAATCAGCCGACCGGTGAAGTATTCTCAAGCAAGGATATCAACGAAGAAGATGTCATGATGGCTCGTATCGCTGCGCGATGGGTACCGACTGCCGAAACCGATATCCTGTTAAGTCATGCTTATCAGAAAGACGATATCAAAGGTTCTACAGCGACCTCAGAAGGCCTTGATGGTTATAACACCGGTGCCAAGATGATTGGTGAGTTCGAACGTGAAGTGTCGATTACTTCATTGGTTATCGAGCATGAGCTCGGTGATTCAGCCATGCTGACTTCATCAACCTCGTTTACGTCTAACGAGGCCGATAACATGCACGACCAGAGCTATGGTTATTCTTACCAGAATTTCTGGCAATACTATGCCGGTGTGCCTCGCGAAGTGGTTCGCGGTATTAAGAGCTACAAAACGGATACCTTCACTCAGGAAGTGCGTTTAACCGGTTCATTAGACAGTATTGACTGGTTAGCCGGTGGCTACTATGCCGACCAGGATTACGATGAAACGGCAGATGATTACATCTACGGCGTGGATATCTTTTACGGTATGGTTAACCCTGCTGCGCCTGACTTAGGCTACCGCAATGTGCAGGCAACAGAGTTTACTGACCGTGCGGTATTTGGTGAGCTGACTTATCACATTACTGATGACTGGCAGGTAACTGGTGGTTTGCGCTACTTCGATCAAGACTTCTATGCGTTCCAGTCAGTTATTTTGCCTCCTTGTGGCTCTTTCTGTGGTGAAGGTGACCTGGGTTATAGCTCAGGTGAAGGTGAGCGTAACTTTACCGATACGCTGTATCGCATAAATACCTCTTACGACATCGATTTAGATACCAAGGTTTACTTCAATATCTCACAAGGCTTCCGTCACGGCGGCGCTAACGGTGCACCGGTAGATGATCTGTCAACTGAGCTGGTCGAAGGCGGTGTATACGCAGAACACCCTGATTATCTGTACTTCAACCCGGATAAAACCACTAACTATGAAGTAGGTGCCAAAGGCATGTTGCTTGATAGTGAGCTGAACTACAGTGTGGCTGTGTTCTACATCGATTGGGAAGATCCAATCCTGAATTTCTCTACGCCAAACGGTGGCTTCCCCATCATGTTTAATGCGGATGAAGCAGAATCTAAAGGGGCCGAAATTGAAATCAATGCACTGCTTACCGATTCTCTCAAGCTCAATCTGGGCTGGAGCTATACCATTGCTGAGCTGACCAAAGACTTTTACCGTCCAAATGTGGCTGATGGTGTGGAATCACAGGCCATGGTTGCTAGTGCCGGTGATGTTATGCCGGGCGTACCGAAGAATACTGTTACCGCCAGTCTGGTACACAGCACTGAAATTATGGATGGCATTGCGGTAAGCAGTCGTTTAGGGCTGTCATATAAAGGCAGTTTCATAACTGGTTACGATGAGCGCAATGCAGATTCTATCAGCAGCTCTACGTTGCTGAATGCGTCGGTATCGTTCAGCAAAGATGCCTGGTCGGTGCGTTTGTTTGCTGACAACCTGACCAATCGGGATGACATGACCAGCAGTGCCAGTGATGAAGTCTACTCAGGCGAGAAGTTTGGTTTGCAGTATCCGGATCAGCTTGCTGACCCTGCATACCGTGTTCGTCCGCGTACCATTGGTTTGTCTGCAAGTTATTCTTTCTGATTCAATAAAGCGCAAGACTGATCCCTCGCCGGGATCAGTCGGCCCGCTACCTTTGTTAAGTTGAATACAGTCGGAGTTTGTCTATGAGCACATTAAGTCCCTATCAAAAAATTGAGTCGCTTCTTGCGCAGGGTGATCTTGATGCAGCGGCACAGGACTGTATTCAACTTGTCAAAAATCAACCTCAAAGTGGCGACGCCTGGTGGCTGATGTCACAAGTGAGTGCCCGCTTAAAGCAAAACCGTATGGCCATTAACAGTGCCCTTAAAGCACTGGATATTGCACCTGATAATGCCGACTACCTGCTCCATCTGGCGCGGCTATATGCCGGATTCAGTGCCTGGCAGGCCACCCGAAAGGTGTTGGCGAAGCTTCATGCGATGGTTGCTACTCTTGATGTGCCAGCATTAACAGCACTGGCAGAACTTTACTATCAGGGCGGTCACCTTGATAAGGCAATGGCTGCTTACCAGCAGGCATTAACAGCGGAGCCGGATAATCATGAAGTGTTATACAACCTGGGATCATTGTACCGCTACACCGGTGAGCTCAACCGAGCCGCTTCTTATTTAGCATCGGCACTGGCGATTGCGCCCCAGGATTATCAGGCTTGTTGTGCACTGGCGCATGTTAAAAAACATCCAGATCCTAAGGTGATTCTCTCTAATCTAGAAGCCTGTATGGCTGAGTTCGCTGGCGAAAACGAGCGTTCAGCAAAGCAGGCCATGGTATCGCTGCATTATGCCAAGGGAAAAGTCCTCGAAGACACCAGACAGCCTGAAGCGGCATTTACCGAATACGCCGCCGGTGCAAAGCTTAAAAAGTCGTTACAGACCTTTACTACTGAGCAGGAAATTCAGCGCATTAAAGCTATGCAGGCGCTGGTAGCTGATGGTCATTTTAAACCTGCTTCTGCTGATGCAGCACCCGGCCCGGTATTTGTGGTAGGTATGCCGCGTACCGGTACTACCGTGGTGGAGCGTATTCTGGTCAGCCACTCAAAGGTTACCAGTGGCGGCGAGCTTAACTTCTTACCCATGACCTTGCTTGAAGCTGGCGGTTCGAGCTGGTTTGCAGGCCCTGAAGGTGTGTCGCCAGAGGTGCTGGCGAACGTCGTAAAACAGGACATGGCTGCGGTCGGTGAGCGCTATATGACGCTGGCCCGGGATTTTCTGAATACCCAGGGCATGTTTACCGACAAACTCCCTCTTAACGCGCTGTTTGTGCCAGTCATATTGAGTGCTATCCCTAATGCCCGAGTGATCAGTGTGCAGCGCAATGCCATGGATACTGCGTTGAGTAACTTCAAAATGTTGTTTAACCGCGGTTACGAGTATTCCTATGACCTCGCGGATATTGCGGAATATCTGCCTGCTTATCAGGCCATGATGGGGCAATGGCAGGATGTCTATCAACAACGAATTTTAACGGTGAGCTATGAACAGCTGATCGCCAATCCGGAAAACATAAGCCGTCAGATCCTGTCGCACTGTGGCCTGGACTGGGAAGCTGACTGTTTACAGTCTCATATCAAGGCTGGTGCTTCGCAAACCGCTAGCGCCAGTCAGGTAACAGAGCCACTGCACAACCGTTATGTCGGGCAGTGGCAGCAATTTAAAGAACCGCTGGTTGCACTAAAGAGCGAGCTGGCAAGGCAAGGGGTAAATCCCTTAACTGAAGAGGACATAAAATGGTAGTTCTGGATGTATTTCAATCCATGTGGGCGATGGAGTTTAAACGCCCTGATGGGTTCGAATGGACGCTTCGGGAAAAGGTCGAGAAGATCGCCAGTGCGGGTTTTAAAGGTGTGAGCTTTGATATTGGCTATCACACAGAAGCGTATATCGCAGAAGCGATGCCGTTGTTGCAGGAGTTTAGTTTAGACCTTTGCTACAACGCGTTTGTTAAAAGCGTGCCCCATTATCAGGACATCGTGAATTTTGTTAATTCACAGCCGGTGAAGCCGCGCTTTATTGCCATTGTTGGTCAGATTGAGCCGTGGAATTTAGACGATGTGGCAAACACCACCCGGGAGTGGATGCGTATTGGCGAAGCGGCCGGGGTGAAAACCCATGTAGAGATCCATCGTAACTGCATGACCAATGACCTGTTGTTTACCCTGCAACTGATGGAAAAAGTACCGGATCTGTTAATGGTGGCCGATCTTTCTCACGTGCTTGTCAATCAGGAATGGTATTTGCCTCTGCATGAGCAGGCCCAAACAAGAATGTCCCAGTTTCTCACCAAAGCTGAAGCCTTTCACGGACGAGTCGCTACCCGGGAACAAATTCAGGTGCCTATTTTATTCGAACAACACAAGCCATGGTTTGAGCTCTTTAAGAGCTGGTGGCAAGAGGGGTTCGAGAAGTGGATTTATCGTCAAGGTAGTGACTCAGACAATCGATGCGTGTTCTTAAGCGAACTCGGCCCGCCGGTGTATGCCATGACCGGACAGGACGGTTACGAGCTCAGTGACCGTTGGGAAGAAGCGCTGCTGTTAAAAGAAACTGCTGAACAATTGTGGCAAAACGCCCTGAAATCAACGCAGTCTTAAGAGACTGCCGGACCCGGTACACAGAACGCTGGTGTGCTAAGGGCGTGAACTGGAGTATTAATGTTAAATCGTGTGCTGGTTAAATTACCGTCTCTGTTAAATACCACAGCGGTGGCAGTTGCTTCGCTGATTGCAGGGATGACTCAGGCGGCGCCTTTGGCATCACTTAGCGCAGCTGACTACAATCAGATTGTGCAGATGCAGTCACCGGTTTGGTCGGAAACGGGGAACACCTTGTGCTGGTTGCAGAGTCAGGTAAGCACCAAGAAAGACCAGTCTGTCGCATCAATCTGGTGCAAAAATAACGGCAACGTTGAAAAAGCGGTCACCTTAAATAATGGGGTGCAGCCCTATAAACTGACGTTTTTGTCTGATAGTTCGACACTCAGTTGGTTGGGAACTGATGTCGACTCGGGGAGTCAGCAGGTGTTTACCCTGGCGTTGCCATCTGGCAGCGTTACTAAGGTGACTGCTTTTACCCAGGGTGTTACCGATTACAGCTGGGCACCAAATGGTCAGCAAGTGGCAGTGGCAGCGAATAATATCACGCCACAGGTGAATGCTGCAGGTACACCAACGCCTGTTGAAATTGATCGATTTAATTATATTGCGCCATGGTCAGGCTATGTCTCAGAACAACCTGAGCAGCTGTATGTGGTAGATGTCACTGACGCATCCATTACACAACTCACCGACACCGAGTTTAGTCACTGGCACCTTAAATGGTCGCCGGACGGTGAAACGCTTGCGTACTTTTCCTATCCGGATTTTGCTGCCGAGCGCAGTAATAATTCAGAGCTGTACCTGTTTAATGTTACTGAGAAAGAAGAACGTCGCTTCACCCACTCTACGGAAGCAGACGGTATGGCCTATTGGCCGTCGCCCCTGGCATGGTCGCCAGACAGTAAGCAATTGGTTTGGGTTGAGCGCACGCCTGCACATACCGCTTATTACGGTCAAAAGGCATTATTGGTGGGTGATGTCAGCAATGGTGACATTACACCGGTTGCCCGCATAGACCGAAATTTTGATACGCCGACATTTAGTGCTGATGGCAACCGTGTATTTGCCTTGCAGGAAGACAATATGGCGCAGTGGCTGGTTGAGATTGATCTGGCCAGCAACAGCATTGAGATACTTAATCCCGGCGCACACCTCACCTCAGGTTATGCTGTTCGTCACGGTGAACAATCCCCGATTGTGGTGCAAAGCAATGACAAGGCGCCCACGGCACTGTTTGCAGCGGGCAGCGATAAACCTCTCATCAATGCCAATCACTGGCTGGCAGATTACACCCTGGCAACCACGCAGGCTGTGCAGATTGAGCATAGTGGCGTGACCATTGATGCACTACTGACATTGCCGGTAAATACTGATCGTTCAGAGCCATTACCCACCATAGTATTGTTACATGGCGGGCCGGTTTATCAGTTCTATCATCAGTTTTCACTGGATGCCCAGGTTTATGCTGCACAAGGCTATGCCGTGGTGCAAATCAATCCGCGGGGCTCCTCTGGTAAAGGGCTGGACTTCTCACTGCCCATTTACAACAACTGGGGAACACCAGATGTGGCCGACGTACTGGCGGTAGTTAATAGGCTGGCAGAACAGGGCGTTGTCGATATCAATAACGTTGGCGTGGGTGGCTGGAGTTACGGCGGCATTCTTACCAACTGGTCGATTGCCAAATCAGATACGTTTAAGGCAGCTGTCAGTGGAGCAGGTGTGAGCAGTGTTCTTGGCTTTTACGGCAATGATGTGTTCTCAGTGGACTACGAGCAGGAGCTTGGAACACCGTGGCAGAACACTGACGCTTACCTTCGTTACAGTTATCCGCTGTTACATGCTGACCAAATTACCACGCCCACATTGTTTCAGTGTGCGGGTATCGACAGCACTGTACCTTGCATGGGCGCAAAACAGATGTATCTGGCACTGAAATCGCAGGATAAAACGACACATCTGACTATTTACCCTAATCAGGGTCACATGCTGACCACACCAAGCTATATCACGCATCGTTTAGAACAAAGTCTTGCGTGGTTCGGTCAGTTCTTAGTGGCCAACAATGAATAACCCTGTGTCAGTGACGCACTGAAGAGAAAATATAGATTAATTTATGACAGTAACGAAAACCTGCGGGCAAGCCCTGGTAGAGATTTTAGAAAATTATGGCGTGGATACCATTTTTGGTATTCCGGGCGTGCATACCATTGAATTGTACCGCGGTCTGGAGAACGCCAATCTGAAGCATATTACGCCCCGCCATGAACAGGGGGCAGGGTTTATGGCTGATGGCTACGCCCGCGTGTCCGCTAAACCGGGTGTGTGTTTTATTATCACTGGCCCGGGGATGACCAATATCGTAACGGCAATGGGTCAGGCGCTGCAGGACTCTGTGCCAATGCTGGTCATTTCATCCGTTAACCGTACCCATCAACTGGGGATGGGCGAGGGGCGTTTACATGAACTTCCTAATCAGCATGGTCTGACGTCTCAGGTATGTCGTTTCAGTCATACCCTGTTAAGTGCCGATAACCTGCCTAAAGTCCTCGCGCAAGCTTTCTCGGTATTCAGCAGTCAGCGTCCGGGACCGGTGCATATTGAAATTCCGCTGGACGTACTGGCAGCCGATGCCAGTCATGTAGAGACTTCTGCCTGGCCATTACCACAACCACCCGCGCCTCATCCTCAGGCGGTTACAGAGGCGGCAGCACTGCTTAACAGTGCCAGGCGACCACTCATGGTGTTAGGCGGTGGCGCTAAGCAGGCGGGTAAAGCTGCAGCGGCGCTAGCTGAAAAACTAAGTATGCCGGTGGTGAATACCTGCAATGCCAAAGGCGTGATGGCAGCTACTCATCCTTTATGGACCGGCAGTACGCCGTCACATCCGGCTGTTCGCAAAGAAATGGAGCAAAGCGCGGATGTGGTGCTGGTAGTGGGCTCCGAGCTGGCCGAAACAGACTACGACTTTTTCTTTTTAGGCGATGTGGCCATGCAGGGCAAGGTCATCCGGGTCGATATCGATGCTGCGCAGTTATTGCGTAACCATCGCGCTGATGTCGCTGTGTACGCTGAGGCGTCGCTGGCGCTTGACGCGATAGCAGAGCAGGTAGACGCGGTGTCACCAGAAAACGGTTTTCAGCGCGTCACTGAACTCAAAGAGGCGTTGGCCGATCTCAATAAGCCTCAGTATCAGGCGTTTTTTAATGTTATTGATGAGGTGCTGGGTGATTGCGTTATTGTGGGTGATTCCACTCAGCCCGCTTACTACGCCCAGGCTTATTATGAAACCAAAGCGCCGGGCCGCTATTTTCATTCAACCACCGGCTACGGCACCCTTGGCTATGCTTTCCCGGCTGCTATCGGAGCAGCTATTGCGGCCAGTGAATTGCCGGTTATCGGTTTAACCGGTGACGGTGGCGGTCAGTTTTCATTAAACGAAATAATCACCGCAGCAGAAAATCAACTGCCGGTTATCTATGTGGTTTGGAACAATTCCGGGCACGGAGAAATTCGCCGCTTCATGGACGATGCCAAGGTGCAAAGGGAAGGGGTAAATATTACGCCTCCTGACTACACGGCGCTGGCTGAGTCCATGGGCTGTCTGGCATTTAACGCCGCGTCGCTTGAACAGTTCGCCAACGCCTTAAGAGCCGCCGTAGAGGCCGGCAAAACCACACTTATAAACGTGAACGAAGCAGGCCTTGACGCCGGCTATGCGTTTTAAGGAGATCCTTCTATGCGTAACAACGAACAGGCCCTAAGCATGCAAGATTCGAGTAGTACGATGACCTGGGTAAAGTTACTGGGATGTTCTTTATTTGGTATTTTATTTTTCTTAACCCCATTAAATATTGATGGTTCCTGGACCATTGCGCTGGGCTTATTGACTGGGCAAATTAGCGCCTGGTTAGGCGACAACATGGGCGTCTTTACGGTGAGTTGTTTTGTTATGGCGGCGGTTGTCTCGATAGTTTATAACACTTCACCCAGGCATCTTGCGATGAAGCTGCCCATGGCAGATAGACTGATCGCATCTCACTGGTTATGGGTGATCGTAAACGTCAGTGCGGCTGTGATGGCGACCATGACCTTATTTCAGGTTGGCCCGCACTGGCTTATCTCCGAGCAAACTGGTGTCACCGCCTATATTGACGTTGCCGGCGCAATATTCCTGTTGGTGGGGTTAGGCTGTTTATTACTGCCGTTTTTAACCGACTACGGGCTGTTGGAGTTCGTGGGCACCATGCTGCAGCGTCCGTTTCAAAAACTGTTTAATTTACCCGGTCGAGCATCGATCGATACCATTGCCTCCTGGGTAGGGTCGTCAAGTATTGCAGTCGTATTAACCAGCGCTCAGTATGAAAAAGGCTACTACAGCGCCCGGGAGTCATCGGTTATCGCTACGAACTTTTCAGTAGTCTCTGTGCCGTTTGTACTATTAACCGCGAACGTGGCCGGGCTGGGGAATTACTTTCTGGAACTGTACGGCACGATGTTCCTGATTTGTACCTTGTGCGCCATTATCACGCCGCGTATTCCGCCATTGTGCTGGATTAAAGATGAGTACTATCCGGCTCATGGTAAAACGTTGAACGAAGATGTTGACGACGGCGAGTCGCGTTTTAAATATGGTGTGGCACGGGCGTATGGTGTTGCCGAAAAAGCCCCGTCGCCTAAACAGTCGCTCAAGCGGGGCTGGCACTCGATGATGGATATTTACCTGATGATGATGCCTGCCGCAATGACCATCGAACTCTTTACGCTGGCCATCTATTACAATACCTCACTGTTTCAAACGCTGACTTACCCGCTGAGCCTGTTACTGGAATTAATGCAAATTCCAGAGGCGCAAGCTGCAGCACCGGGTTTAATTCTTGGTTTATTTGACCAGTTTGTCCCTACCATCATTGCCAGTGAACTGAGCGCGCCGGAAACTAAGTTTGTGCTAGCCGGGCTGTCGGTTACGCAACTGATATTCTTTGCAGAAAGCGCCATTCTGATTATGCGGTCATCTATTCCGTTATCAGTAAAACGGCTGGTGGCGATCTTTTTTATCCGCACCTGTATAGCGCTGCCTATACTTGCTCTGATTGCCCACTGGTTGTTCTAACGGTAATACGCACGGAAAAGAGAGTTCATGGAGGCACTTCGGTGCCTTCTTCTATTTGCGCTGAAGTCAATATACGCGGGGCTTACAGCGCAAAACATAACATTCTTCGTATAGTCGAAATACGCAGGATATGTTTTGATAATGCCATACCAAAAATAAGTAATACGTAACAGCAGGCAAGTGAAAAAATGACAATGATTGAAGTGCAAAATATTGAGACTGAGTCAGTAACCAAACACGGTTTACCAGGGTTTGTTTTTGCAAAACAAGACGTCTACGAGCAGGAAAAAGACAAAGTCTTTGCTCAGGGCTGGGCGAGTATTGGTGTTGGTCAGCAGCTTAAAAAGCCTGGTGATATCCTGCCGGTAAGAATGGCCGGGGTGTCACTCATTGCTATTCGCGCAAAAGACGGCAGTATCGGTGTATTTCACAATGTTTGTCGTCATAAAAGTGCCCCTTTGGTAGATGAGCCGTGCAATAAACGTACGCTGGTTTGCCCGTATCATAAATGGTCATTTAAACTGGATGGTGAGCTGATGGGGGCCCCACGTTTTTACGGTGATGAAAACAAACCGATCTCTGCTGAAGACAAAGCCGATAAAGGCCTGATCCCGGTGCGTTTTGCTGTGTGGTGGGACATTATTTTTGTTAACGTGTCTGGCGATGCCCAGCCGTTTGAAGAATTCATCAAGCCCCTGGATGAACTGTTAAGTGACTACCCGAAAGAGGGGATGCAGCTGGTTAGCTCAACAGATTATTCCGGTGAGGTAAACTGGAAGCTGGCTGTAGATAATTTCCTGGATGGGTATCACGTACCGTTTGTTCACTCACAGGCCTGTTCTATTGAGTCGGCGCTGGGACAGGAAGACTTATTCCTGTCAGACGATATTGTGGGATTGCGTCTGGCTAACGGAGCCAGTAACAAGCCAGCCAAAACCGCTAAACAAATACCGCACTGGCCCGGTCTTGCCGAAGACAAAAAGGGTACCCAGCAATGGTTTGGGATTTTTCCCAATACCCTGTTTTTTGTCGATCCGGTTTGGGTGCAGACCATCGTTGTGAAACCAACCTGTGTCGCAAAAACGGATGAAACCCTGTCGATTTATGTGACCAGCGAAGAAGCCGCCAGTGACGAATATATCGAAGAACGTGCTCGCCTGAGCGATGTGCTGAATGAAGTTAACGAGCAGGATATTGAACTGCTGGATAAGTTACAGCATACCCGCACGTCCACAGTGGCTGATCAGGGGCATCTAGTGCAGGCCTGGGATCAGGTCAATATGTCTTTTCAGCAGATGTGGCTGCGCAAAATGCAAAGCCAATAGCATCAGATTACCAGAGCATTGAAACGAATTTTGACATCGTCGAATATCTAACCGGAGAATTATTTTGCCAAATATTACCTTTATCCTGCCCGATGAGAGCATTAAAGTGGTAGATGCCATCGAAGGCGATTCCATCATGCAGACCGCCGTCGATAACGACATTGAAGAGATCACTGCTGACTGCGGTGGCAGTTGTTCCTGTGCTACCTGCCATTGCATTATTGATGATGCCTGGATTGATAAGGTCGGCAAAGCCGATGAAGTAGAAATGTCTATCATGGAAAGTGCAATCGAACCATCACTAAACAGCCGCTTATCCTGTCAGATTAAAGTGACCGATGAGTTAGACGGTATTGTGATTCATGTTCCTGAAAGTGAGTGGTAAAAAGACCACTCACAGGAATAAACGAGAAGGAGGCTGAGGCCTCCTTTTTTAGTTATTGTGGCCAGTATATGCGGCGCTAAGAATATCCATAAAATCGGCTTCTGACATGGATACCGGATTGGTGTGGTGTTCGGTATCACGGATGGCGAGCGCAGCAATATCGGTTAATGCAGACTGTTCTATATTCAGCGACTGCAGTGAGTGAGGGATATTTAACTGCTGGTTAAGTGCCACTATCCAGTCTACCACGCCTTGTGCGGAGGTCTCTGATAAGTCCAGTAATCTGGCCAGACGGCTCAGCTTATCGGCAATAGTCGGCGCATTAAATTTCACGACGTAGGGCAACAGTATGGCATTGGCAAGCCCGTGGTGGGTGTCGAACATGGCGCCTATGGCGTGAGCAAGGGAATGCACTGCTCCGAGGCCTTTAGATGTAAAGGCAATGGCTGCAATCGATGACGCAGCCATAATTTTTTCTCTGGCCTCAAGGTTAGCGCCATCGGCAACTGATGTTGCCAGATAATCATGACACAGAGATATCGCCTCCAGCGCAATGCCGTCACAGGCCGGATGAAAACCAGGCGCGCAATAAGCTTCCAGCGCGTGAGTCAGAGCATCCATACCGGTCCAGGCAGTAAGATTTGCTGGCAGACCAAGCAGTAACTCCGGATCATCGATGATGGCGAAAGGGAAGTGAGCTGGATGATATGCTACCCGTTTACGCTGTTGGGCCTGATCGGTTATCACACAAGAACTACCGGATAATTCGGAGCCTGTTCCAGCTGTAGTGGGTATAATAACTAAAGGGACAAAAAAGTTATTACCCGCAGGAACAGGCGGACTGTCGGGCGATTCAAAAAAGCAAAAATCCCACAGATCATGCTCATTCTGAGCAGTCAGAGAGATGCCTTTGGCAACATCAATGGCGCTGCCGCCGCCCAGCGCTATCACACAATCGCTTTGTGTCTCGTTGTACCGAGCCACACCATCGTCCACATTGGCCCGGGTTGGATTGCCTTTAATATGGTGAAAAACTATAAGTTGCTCAAAGTGCTCAGCCAACTGTTGTTTAAGCTCTTGCGTTGCAGGGAGCTGGTTAACGCCGGGATCCGTGACCAGCATGGGCCGACGGTAGCCTGCGTCGACAATAATGTCGGTGAGTCTGGCCAGTGAGCCGGGGCCAAATTCTACCGGCGGAACGGTAATTTGCCAGGTCGTTTGAGTCATGATGATGATTCCTCTGAAGTGGCTGAGTGCAATGAAGGTGAACGCCAGAGTTGTTGTAACAAGGGGTATAAAACTGCTGTTATCACAAAGGTCAGTGCAGTAGCGCCAGTTGCAAGTGGCATTACGTAGGTAAAATATAACGAAAATCCTGCGCCAAACAGATAGGCCGCCAGGGCGGGAAGATTAAAGCTGCCTTGTGCATGCTGGGCGTTGTCGGGCCAGCGGGCTTTCTTTACCCAGTAATAGTCGGCAAGAATTATCGCAAAGCTGGGGATCATGGCGGCACCAACAAACAATATCCAGTCAAAAAAGCCTTCCATAACCAGTTCCTGTAACAGCGAACCGGCCAGGCATAGTAGTCCAAAAGCAATGGTTATATAGTTAAAGTGCACACGGCCAGATAATGACAGTGCGCTCATGCTCATGCTGTACAGATTGAACAGATTGGTACTGAGCACCGAGACAAACAATACCGCTGATGCGATCGCGGCATACTGCCCAGCCATTAAATTGGCTGGATCGTAGCTGGCAGGCTGGCCCGCAAGCAGTGTGTAGCTACCGACTAAAATGCCCAGCGTCATGGCGATAACTGTGCCGAGCAGGTATCCAATTCCGATACCAAACGCACTGACTTTTACTGAGCGGCAGTAGCGATTATAGTCACAAGGAAGTGCCATCCATGAGAACGCTGATGCCAGCACTAAATCGAACACAATGGCGAAGGTAAGTGAGGGAGAGTCAGACAGAGGCAGGGACTTTAATTCGGTAAGCCCGTGTTCAGCCAACAACTTGTATATTACTGCAAGTACCAGAACCAGCATGAGTACTGAAGCAATGGTTTCGATTTTCTGAATACCACTGTGGCCAAGCAGTGTAATGACCATTACCAGCCCCTGGGTAATGATGATGGCGGCAACCACGTTATCAAATCCAGTGGTGGCCAGTAAAAACTTATGAAGTGCCAGGCCTCCCAAGTAGCCCTGAATAATCTCCCAGCCAGCCAGAATAATGATATTCATTGCAGCAAATAGCTTTGCACCTGAGTAGCCGTAAGTCGCACGAGCCACCACAAAAGTGGGTAACCGCGTGCGGGTGCCAATAATCGCCATTGCACTGAGGGCCATAGTGCCTACCAGTGACGCCACGATAACAATAGCGATGGCGGTGAGCGGGGCGATATCCGGAATAAACATCTGACCGGTCATGAGTGAGGGCGTTACCAGGCTCGCGGCCGTCCACAGAAATAGTGTCCCCCACAAGCCCATATTCTGTTCGCTTGTCGGTATTGGTTTGGTGGTTTCGGCCGAAAAACTTCCAGACATGGGCTTTTCCTTTCTGGTGGATAAACAATAGTTAGATAATCAGTGCCTTGGTTTCGGTATACTCATGTAAACCGCTCAGACCCCATTCCCGACCGTTGCCGGATTGTTTGTAACCGCCAAAAGGGGCGTCAGTGTTAAATAATGCACCCTGGATATAGCATTGTCCGGCGCGGATACGACGGGCAATAAGTTTGGCCTCATCGGCATCTTTTGCATAAACGCCAGACGACAAGCCGTAAGGGGTGTCATTAGCAATACTGATTGCCTGATTAAGAGATTGGTAAGGGATAATGCATAGCACCGGGCCAAAGATTTCTTCCCGGGCGATGGTCATATCATTGCTGACATTGGAAAATATGGTAGGCGCGACATAGGCTCCCTGCTGCAGACTGGCATGTACTGCTGTGCCACCACAGACCAGTTTTGCCCCATCGTTTATACCTTGCTGAATAAAGCCCGCAATACGCTTTTGTTGCTTATGAGAACTTACCGGACCCAGCATGGTTTTGGGATCAAGGGGGTTGCCAGGTTGCCATTCTGTAGCGACCTGAGCGGCTATTTCTTCTGCCTCTTTGAGTGATTCAAATGGTACCAGCATGCGGGTTAGTGCACAGCAGGTCTGACCGGAATTAATCATCACGTCTTCTACGCCATAGCGCACGGCAGCGGCTAGATCTGCGCCCGGGGCAATAATATAAGGGGATTTACCGCCGAGTTCCTGACACACACGTTTTACTCCCGGTGCAGCGGCCTGAGCCACTTTAACACCAGCGAGGGTTGAGCCGGTAAACGACACCATATCCACATCGCTGTGGCTACACAGGTAGTCACCAATTTCACTTCCTACCGCGGTAAGCACATTCACCACACCAGCTGGAACGCCGGCTTCATGAATGATGTCGGCCAGAATAAGATCTTGCAGTGGAGTTTGTTCGGCCGGCTTCAATATCGTAGTACATCCAGCTGCCAACGCCGGCCCGAGCTTGCCAACCAACTGAGAGAGCGGATAATTCCATGGGTTAATGAGTACACATACGCCTACGGCTTCTTTTACCTTTATATAGTTATCAAAGGTTTCAGTGTCTTCCATGTGCGCGGCCAGACTGGCAAAGCTGCGAAACGCATCAATACTGCCTTGAACCTGAATCTCATCGGCCAGTGCCACGGGACAACCCATGGAATTGACAATCGCGTCAATCAACTCAGCCTTACGCGCTTCCATACCATCGGCAATTGCATGAATTAAACCGGCGCGGTATTTTGAAGTGGTTGCTGACCAGCTTGAAAACG
>CETX01040821.1_pt1 | contig 21663 bp, 11 predicted proteins | sample 356501 | NCBI WGS metagenome assembly CETX01 (sample SAMEA2623390, study PRJEB7988) | marine metagenome | biome: marine biome (ENVO:00000447); feature: mesopelagic zone (ENVO:00000213); material: "saline water (ENVO:00002010), including plankton (ENVO:xxxxxxxx)" | depth 450 m | reverse complement strand
CGCCAGCTTGAAGGCCGAAAAGCCGAACTGGACCGGGCGGAGCGAGACCTCTCCACCGCGGAAGCCCAAACCCCCGTGGTTAGAGGCCGTTTGCAAGAAGCCAGAACCGCCTATGAGCAAGCGGAAAAGCAATGCAAACTCGCAGGCTTGCTGCAAACGCGACAGCGGCTGGAGCAGGATGTCCGCCGGCTTGAACAGCAAAAACAGGTGCTGACCCAGAACCTTGCCAAAGCAAAGGAATACCACCAGCAGTTGGAGGAGGCCAGGCAGCAAGCCCGGGAAAACCGGATTGATGCAGAGTTGGTCAAAAAGTTGCGCGCAACCGCGAACCAGCTGAACGAGGAAACCATTCGCTCACAGACCATAGCCACCCGGTTAAGCTGGCAGCTGGAGGCCGACGCATCCCTAACGCTGAACAACGAAGCGCTAACCGGCCAAGGCGAACAGCAGCTTCTGGAAGAATCCACACTGGTGATTCCCGGTGTGGGCACTCTGGGCATAACACCCGGCGGCGAAGAACTGGCCAGTACTCGCAGGAAACTCAAAACCTTTGAGGAAAGCCTGGAAGAAAAGTTTAAGACCCTTGGTGTAGCCTCCGTGGAGCAGGCAGAGGAACGTCTTGCTGCCTTTGAAAGCGCCGGAAGAGCCCAGAAGCACGCCGAAGATTTGCTGAAATCCGTAGCACCCGCCGGCATTGAGCAACTTGTCTCCGAGCAGAAAGAGGCAGAGAGCGAACTGAAGAAAGCCAAAAGCCAACTGGAAGCCACCCCAAAACCGGACCCGAAAGAGGATGTACCGCCTCTGGAAGAAGCGGAGGCAGCTTTCGCCCGGGCGGGAACCTCACTGGACAAAGCTGAATCCGATGACCGTGAGCATCAGTCCAGGCTGTCTGCCCTGAAGCAGGCCCGGGACAACGCCAAAACCGAATGGCAGCGGCTGGCGGATGAAGAAAAAAGCCCAGAAAGGCGGCAAAAACTTCGTGAGATAACCGCCGATCTTGCGAACATCGGAAAACAACAGACCGAACTGCAAGCCAGCCTTGAGCGCCGCGAACGGGAAATCCGCGAAGCCCGCCCGGAGTTTCTGAAACAGGACATCGAACGCTACCAGAACGCGGTCAACCAGCTACGCCAAACCCAGGAAAACCGGGGCCGCGAACTGCGAGATATCAAAGTCAGGCTGGAAGCCTGGGGCGCGGAAGGGCTGGAAGAACAGCTCAACGAGAAAGAGGTGGAACTCGACCAGTGCAATCGTCGTTACCAGGAACTGCACCGCCGCGCCCAGGCCCTCGATCTGCTGCTGAACCTGCTCACCGAAAAACGCCAGGCCCTAACACGCCGCCTGCAGGCGCCGCTGCAAAAGCACCTCAATCACTATCTCTCTGTGCTCTTCCCGGAAGCCTCCCTGGAAGTGGACGAACAGCTACGGCCAGGCACCTTCAGCCGGGGCAGCGAACTGGGACAGATCACCGAACTGAGTTTTGGCGCAAGGGAACAGATGGGCCTGATCAGCCGCCTGGCCTACGCCGATCTGCTGCGGGAAGCCGGAAGGCCTACGCTGGTCATCCTGGACGACACTCTTGTGCACAGTGACAGCGACCGACTGGAAGATATGAAACGCATCCTGTTCGATGCGGCCAGCCGGCATCAGATATTGCTGTTTACCTGCCATCCGGAGAAGTGGCAGGACTTGGGGGTGCCGCCTGTGGATATTCAGGCTTCGAAGGAGCTGAGCGCTTAGTCCCTTCGAACGAAGAAGGAATAGCCAATGTCCAACACTGCCGTACGCTACCTGAACATGCTCCGGATGGTACCCCGGTACCCGAAAGCCATCACCACAACCGAGCTGGCGAGCCGACTTGATGAGCAGGGTTTCTCCGTGACTATGCGCTCAATCCAGCGGGATCTGGAGAAACTGAGCACGTACTTCCCACTACTGGTGGATGAAACCAGCCGGCCTTTCAAGTGGTCCTTCGACCGCGAAGCGACTATGGACATCATCCCGGCCCTGGATTTACCGGCTACGCTGACTTTTGAGTTAGCGAGGGCCTACCTGAGGCCCATGCTTCCACCGAGGGCTCTATCGCACCTGAAGCCCCATTTTGATGAGGCCCATCGGACCCTGCTGCCTGAACGCAATCCGTTGGGGCAGTGGGCAAACCGGGTGAGGGTCATCAATCGCGGCCTGGGTGGAAAACGACCGGAGATCGATGCCGATGTGCTAGAAACGGTGACCGAAGCTTTGCTGCGAGAATACTGGTGCTAGCTTACCTACCAGGCCCGTAACTGGCCGGAACGGGCCTCAAATAGTGGTACATCCGTTCGGTTTGATATTTTGGGAGGACTTGACACCCCGTCTTAATAGTTAAGAGAAGGCTGACGTTCTGTCACCCCGCAATTTATGTCCGGAAGTATGTCGCTAAAAGCGGTAATCTCGTGCGTCTATACTTGCCCGTCTTTGCAGGTCTATGCGGGTCAAATCGGTTGTAAGCATAGTGACGCCCATATATATTGAAGGGTCAACTTGTCTTGGGCTGCTCCGCCCAAGAGACCACGTCGCCTCTGGTGAGGTGGCAACCCATCGCCCATAGGAAGCGAAAATATGGCCGAGATGGACGACCGCTGGTTATCCGTAGAGGAAATCGGTAAGCATCTGGGTGTCAGCAACGACACTGTGTACCGCTGGATAGAGAAACACTCAATGCCCGCCCACCGCATGGGGCGCTTTTGGAAGTTTAAAAAAGTGGAAGTAGATGAGTGGGTGAAGGCGGGCGGTGCCGCGGAGCACCCCTCCAAGCCAGAATCCGACCAGTAATAGATAATTATGGCCGAACGAATAAGCAGCAAAATAAATCGATCACTCCAAGCGGCCCAAGGCTTATACCATCACCTGGTGCTGTTGGTCGGCGAGACAGGCTCCGGTAAGACCAGTGTGCTCAGGGATGTCGCGGAGGAGCTCGGAACCTCTGTCATTAACGTGAATTTGGCGCTCTCAAGCGAACTGCTTGAACTGTCGACAAGGCAGAGAGCTTTGCGATTGCCTGGCATCCTTGATGAGATTGCAGACCAGGCTAATGCCCCCGTGGTTTTAGATAACCTCGAGATTTTGTTCAACAAGGAGCTCAAGCAAGATCCTTTGCGTTTGCTCCAGAGTATAGCGAGGAACCATACGGTGGTGGCGTCATGGAATGGAGCGGTCACATCAGGACGACTTACCTACGCTGAGCCGGATCACCCTGAATATCGCAGCTATGATTCGGTTGATGCTCTTATAGTGGGCATGGATGGCGCGGCCACAATCGATGAAACAAGAAACAATACAGAGGCAGGGCAAGCATGAAGTACGGGGAACTTATTCAGTTCGACCCCATTGAGTCGGTCGTTCAGCTGCGTGACGCAGATAAATCAACTGCCGCACTTCAGCTGGTGAATACTTATGTTATTTCAGAAGAGATGGCTGAACGGCTCACGCAGCTTGTCATTCCACAGATGCAGTTTGAACACCCGGTGGATAACAAAGGATTACTGGTAGTGGGTAACTACGGCACCGGTAAATCGCATCTGATGTCAGTGGTCTCCGGTCTGGCAGCAGACGCCTCTCTGGTTGATGGGCTGAAAAACCAAGAAGTTCGTGCCGCCGCAACGCAGATCGCTGGCCGCTTCAAAGTCGTCCGCACGGAGATCGGCGCCACGACTATGTCCCTCCGGGACATTCTGGTGGCAGAGCTGGAGGAAAACCTGGAAAAACTCGGTGTCGAATACGCTTTCCCCGAAGCAGACACCATTACCAGCCACAAACGCGCTTTTGAAGATATGATGACCAAATTCGGTGATGTCTACCCCGAGCATGGTTTGCTTCTGGTCGTCGATGAGCTCCTCGACTACCTGCGCACACGGAAGGATCAAGAGCTGATCCTAGACCTGAACTTCCTCCGTGAAGTGGGCGAGGTCTGTAAAGATCTGCGGTTCCGCTTTCTGGCAGGTGTCCAGGAAGCGATCTTCGATAGCCCACGTTTTGCCTTTGTTTCTGACAGTATCCGCAGGGTTAAGGATCGCTTCGAGCAGATCCTTATCGCACGCAATGACGTCAAATTCGTAGTGGCCGAACGCCTGCTTAAAAAGACCGTCGAGCAGCAAGCCAAGATCCGCGAGTATCTCACGCCCTTTGCCAAATACTACGATGGCCTTAACGAGCGCATGGACGAATTCGTCCGTCTATTCCCGGTACACCCGGATTACATCGATACCTTCGAGCGGGTTACTGTCGTGGAAAAACGCGAAGTGCTCAAAACACTATCCATGGGGATGAAGGGAGTTCTGGACAAAAAGGTTCCAGCAGATGAACCTGGCCTGATTGCTTTTGACAGCTACTGGAACACACTCAAGCAGAATGCGTCATTCCGCGCTATCCCCGAAATTCGGGCCGTCATTGATTGCAGTCAGGTCTTGGAGTCTCGCATCGAAAATGCGCTTACACCAAAAAGCTATCAACCCATGGCACTGCGTTTGATTCATGCGCTATCGGTACATCGCCTCACAACCGGCGATATATACTCTCCCATCGGGGCGTCGGCCGCAGAACTGCGTGATCGCCTCTGTCTGTTTGAACCACTGATTGCGGAAATGGGTAGCGACGAGCCTGATAAGGATCTGCAAACCCATGTAGAAACCGTTTTGCGCAAGATTCACAGCGCAGTCAATGGCCAGTTTATTTCAGAGAACAAGGATAACCACCAGTTCTATTTGGACCTGAAAAAGACCGACGATTTCGACGCGCTGATTGACAAACGCGCTGAAGCGCTCGGACAAAACCAGCTCGATCGTTTCTATTACGAAGCGCTCAAACGGGTGATGGAGTGTCAGGATACGCCAACACACGTCACCGGCTATAAAATCTGGCAGCATGAGTTGGTCTGGCAGGAGCGCAAAGCTGCACGTACCGGCTATCTCTTTTTTGGAGCTCCCAACGAACGTTCCACGGCCGTGCCGCAAAGGGACTTTTATCTCTATTTTATCCAGCCCAACGACCCACCTCGCTTCAAAGACGATAAAGCCAGCGACGAGGTGTTCTTCCGCCTGAAAGACACGGACGAGGTATTCCAGACTGCACTGAAAAGCTATGCAGCGGCCCTCGACCTTGCGGCTACATCGTCCGGCCATGCCAAGGCCACCTATGAAACAAAAGCCAATGGCTTTTTGAAAGAACTAGTCCGCTGGCTGCAAAAGCACATGACCAGTGCCTTCGAAGTCACCTATCAGGGCCGTACCAAATCGATTGCCGAATGGGCCAAGGGCAAATCTGTTCGCGACCTATCTGGCCTTTCGCCCCATGAAACCATCAATTTCCGCGACCTTGTCAATACCATTGCAGGTCTCTGCCTGGCCCCCAACTTTGAGAACCAGGCACCGGAGTACCCGGTTTTTTCGGTGCTGATTACAGGTAGTAACCGCACCCAGGCTGCTCAGGATGCCTTAAGGGCCATTGCCGGGCAGAACCGAACCAGGCAGGCGACCGCTGTGCTAGACGCCTTGGAACTACTGGACGGGGAGAAGGTTGAGCCTTACAAATCGAAATACACTAAGTTGATCCTTGAGGCTATCAAGGCTAAAGGCCATGGCCAGGTGATGAACCGCAGCGAGATCATTCAGGATGATCACGGGCTCGAATACATGAATCCGGGCGGCGCGCGCCTGGAGCCGGAGTGGGCAGTTGTACTCATGGCGGCATTGGTTTACTCCGGTGACATCGTGCTAGCCATACCGGGCAAGAAATTCGACGCGACCGGGCTGCAACAGCTTGCCGCAGAGAGCATGGATGAACTGGTCCGGTTCAAGCACCTGGAGCAGCCCAAGGAATGGAACCTGCCTGCTCTTAAGGCGTTGTTTGAGCTGCTCGGAATGACACCGGGCATGGCTCAGCTCGTTACTCAGGGCAAAGACGAGCCGGTGCAAAATCTTCAGCATGCCGTGGGTCAGATCGTCAAGCGCATTGTTATGGCTCAGCAAACGATGCGCGATGGGCTCTCTTTTTGGGGCCTGGACTTGCTTTCGGGCACTGATCTGGCCAGTCAGGCCGGCGCCCTGGATGAGGCGAAGGCCTTCTTTGAATCGCTTCAGGCCTACTCTTCACCGGGTAAGCTGAAAAACTTTCGTTACAGCGCGTCCGAAGTTCTCGGCCACGAAAAAGCCGTCACCGTTTTGGACGAGTTGGACGCTCTGCGCGAGTTCATTATGGAACATGGACAGACCGCATTCTGGCTTTCCAGCGCCGAGACTGTGCTGCCCGCTGACCATGACTGGGTGGACCGCATGAAATCCACACGACAGGATGTGCTGGATGAGCTCAAACAAGCGGACCTGACCAAGCTGTCGGCCCAATCACAGGACATCGGTGCCAAGCTCTCTAGCCTCAAAAAGGACTACATCGTTGTCTATATCGGGCTCCACACCAAGGCTCGGCTCGGAGTAAACGATGACAAGCGCAAGGCAGGTCTATTGAACGACCAACGGTTGCAGACTCTGCTCAAATTGGCCGGTATCGACCTGATGCCCCGACAGCAACTCACCGACTATCAGAACCGATTGGCGGGATTAAAAAGCTGTTTTGCATTGACCGAGCAGAACCTTGAGTCATCACCTGTCTGCCCGCACTGCAATTTTCGGCCTTCAGTGGAAACCGATATAGCGGCAGGCTCCCGGATGATCGACCAGATGGATACCCAGCTCGATGCCATGCTGGCGACCTGGACCTCCACGATTCTCAGTAACCTTGAAGATCCGATCACCCAGGCCAATATGGATCTGTTGAAAGTCGACGACCGCGAACCCCTGGAAGCCTTCATGAAGACGAAGGAGCTGCCAGTGCCTTTGGACAGTAATATCGTCCACGCCTTGAAGGAGGTTCTATCGGGGCTGGTCAAAGTCACTATACATGCGCAGGAGCTGCAACAGGCTCTGCAGGTCACAGACGGCCCGGCAACGCCCGCCGAAATGAAAAAACGCTTTGAGGAGTACATCGATCAGCTCGCCAAAGGCAAGGACCCGGCCAAGGTTCGGCTAGTGTTGGAGTAAGTATGGTTACCACCAGCACACAGCAGATGCGCGCCGGTCTCAGAGTACTTATTGTGTACGTGAACTAGGGTTTATGAGCCAGGCTCATACGAAAGCATAATTCGAATAACAGCAAAATTTAGAACGACCCATGCAGTTAAGAATTCAAGATTCAAGGGGCGCAGTGAAAAATGATGATAAATGATCAATCAGCATTGGACTTCGGAGAAGAGGGGCAGAGCCCGTCGCACACCAAAGGCCCGGTGGTTTGTCTTGGTATGACCTTCGAAAATGACGAGGCTCGTCGTGCCTACTTCACAGAGGAACTGCGCAAAAAGCTCCAGGACCCGGAGTTCCGAAAGATCGAAGGCTTTCCTATTGGTACTGATGAGGACATCCTGAATCTAAGTGATCCACCATATTACACCGCCTGCCCAAACCCTTGGATCGTTGACTTCATCGCTGAGTGGGAGTTACAGAAGCCTGAGAAACCCGAGGGCTATCATTATCACCGGGAGCCTTATGCTACCGATGTGAGCGAGGGCAAGAATGATCAAATTTATAACGCGCATTCCTATCACACGAAGGTGCCGCACAAGGCCATAATGCGCTACATCCTCCATTACACGGAGCCGGGCGATATTGTATTTGACGGTTTTTGCGGGACTGGCATGACTGGTGTTGCGGCGCAGTTGTGTGGTGACCGCGAAGTGATCAAGTCTCTTGGCTATCAAGTCAGACCGGAAGGAACCATTTTGCAGGAGGAATTAGATGAGGATGGCAAAAAAGTTTGGAAGCCATTCTCGAAACTGGGCGCTCGTAAGGCAGTTTTGAATGATTTGTCACCAGCGGCGAGTTTTATAGCGTATAACTATAATATTCCGGTTGATGTTGGGGCTTTTGAACAAAGCGCCAAGCGTATTCTCGCAGAAGTAGAGGAGGAATGCGGATGGATGTACGAGACGCTCCATACGGATGGAAAGACCAAGGGTAAAATAAACTATACGGTTTGGTCGGATGTCTTTGTTTGTCCAGAATGTGCGGGTGAAGTGACCTTTTGGGATGCAGCAGTCGATCATGAAAAGAAAGAAGTTTTACCAGAATTCCCATGCCCGCATTGCGCAGCCAAACTAAGAAAACGCAGCATGGATAGGGCTTGGGTAACAAAGTTCGATAACGCTATAAATTCCTCTGTTCGACAGATAAAGCAAACTCCGGTCAGTATTAATTATTCAATTCCCGAAAGAAAAGGACGATTCGAGAAAAGGCCTGACGAGTTTGATTTCGAGGTGTTAAGGAAAATTGATGATAGCGACATTGACTATTGGTATCCGACCGATGCCATTCCAAAAGGCGATAAGACAGGGGAACCGATCAGGATCGGCTTTACTTCTGCGCACCATCTTTTCACTAAGCGTAATTTGTGGGTTTTAGCCGCGACCTGGAGTCGAGCTATTAAATCCAAAGGGCGTCTACCATTTTTGATTACCGCTAGCCAACGTGTGCTGTCTAAGATGGCTAGCATCGCATTTTCCTATTATTTCAATGGTGGCGGCGGGTTCGTGAATGCTGGTACAAAAGGTACTTTGTATATTTCTAGTACTAATCCCGAAGTCTCCGTCTTCAACAGCTTGGAGTCTCGCCTACGCTCATTGTTATTTGATATAAGTTCAGTTTCGGGCTCAACGCTAATAGAAACAAAAAGTGCCACTAGCTCCAACTTGGCTCAGGAGAATTCAATTGACTATATATTTATTGACCCACCCTTTGGTGCAAATATTAATTATTCCGAGTTGAATATTCTCTGGGAGCCTTGGCTTGCAGTAGGGACAAATAACAAGGCGGAAGCAATTGAAAGTAAAAAGCAAGGGAAAAGTACTGAAGATTATAGGGCTTTAATGAAAGAAGGTTTTCGCCAAGCGTTTAATTTATTGAAGCCAGGGCGGTGGATGACCGTGGAATTCTCCAATACCAATTCTGCCGTCTGGAATAATATACAGACTGCTATTTCTGAGGCAGGCTTCATAGTTGCAAACGTTTCCGCCTTGGACAAGAAGCAAGGTAGTTTTAACGCTTACACAACGCCTACAGCCGTTAAACAAGATCTAGTTATTTCAGCCTACAAGCCCAATGGGGGCTTCGAAGAGCGCTTCCAGACTGAAGCGCAAACGGAAGAGGGAGTGTGGGACTTTGTCCGAACGCACTTGAAGTACCTGCCGGTCACTAAGCAGCAAGGACCGTTGCTCCAGTTCGTTCCGGAGCGGGACCCTCGCATCCTGTTTGACCAGATGGTGGCCTACTATGTCCGTAAGGGTTATCCCGTGCCGATGTCCAGTCAGGAGTTCCAGATCGGGCTGGCACAGCGTTTCGTTGAGCGTGAGGGCATGTACTTTTTGCCAGACCAGGTAGCAGAATACGATCGTAAAAAGATGACTGCCGGTTTGCCACAGCAGCTTTCGATGTTCGTCTCCGACGAGGCATCTGCCATCCAGTGGTTGCGATTGCTGATCAAAGATAAACCGCAGACTTTCTCCGACATAAACCCACAGTTCATGCAGCAACTTGGTGGCTGGAAAAAGAACGAGGCCCAGCTCGACCTGCGTGAACTGCTGAACCAGAATTTCCTCTGCTATGAAGGTAAGGGCCCAGTGCCAGAGCAGATCCACGCCTACCTCTCGACCAACTGGAAAGAGCTGCGCAACCTGCCCAAGGATGCACCTGCTCTAATGGCTAAGGGGAAGGATCGTTGGTACGTACCCGATCCTAGCAAGGCAGGTGATCTTGAAAAGTTACGTGAGAAAGCTTTGCTCAAAGAGTTTGAAGAATACAAAGGCATTAGAAATAAGCTGAGAGTCTTTCGGATCGAGGCAGTTCGCGCTGGCTTCAAAAAAGCGTGGCAGGAACGAGACTACGAAACTATCACCACAGTTGCCGAGAAAATCCCAGGTAAAGTGCTGGAAGAAGATCCCAAGCTGCTGATGTGGTACGACCAGGCAGTCACTCGAATGGGAGGCGAGTAGCGCATGATTACCAAATGGAAGGTCTTCAATTTTAAGTCTATTCGGGAAGAAACTGAACTGGACCTGGCTCCGCTGACAATCTTCGCTGGGGCGAACAGTAGCGGCAAAAGCACCTTCATCCAGTCAATATTGCTAGTCGCCCAGACGCTGTCGAATAAAGTTAGTTCAAGATCTGTCGTTCTTAATGGTGCCCTAACTAGCCTTGGTCAGTTTGACGACCTCAAATCAAGTGGTAGTAATTCTAATCAGATCTCAATCAAATGGACCACATGTCCGCAACAAAGGCCGGACGGCATTCATGCGAGTATTGGCGAAGGGAGACGATCTTTCCTTGGACTTAGGTCAACTACATTGAAGGAGATTAGCTGCGAAATTTCTTTTGATGCAGATAGCTCCGTCTCTGAAAGGGAATTTCTTCAGATTCAGCCCAGATTGTTTGCCAGTCAGATGTCCTGCATTTCAGCTGATGAAGATGGAATTGATCAGTACGGAGAGCTTTCTATACGGCAAAAATCGCTAGACGAGCAGGAGCCTTTAGGTATCGAGGACGATATTGATGAACGGATACGCAACAGCCTATGTTTCCAGGTAGAGGGGGATGAAGCTTCCTTATCCGAGATATGTTCTCGCTATGTCTCTGCAAAGCCGATTGGCGCAATCCTTAGGCATTTTTTACCTGAAAGGATTGTTTATTCCGTAAATACCGTTGAGGAAGGGGCCAATGAAATTGCGGCCGCACTTCAAGCGGACTATAGAGAGCGTCCGTTTAGTGTGCGGCGGAATAGACGCCAAATCCGACTATCGCCTGAAGTGCTTGATGTGTTGAGAAAAATTCTTTCCAGCGCCATAGATTTTGATAGCTTTCTGAGTGGTATCGATCGCCAAGAGTCACTCTTTGATGACTTTGGAGTTTCACTGACTTTAGAAGAGTGGGATGAAAGGGTCAGGTCAGTTTCAAGATCAGATCGGCTTAAGATCGAGCAGACGTTAGGTGAATGCGACGACCTTTATGAGCGTATTTTGCAGGCGATGAAGCCGGAGACTTCTGAGTCAGCGGATACATTAAGGATCGTACAGGCGCCCCCACCGAGTCAGTTTGTTCAAGCTTCGCGCTACATGGAATCATTCTGGGCGAATTCGATAAAGTACCTCGGACCGTTGAGGGACGCACCTAAACCGCTTTACCCTCTGGCTCCTGCTGCGGATCCCTATGATGTGGGATTACGCGGAGAGCATACCGCAGCTGTGTTAGATCTTCACAAGAACAAACAGATTAGATATCTCCCCTCTGATGGTTTTTCGGACCCTTCGAAAAAAATGGCCCCTGTCACCAGGACTCTTGAAACAGCAGTAACGGACTGGCTTCAGTACTTGGGCGTTGCGGATTCGATCAACAGTCAAGATAAGGGAAAATTGGGACATGAGCTGAAGGTAGGGTTGGCAAGTTCTAACGATACTCACGACTTGACACACGTTGGTGTCGGCGTGAGCCAGGTGCTGCCTATTCTTGTTATGTGCCTTCTAGCAGATACTGACTCAACTCTCGTATTTGAGCAGCCAGAGCTGCATTTACATCCAAAAGTTCAAACATTACTGGGTGACTTTTTTCTTTCGATGTCGATGTGCAATAAACAATGCATCATTGAGACTCATAGTGAGTATTTGATTGATCGACTCCGATTTCGAATTGCTTCCTCGCCATCAGAGCAGAGGTTAAACGAGCAGGCGAAGATTTACTTTGTGGAAAAACCATCTCAGGAATCATCCTTTCGAGAGGTGGTAATCAATGAATTTGGGGCGATAGCAGATTGGCCTCAGGGATTCTTTGACCAGTCTCAAAGGCAAGCCGAAGAGATTCTCAGGGCTGCAGCAAAGAAACGAAAGGCCAGCCGGAGGAATGATGACCTATAGGCTGCCGAGTGTAACAATTGATGCAGGAGTCCTCGCGTCTCCTTCTCCCAACTGTACTATGGAAGATGCCTATCAATACGTAGACACTTTGCTGGACTGGAGTCGACTACTTGATGAGCCTTGGATCGCTATCTACATGAGCGAACAGGCATCCGAATCGCTTTTTGCCGATAGCTTATACCCGCTTAGAGAACATCTAAGTGAGCTTTTTAATAAACACGGAATCGTTGAGTTCGATGTAAACACTGTTGCCAGAATTGTCGATCAACTACTCGCGATCACTCCGTCCTTTGAAACTTACTACCGGGTTAATGATGTGCTCGCAGATGCCATCAAAACGGATCCGGATGTTATTCGACTTACGACTCATGATGCGCTGAAATCTGATCTTGCCCGTTGCATAACGTTGATTGCAGTGCTTCGCAAGCACTGCGATCAGCCACTCGGGGGTCATTCACTTATACTAAGGAAAGCTCCAAGACAGGTAGTTCGTGTAAAAGCTCGAATACACGATATCGAGCACACCAGAGACGATATTCCTATTCTCCCTTGCCCTCCAGATTTTTTTGAAGGTGAAGTCCTAGTCTGCGATGATTTTCGTGGACTCATTACGTGTCTTGATGAGTGCGCGATATTAGTGGGCGCTTCGGATAATCTTGGGATTGAGCTGGCTATAAGGATAGCTTTGTTTAAGAAAATGATTGCACAAGGCGATGCTCCCGACTGGAACGATTTGATCGCGCCCAGAATTGGAGCTGAGTTTCGAGCATTATGCCAGCGGTGTTGTGGTGACCAAGGGACCTCCTTACCCCCAAAGATCCTTCGTTCAATTGTAGAAACGATACAGGGACAGAATCTTCAAGACGTACACGCGCTTCGACAAGGGCCCGGAGGAAATGATCCTCAAAGAATGCGCGGCTCAGATAAGGCTCAGCGTCGTGACATCGATAGAGAATTTCATCTTCATTACTGGGAATGTGCCGATGGGAAAGTCGAGTTGGCGTCAGTGGGTTATCACAACGACTTTTCGATCCCAGGTTGATGAAAATGTTGCCCATTTGGCGCTACAGCACCCTACACAATAGCGTCTGCAAGGTTATCGAAGAACAGACCTTGTGGGGGCAAACCGTATTCCGGGTTTGGTTGCCAAACGAGAATGCAGTGGTGCGGGTACCCAGTTCGGCCCTCCGCCCTCTGGAGGCCGGGCTGGATCCCGAAACTGAGGCAGGGCGAATTGGCTATGTCGCCGCCGCCACGAAAGTGGCGGAAGTGCTTGAAGGCTCTGCCAGTTTGCCTGACGGCCAGGTTTTGCTGGCGCCCGTGGAGTCCAATGTCACGCCTCTGCCACACCAGATCCATGCTTTGTCACGAGCCATTTCAGGTGATCGTGTGCGCTATCTGCTGGCCGACGAGGTGGGCCTTGGCAAAACCATTGAGGCCGGACTGGTTATGCGCGAGCTCAAGTTGCGCGGGTTGGTCCGCCGGACCCTCATCGTTGCTCCAAAAGGCATTGCTACCCAGTGGGTGGCGGAGATGCAGGCCCATTTCAATGAGCGATTCCAGCTTGTGTTGGGCGACGATATCGGCACACTGCAGCGTCTGGCTCCCGGGTCTGGAAAGCAAACCGGCCATCAAAGTTCGGCTTGGGCGGTTTTCGATCAGGTCATCGTCTCGCTCGATTCGGTCAAGCCCATGGACAAGCGACGTGGCTGGTCTGCCGAGCGTGTCGCCGCCTATAACCAGAGCCGCTTCGAGGATCTGGTGACCTCTGGTTGGGACTTAGTTGTGGTGGACGAAGCCCATCGTCTGGGCGGCAGTACCGACCAGGTCGCCCGATACAAGCTTGGCAAGGGCCTGGCGGAGGCCGCGCCCTATGTATTGCTGCTTTCGGCAACGCCACACCAGGGCAAAACCGACGCTTTTCATCGTCTGATGAACCTTTTGGATGATGAAGCTTTTCCAGACGAGAAGAGTATCTCCCGCGACCGGGTGGCGCCGTATGTCATCCGCACTGAAAAACGCAAGGCACTCGATGCCGATGGCAAAGCTCTTTTCAAGCCGCGCCGCACGCAGATGATCCCGGTGGCGTGGAAAAGTCGGCATCATCTGCAGCAACTCCTCTATGAGTCGGTCACCGACTACGTCCGTGAGGGGTACAACCAGGCACTAAGGGAGAAGAAGCGTCACATCGGTTTTTTGATGATTCTGATGCAGCGTCTGGTAGTGTCCAGTACCCGGGCGATTCGCACCACCCTCGAGCGTCGGCTTACCGCATTGCAGGATGGAGAGCAAGAAGCCAGCCTGCACCTCGCGGAGTTCTCAAATGGCGGCAACGAATTTGAAAGTGTCGACGAGCTGTATGACATGGACGGCCAAGAACTGCTCGATGATCTGCTTAAGTCCCATTTATCCGCCTTGCAAAGTGAAGGCAGCCATGTGGAAACCTTGTTGGAAGCGGCTCGCCGCTGTGAGCTGGCGGGCCCGGATGCCAAAGCCGAGGTGCTGATCGAGCGGATCTATCAGCTGCAATCCGAAGAGGACGATCCGGATCTGAAAATACTCGTCTTCACGGAATTCGTGCCGACGCAGGAGATGCTCAAGGAGTTTCTGGAAGCCCGAGGTATTTCGGTGGCGACCCTGAATGGCTCCATGGATATGGAGCAACGGAAGTTGGCCCAGGATGCGTTTCGCAACACACACCGTGTACTGGTCTCCACAGACGCGGGCGGCGAAGGTCTGAACCTGCAATTCGCCCATGTCGTCGTCAACTATGACATTCCTTGGAACCCAATGCGGCTGGAGCAGCGGATTGGCCGCGTGGACCGTATCGGACAGTCGAAGACAGTACGGGCAATAAATTTCGTGCTTGAAGACTCGGTCGAATTCCGCGTTCGCGAAGTGCTTGAGCAGAAGCTTTCAGTGATTTTCGACCAGTTTGGTATCGACAAAACTGGTGATGTGCTCGATTCGGCCCAGGCAGGGGAGATGTTTGAGCACATGTTTATCGAAGCAAGCCTGAATCCTGATAGTATCGAGACATCCGTCGATCACACCGTGGCGGAAATTCGAGCGGAAATCGAGCAGGTGCGGGACTCGTCGGCTATTTATGGCATCTCTGAGGAGCCGGATTTGCGAACCGCTGAGCAATTGCGGTCTCATCCGTTACCTCATTGGGTTGAGCAAATGACGGTCAGATACCTCAAGTCCCACGGTGGAGCAGCGATTCGCAAACGCTCATGGTGGGATTTGCATTGGCCGGACGGGCAGGAGCACCCCAAGGCGGTGTTCAATTTGCGAGAAGCGGATCATCTGACCGGCGCTACATTGCTCAATCTTGAAGACGCCAGAATCCGTGGGCTAGCGCTGAACCTGCCGCAGCTTGTTGCGGGCCAGCCATTGCCCTGTGTCAGCGTTGACGACCTGCCGGCTGCCATCACCGGTTTCTGGGGACTGTTTGAGGTTCGCCTACAGGCGGGCATGTACCAGAAGACTGGGCTCCTGCGCCTCCCCATGGTTCGGCGCGGCTATATCAGTGTGTTCTTGAGCGATGAAGGCAAACTTTTTTTGCCTACCGCCCGGCATATCTGGGATGCACTGCAGACCTCGGAACCTGTTGTGCACGAGACGCTTGGAGAAGATGAATCCGTTGCTTCCCACGAACGACTGCAATGTGCGGCAGAAAAGGCCGGCCGGGAGCTGTTTGATGCCCTGCAACAAGCACATGTTGACTCCTTAGAGCATGAAGAAGAGCGCGGTAGAGTGGCATTTGCTTCTAGGCGAAAGGCTATTGAGAGGGTAGGCCTACCCGAGGTGCGGCAATTCCGGCTGTCCCGTTGTGACGAAGACGAGTCTGAATGGCGGCATGAGCTGCTGTCTGCCCGGCAGGTTGTACCGGAAATCCGACCCTTGTTAATGCTGCGTATTATCAACCAACCGGAGAAAGGGCCGGTGATTAATGAGTAGTTGGCGCGACGCTATACTGGATGACTTTGTCCCTAACGTCAGCAAGCTAACCCTGGTTCGTGATCCAGACTGTTTGTTAACCGAAGAAAAACTGGCGCTGGCGCTTCGCGACCGAGGGTTCGATTTGATTGAGTTCAATGATCCTGTGGAGTTTAGATACGCATATGAATCCAGGTATCGGTCTATGTGGGACCGCGGTGAACAAACCGACCTGGTGGTGATTCTCCGGTTCCAGGATGCCGAGCTTGAGTTCTTACCCTATGACTTGCTCCAGGCAGGTCGCAAACTTTCGTTTAACTTGGGTGAGCTCTTTCCGAACCTGAGCTACCCAGTCATCGAGAAGCTTGACCGAAGCCTGCTGGATGCGATCTTTGAAGCGCAATCCAAGTCTCCGCCAGATCGAATGGGTGACAATGCCACCAAGGATTTTATTCTTCGACATGTGTTCGGTATTGCCGCTGAGTTGATTACTAACGAGGTGGAGTTGCTCCGGGCTTTGCTTCGCCTCCATTATGGAAAGATTCAAATACCGCAGGTGCTGGCTGAGCGGCTGAGCCAAGTTCTCGAGAGTCATGAGGCGTTAAAAGCTTGGCCACTATCGAAGATCATACCGGACGACGACGCGTTCTTTGCGTTTCTGCAAGAGCGGTGGCCAGTCTTTCTGTCTCAGCTGGGCAGTGGAAGACATGCCCGGGAGTTTTGTCCGAATTATCACTTTAAGTATCCCGGCCCGGACCAGTTACCTTTCGATCATCAGGACATAAGGGTCTACATCGACAACTTGTTCCTGGAGGGGAGACTCACTCCGGTAGATGACCGGCATGTTGAGGTGGCGGCCGATTCCTGGATTCGAAGCGGTATCGTTGTATCGGTTGGTGATGACGAGCATCGAATCTCTCGGCTTTTTGAGCTTGTTGAAAATGAGCGGCTCCCAGCGGAATCTCGCTTTTCGGATTGGACAGCGTTTGCTCTGAAATGGGCGGAAATCTCCTCTTTAGTCCATTGCGGGAATAATGCCGAGCACCTAGCTCGGCTTCGGCAGGTTGGAGATTCTCTCAACGCAATCTTCGCGGCCTGGCTCAAAGAAAATTACGCCAGCCTCATCAACTTGCCGCCCGCAATCCCGGCGATGTTACACCACGTGCCTCGTCGCATGGCTAGAGACATGGAAGACTCCGAAAGCCATCGTTCCGCGTTGATCGTGATGGATGGCCTTTCTTTGGATCAGTGGGTAACCATCCGTAAATTTCTGCAGCAACAGGATTCAAACCTCGTAATGCGAGAATCCGCGACCTTCGCCTGGATTCCCACAATTACCTCGGTTTCCAGGCAGGCGATCTTTGCAGGTAAATCACCGTTTTATTTCCCCTCAACCATTAACTCCAGCAATAGCGAAGGGAAGCTTTGGAAGCAATTCTGGGAAGGGCAGGGGCTGTCTCGCCTCGATGTGGCTTACCAACGAGGGCTGGGAGACGGGGATGCGGGTAGCGTCATGGATACCCTCATTCACCCCGGTAAAACCAGGGTTGTAGGCCTGGTGGTCGACAAAGTCGATAAGATCATGCATGGCATGCAGCTCGGCTCGGCGGGCATGCATAATCAGGTCAAACAGTGGTGTCAGGGTGGATACCTGCTTGCACTGATCAACTACCTGCTTGATCACGAATATGATGTCTGGCTAACAGCCGACCATGGAAACATTGAATGCGATGGTAAGGGCCGTCCATCTGAAGGCGCCATTGCTGAGACTCGTGGCGAGAGAGTGCGCGTGTATCCCACACCGGAGCTCCGTTCTCAAATAGCGTCGTCCTTTCCGTTTGGCCATGAATGGAAACCGGTCGGTTTGCCAGACCACTACTTCCCCCTCGTCACAAGCGGACACGACGCTTTTGTAAACCCAGGAGACTCTATTGTGGGTCATGGTGGAGTAGCTATTGAGGAGGTAATTGTGCCTTTGGTGAAGTTTGAGAGGCGTGAAAGATAATGAGCAAAAGGCATGACTCTGTTGGTATCAAACAAGTTGTCCGCCTGGAATGGTACGACTACGCGCTAGAGATGCTGCTGGACGGCCTTTCAAGCAATGAAATTCGTTCAGAACTGGACAATTATATTTCTGAGCGTCTTCAGACAGGAGGCTATGGCGAGCGGGGTGAGCAAACCTATACAAAAGCGGTCGCCCAGATCATGAAATGCTGGGTATCCCCGGTGCGCGAGCTTGTAGAATTTCGTGATCGCGCTTTGGACTACGCAAAGAGTGGTGAAAAGGGTACGAGACTCGGTCTCCACTGGACTGTGACCACTGCAGCGTATCCATTCTGGTTTCGAGTCGCCGAGCAGGTAGGCAGATTATTAAATCTCCAGAGTTCAATAACCCAAAGCCAGATACGTTCTCGCTGCTTCGAAGCTATGGGCGAAAGGTCCACAATTGAAAGGAGCTCCAGGCGAGTCATCCGCTCTTTCGTTGCCTGGAACGTACTGAAGGATTCCGGCGCAAAGGGTTGCTATGAGCGAGGTGAACCAGATATTACTCTTGATCAGGATTTGGCTATTTTGATGCTAGAGGCGGCCCTCCACGCTAATCCCGGCGGTAAGGCGGCGCTCAACTCTCTCCTGAACAGTCCTGCGTTCTTCCCTTTTCAGATCCCGATTATGACGGGTGATTTTATTTCTCGGCATAGCGAGCGGATAGAGGTCCTTCGATATGGGCTGGATGATGAACTGTTGAAGTTGAAAAGAGCGAAGCCGTAGCTGTTCAAAAACTATCCATGGAAGCCGGCTAGAACCCGGTCACTCAGAGGTGGAACAGATACTCGTGACTGACGTCTACAGCCAGAAAGCCAAAGCTTTCTATGATCAGTACCAGTCACTTACCTTCGAGAAGGTTCATCAGGACTGGCTCTCGTTCCTTGAGGGTCAATCTGGCCTTGCTCTGGATGTCGGCGCAGGCAGCGGTCGGGATTCCGGTGCTCTTGCAACACGAGGCTGGGACGTTGTCGCGGTAGAGCCTGCGGCTGGCCTACGAGAGTTAGGGCAAGAAGCCACTCGCGATCAAAGCATTCACTGGCTAGACGATCAATTACCCGATCTAGGCAAGATCCGAAAGCTGAGCTACCGCTTCGATCTCATTCTTGTTTCCGCCGTATGGATGCATATCTCCCCATCTGATCGTGAACGTGCTTTTCGAATCCTGACCGAGCTTTTGGCACCGGGTGGCATGCTGGTGATTACGCTTCGCCATGGGCCTGGTGATGGCGAGCGGCTTTTTTACGATGTCAGTAGGGAAGAGCTGGAGGGTTTTGCAAAACGCCGGGCACTGATCCCGCTTCCGGTGCCTGTCGAGCGTAGGAAGGATGAGCTCCAGAGGGACGAAGTCTCCTGGGAGACTCTGGCTTTTCGGTTGGCGGACGATGGTACCGGCGCATTGCCGACGGTCCGTCACATCATCGTTAATGACAATAAATCCTCGACTTACAAGTTGGGTTTGCTGCGGACCCTTGTACGGATTGCTGACGGTGCGCCTGGTTTGGCGCTGAAGCGTACCGATGACTGGGTGGATATTCCGCTTGGAGCGGTTGGGCTGTTCTGGATTATGCTCTATCACCCACTCGTTCTCCGGCATCATCTGAGGCAAGCGCCAGGTAGCCGTGGTTATGGCTTCGCTACGGACGATTTCTTCAAGCTGCAGAGTTTCACGCCTTTGGATTTCAGAGTAGGCATGTCGCTGTCGGCGGATGTTGCTCCGGTGGTCCTCCGCGCTATCCGGGATGCTTGCTCGACTATTCTCAAGAACCCTGCACATTTCACGACCTGGCCGGGCAGTAACCGTCCGATCTTTGAGGGCGGTTCGGCCAGGATGACCATCAAGAAGGCACCAGCGCGTTTGGACAAAGCAACGCTTTCCCGGTTTGGTACCTTCCGTGTTCCCTCATTTCTCTGGGATGCATTCAGTCGTTACGCGTGTTGGATTGAGCCTGCGATTGTTAATGAGTGGGTTGATTTGATGGGAAGCTGGGATCTGCGTTACCGCATTGATGACTATCATCGTGGTTTGCAGTGGGTTGAAGGTCGGCGCGATACGTCAGCTGTCCGCCAGCTCATAAACCAGCAGCTCGAAACGGGGCGGGTAGAGTGCGTCTGGACAGCCCAAAATCTCAAAGCGAAGAGGTTTGACGTCGACCACTGTTTTCCATGGTCACGATGGAACAATAACGATCTCTGGAACCTGATGCCCACGACTCATCAGGCTAATGCCTCCAAGTCCGAAAAGCTGCCTGCGGACTTGTTGCTCAAGGAGGCGCATCCACGAGTAGTAAATTGGTGGGAGCAAGCCATCGTGGGCACGTCTCGGGAGGAACAATTCTTCTCGGAGGCTGAAGCCTCGCTGCCATTGCTCGGGCAGGAGCGAAGCGTTGAGGGCGTCTTTGAGGGGATGCTTCAGCAGCGTTTGAGGCTGAAAACCAATCTTCAGTTAGCCGAGTGGTTGGGCCTCTAAAAATAGAACTTTTTAATTAAAAAACAGGAATTCACCGTGACCGACTCGCCCCTGGCCAACCCCCTAAAACTCCCCTGCGGAGCAGTCCTACCCAATCGCATTGCCAAGGCCGCCATGACCGAAGGGCTGGCAGACGCTCAACTCCACGCCACTCGCCGCCATGAAACCCTCTACCGTCGCTGGTCCGAAGGCGGAGCAGGGCTGTTAATCACCGGCAACGTGATGATCGACCACCGGGTGCTGGAGCGGCCGGGTAACGTAGCGATCGATCCCGCGCCGGCTGAAGGCGAACCGGACGCTATGGCGCCGTTGCGTGCCTGGGCCGAAGCGGGAACCCGCAACGGCAATCATTTGTGGATGCAGATCTCCCACGCCGGTCGCCAGTCGCCGCGTTACGTGACTTCGCGCCCGATGGGGCCTTCGGCGGCGCAACTATCTTTGATGGGCAACTACGCCCGCCCAAGGGCACTGACGGAGCCGGAGATCCTCGACTTTATCCAGCGCTTTGCCAATGTGGCCCGGATCGCCAAGGAGGCTGGCTTCACGGGCGTTCAGGTACACGGGGCTCATGGGTATCTGCTGTCGTCTTTTCTGTCGCCGGTCACCAATCAGCGCACCGATCGCTGGGGTGGGTCGCTGGAGAATCGCGCCCGTTTCCTGCTGGAATTAGTGCGGGCGACTCGCGCTGCTGTCGGGCCGGAGTTTCCGGTGGCGGTAAAGCTGAATTCCGACGATTTCCGCAAGGGCGGTTTTAGTCTTGATGAGTCTGTGAAAGTGGTGCGCTGGCTCAATGAGGAGGGGATTGATCTGCTGGAGGTGTCTGGCGGCACCTACGAACAGCCACGGCTGCTTGGGGACAGCGGTGATGCCGACACGGCCAGTGAGGGGCCGGCCATGCGGGAGAGCACTCGCAAGCGGGAGGCGTATTTCCTGGATTACGCCCAGACGATTCGTGAGGTGTGCGATTGCCCGCTGATGGTCACCGGTGGATTCCGGTCGCGGGCGTTCATGGAAGAGGTGATAACCAATGGCGAGACCGATGTCATTGGCCTGGGCCGACCGCTCTGTACGGACCCGGATACGCCCAGGGATCTGCTTGAAGGGCGCATCGACAAGACGGTCTGCCATGAGGATGACATCAAACTCGCCCAGAGCGGGCTCTTCTCACCGGCCAGTCCTTCGATGCCGTTCAAGGTGATTAATGTATTGGGCGGCCAGGCGTGGTACT
>CETX01003266.1_pt1 | contig 21687 bp, 20 predicted proteins | sample 356501 | NCBI WGS metagenome assembly CETX01 (sample SAMEA2623390, study PRJEB7988) | marine metagenome | biome: marine biome (ENVO:00000447); feature: mesopelagic zone (ENVO:00000213); material: "saline water (ENVO:00002010), including plankton (ENVO:xxxxxxxx)" | depth 450 m | reverse complement strand
CACTGACTCGGGGCCTCGTGTCATCGTCTCCAGACGACTTGGACTGGCATGAAGAGGTCCGACTTGCAATTGAAGGCCGTTCCGCGCTTTCACCTGACGCCCTCACTGGTCTTGAGGCCAACCTTCGTTTTCCTGGTCCCGAGACACTTGAAACGAAGATTTTTGGGCGATTATCCGCGTGGCAGAACTGGATTTTTCAGCGACCCAATGCAGTTGGTGAACGGGGCTCACTCAAGGTATATGGTGTTGATGGACGTCCCGACTTCGATTGGCGACGCACCTGAGTGATTTACAAGGAACACATGTATGGAGGTAGCTTGACTCATGATATCGAGTGAACGAATTCCGAACAACGTTGACCTGGCAAGCAATAAGCGTTTGCAAAGAGCACTCGAGCACTGGCAGCCAAAGTATCTCGACTGGTGGCGAGAAATGGGGCCAGAGGATTTCCAAGATCATCACCAGGTCTACCTGCGAACCGCGATTAGTGTTGATGCTGCTGGATGGGCCCATTTCGACTTCGTCAAACTACCTGAATATCGGTGGGGTATTTTTTTGGCCGAGCCCGTGAAGGATAGGGTAATTGGATTTGGCGACCTGATGGGGAAACCAGCCTGGCAAGAAGTGCCTGGAGAATTTCGCAATCAACTCCGGCGTCTGATAGTGACCCAGGGGGATACCGAACCGGCGTCGGTCGAACAGCAGCGCAAACTGGGATCAAAATGTCCGAGTCTCTATGATCTCAGGAACCTTTTTCAAGTGAATGTTGAAGAGGGTCGCCATCTCTGGTCGATGGCCTACCTATTGCACTCATACTTTGGCCGAGACGGTCGAGATGAGGCTGAGGATTTACTCGCTCGCACTAGCGGGAACGCGGACAAGCCACGTATTCTTGAGGCGTTCAATGAGCCGATTGATAATTGGCTCGATTTCTTCATGTTTACTATGTTCACCGACCGTGACGGTAAATCACAATTGATGTCGCTTTCCGAGAGCGCACTTGACCCATTAGCGCGTTGCACCCGCTTCATGCTGACCGAAGAGGCACACCACATGTTCGTTGGTGAGAGTGGCATATCTCGCATTCTTGAGCGAACCTGTCAGTTAATGAAGGAGGCGGGTGGAGTAGCCGAGGATGTACGCCGGCAGGGAGGGATAGATTTGCCGATGATGCAACGGCATCTAAATTTCTGGTTCAGCCGAAGTCTCGATCTACATGGCAGCGAGGTCTCGAGCAACGCCGCTTCCTACTTTTCCAATGGTTTGAAAGGTCGAGCGCGAGAAGAAACGTTCCAAGATCATACGGTTGTGGATACGTACTACGATATGGAGGTATTTGAGGAGGGCCGCGTGCAGCGGCAAGATGTACTAATGCGCAAAGCGATGAATGAGGTTCTTCGCGACTGGTACGTTGGTGACTGTCAGGCTGGTATGAGCCGGTGGAACAAGGTGCTCGAAAATAACGGGCTATCAGACCGCCTGTACCTACCAGACAAGAAATTTGGCCGCAGCATCGGAATTTATTCAGGATTTCATTTTGACCCGCAGGGGCAATCTATTTCTAACGAAGAATGGGATAGAAGACGGAACGAGTGGCTTCCTTCGACCGATGACAAGAATTACCTTTTGAGTATCATGGCTGAGCCAATCATTGAGCCAGGTGTTTTTGCCAATTACATCGCTCCACCTCGGCGTGGCATCAATCGGCTACCAGTTAACCATCAGTATGTGAGGGCCGAGGCGTAAGGCGCCGTCTTTCTCAAGCATTCCAGAACAGTCCCTCTAGAATTCTATGATTCATTCGATTGCTGTCCTCGGCGCCGGAATTATGGGCCATGGTATCGCGCATGCTGCAATGACTGCAGGATTTGATACACGATTATTCGATGTTTCGAAAAAGGCCTTAGCGCTTGCGCGCACGGAGATCGAGTCTATCGGCAGAGTTGGTGTCGAGCGAGGTAAGGTCACTTCGTCTGAGGTCGCTGACACCATGGAACGGTTAACACTTTGCCAGGATATTGCTAGTGCGGTCGACGGTGTTGGTTTAGTGATTGAAGCAGTGCCTGAACAGATGGATTTAAAATTGGCCTTGCTCAATGACCTGGAACAACTGGCGCCACAACAGGCAATCATTGCATCCAACACGTCAGCGCTCAGCCTCACTGAGATGTCAACAGCTCTATCAGACCCTGGACGTGCCGTCGGCATGCACTTCTTCAATCCTGTGCACAAGATGAAGCTAGTCGAAATTGTTCAAACTTTGGACACTACATCAGAAACCGTTCAGACCATCGAAGAGATCGGTCGACGAATGGGTAAGGAGACCGTGGTGATTCGAGAGTCTCCTGGATTCGTCACTAGTCGGATTAACGCAACGATTGGGAACGAGGCATTTTTTATGCTTCAAGAAGGGATCGCGTCGGCGCGCGATATTGATAAAGCCCTTAAACTCGGTCTAAATCATCCGATGGGTCCATTCGAGCTAGTCGATTTGGTTGGTCTGGACACTCGTTTAAGTGTTTTGAAATTCTTGCATCGTACTCTTGGTGAAAAGTATCGGCCGTGCCCACTTCTTGAGGAGTACGTTCAAGCGGGTCGTCTCGGGAAGAAGGTTGGGAAGGGTGTGTACGAGTATTAACAAGTATGAGAAGATTAGAGTCTTAAAGCCAGAATTCATGAACCAAGATCTAAGGTGGCGGCGATGACATATAAGAACATTAAGCTTAGTGTTGAAAACTCAATTGCCGTGCTCACTTTCGATCGTCCTGAAGTGCACAATGCTCTGAATTTTGCAACTATACAGGAAGCGAAGAACGCACTGATAAAGTTAGCTGACGACGATACGGCTAATGTTCTAATCATGACCGGTGGCGGAGACAAAGCGTTTGTGTCTGGAGCTGATATTAACGATCTCAAGACTCGGACACGGGATGATGGCCTGGCTGCAATCAATTCATCGTTTTTCAAAATGGTCGAGTGTTTCCCCAGTCCAACGATTGCCGCGATCAATGGTTACGCCTTGGGAGGAGGATGCGAGTTAGCTCTGGCATGCGATATTCGCATTGCTGCTGAGACAGCCAAGTTTGGACAACCTGAGTTGGGCTTAGGCATCATTCCGGGTGCGGGAGCCACTCAGAGACTACCCAGGGTGGTTGGCTTAGGTCGCGCCAAACATTTAATTCTCACGGGAGAGATTATTGATGCTAGGAATGCACTTGAGATTGGTTTGGTAAGTGCAGTGGTTCCCGCAGAGAATCTCGACAGGGCAGCTCATGACATGGCCCGTCGGATTCTTAAGAATGGTCCGCTTGCGGCGCGGCTTGCGAAGGTGGCTCTTAATGCGTCGGCGCGTGTAGATCTAGATTCTGGATTGATGATCGAAACACTCGCCCAGGCGGTCTGTTACAGTTCCAAGGACAAGCTTGAAGGAATGACGGCATTCCTTGAAAAGCGAGCACCTAAATTTACTGGGACTTAGTTGAGACTCAATCTCATTCCATCGTCAGTCGTCCTTATTTTCATGGATCATCGGGAGCTATAAGTGCTTACCCTTTTTGCCGATAAAGTAAAATGTGTACAATAGATGTCTGGAAGTCTCGTGAAGTTTTTCTTTCAAGAGAATAACGTCGCTTCGGTGAAGCGATTAGGTTGTATAAAGCGTTGGGTTTTATCGGAGGAGTGAATGACGTACATCATCTGCGATCCCTGTATTGGCACAAAAGACACGGCTTGTGTCGATGTCTGCCCGGTTGACTGTATTCATCCTCGGAAGGACGAGCCAGAATTTGAAACTTCAGAGCGGCTCTACATCCATCCGGATGAGTGTATCGATTGCGGCGCCTGTATTCCGGCTTGTCCGGTTGAAGCAATCTTTGTACTAGACGAAGTACCTGAGCAGTGGCAACATTGTATCGCACAAGATGCAGCGTACTATGAGGATTAGCTATTGTGACGTGTTGAACATAGCATGTTCTATCAATAGTGTTATCGTTTCGTGTAGTGCTTCGTTGGTAGACTAAGCGGGGAATCGTGCATGGGATTAATTGAGCAACGATTCGACGACAATATCATTACTACAAATTTAGATAAGATTCTGAACTGGGCACGGCAATCCTCACTTTGGCCGCTAGGTTTTGGCTTAGCATGTTGTGCCATCGAGATGATGGCGGCATCGGCTTCAAGGTTTGACATTTCACGGTTTGGTGCTGAAGTCTTTCGGGCCTCGCCACGCCAAGCAGACTTGATGATCGTTGCCGGTACTGTCACGAAGAAGATGGCCCCCGTCCTTAGACGTCTTTACGATCAGATGCCTGAGCCTAAATGGGTGATTTCGATGGGGAGCTGTTCGAATGCTGGTGGTCCTTTTCCTACTTATAGTGTGTTGCAAGGAGTGGATAAGATCGTACCAGTTGATGTGTATATCTCTGGGTGTCCGCCTAGACCAGAAGCGCTACTGTACGGACTGATGCGCTTGCAGGATAAGATTCGTAAGGAAAACACCGTCCTGCGTAAGGCTCGCGTAATTAAATCTGGAGAGTCTGAACCCGTACTGGTTGAAGATCGGGGATAGTGATCGTGCAGAATCTTTTAAAATTTTTCAGAACAATTTTTTTAATTGACCTTGTGAAGGGGATGTTGGTGACCCTAAAGTACACACCCCAACCGGCCTTCACATTTCAGTACCCAGCCGAGCGTCGACCTGTTGCACCGAGATTTCGAGGGGTACTGCGCTTACAGGTGGAGCCTGAAACAGGTGCCCAGACGTGTATTGTTTGTGACCAATGTGCTAAGGCCTGTCCCGACGATCTAATTGATCTTGGTGGGCATCGTGAACCAGGTTTGAAGATTAAGGTTCTTGATTACTTCGACTTCAATCTGTCTCGCTGCAGTTTTTGCGGATTGTGTTCTGAAGTGTGTCCCACCAAGCCTATCAAGGCATTGATCATGAGCGAAGACTACGAATTAGGCAGCTATAATCGGGACTTGCAGATCTTACGCGTCGATGAAATGTACGACGGCCTGCCGATTGAGAACTATTCAAGGTAACACACGGGTAACGCTTCAAGCTTTTTTGCGAGTCTTTTAGCATCGAGCCTTAATAACTGCATTACTTTGAACCGGTCCTAAATTCTTAGAGCAGGTATAGTGAAGAGCATATACTTGTCGAATTAGATTCTTTGGGCCACGTCGAATACTCTCTAGCAGAGTTGTCAGGGTTAACACATGTGCATCCAACTCCGGTTATTACTTGGCATAATGTTGCTATTTGTGTCGCTGACGGTGATGACCGGAAAAGCTGACGATTCTACATTTAACGAAATTCAACTTCAACTTGGCAACCTACTGATCGCTGAGGAGCGCTTTAACGAAGCCATCGAGGCTTTTACGTTAGCGAAACGTGGTACGCCGACAGTAAATCAACTTTTTCGAGCACGACAGGGTACGGTAATGTCGATGCTCCGCTTGGCCAGATTTGGTGAAGCACACGATGAAGCCATCTTAGCCTATAGTGCAGCACCCGATAACTCTTCGGCAGTTGCATTATATGGCGATGCCTTGTGGGCGCGGGGACTGTTTGGTGAGGCGGAGGAAGCCTACCAAACTGCGCTTGGATTCGACCCAGAGGATGGCCGAGGACATCACGGTCTTGCAAAGGGACTTGTAACACGTGGTCGATTGTCAGAAGCTATGGATGCGGCTCAGACCGCACTTCGTTACTTGCCTCGCGACCCTGAGCTTCATCATACGGTCGGTACAATTTACGAAAGAATGCAACGGTTTGAGGAATCAGCGATTGCTTTTGGCAACTATGTCAATCTTTTGCCTGCCAAGCATCGGAGTGCGCGCGCCGCTTGGTCGCGTTCGCAGATTCGTTTTTTGCGTTCTTTTGGGAACCGAATGCCATTTAAGATGGCCTCGGGTTCCTCTGATCAGCTGTATACGGTGCCATTTAAATTAGTGCGCGAGAAGATCGTTGTGCGTGCAAAAGTGAATGGTGGTCGTGAAATCGATTTTGTTGTCGATACTGGTGCCGAGCAAACTGTACTTTCGCAAGAAGTTGCACGTCGTCAACGTGTCCAGCCGGTTGTCTACACGCTCAGTGCAGGAGTCGGTGAGGTCGGATTTCGTGGATTGCAACTTGCAAGGATTGATACTTTACAGATTGGTTCACTTGTAATTGAGAACGTACCTAGCCTAATCAAGAATCCGCCACTCGGCGGGATGCCCAGCCGAGAGACTGAAAGTTTTTCACCCCTGGCAGCAGGACTGTCGATACGTATTGACTATGATCGTCAGCGTTTGACATTGGGACGCCATCTCGATGCCTCTCAACCAGACTTTGAGTTACCGCTACGAGTCCATCGTTTAGCGACGGTCCGTGGAAAGATTAACAATGAGAGGGATGCAAGTTTCGTTGTAGATACAGGCGGTGAGGTCATCTCTCTGAGTGCAGCGGCGGCAAGCACTATCGAAACTCAGCCTATGACAAGGAGTTTTCCTCTCAAAGTGTATGGTTCTTCGGGTTGGGATCCAGAAGCTTTTTTGTTACCAGGCGTGAATTTACTGTTTGATTCAATCAGCTTTAATAATTATCCGGTGGTTGTGCTGAATTTACATGCGCCTAGCGCTCTACTAGGTTTTGAACTTGGCGGGATTATTGGGCACGATTTCCTGAAACGCTATTTGGTAGATTTTGATCTTGATAAAAGTGTGATTCGACTAGCGCATCGGTCTTCGGCAGCCGTCTTGTCAGACTAGTTAGAACGAAAACGATTCAGATGCAAGATTTCCTCTTTTTTTAAGACGTTCAGTGCGTCTTCCCTGTGCAGCTTCGGCGCGTCGACGGTCCTCATCATTATCGAGAATAAGCGACGGGACATCAGTTGGTCGACCATCTTGATCTAAAGCCACAAAGGTTAGAAATGCTCGGCTAGTTAGGTGCCGCTCACCTGTAGCCGTCTCTTCACACCAGGCCTCAACTGCGACCTCTAAAGATGTTCGAAATGCGCAGGTAATTCGTGCGCGTAAAATGATTTGGTCGCCGACTTTAACCGGGTTTAAGAATTCCAGACTATCGACTGCGACAGTTGCGACTCGACTATGAGTATGGCGATGGCTCACGATTGCTCCCGCTATATCAATTAGATGCATCACTGTACCGCCGAGAATGAATCCCAGTGGGTTCGCGTCGTTCGGTAGTACAACGTGGACTGTTTCGGTGGCAGAATCAGCTGGATGTCTTGGTGATAGGTGGTCGTTAGTCAAATGGTCGCTCCAGTATCGAGGAACAACTAGCGTCTCCAACGAGGTGTGCCACTGAAATGGTCTTGCAACATACTTAGAGAACAAACTTAAACATATGTCGTCGTTGTCTTGGACTTCGTTGTTCCGGTGTCAATCGGACCCTAGAAATCGTAACCAATCCACATGTCAAATTTTGCTCGTCGAAAAGCCTCACCACCAGTAAATCCACCAAAGAGCATATTTTCCCAGGTTTCGTTGAACAGTGTACGCCACGACCAATCGAGGTGAATGGGAAACCCGAGTGCCATAGTTTGTAGTCCAAACCCATAGGATGCCCGGGCATCTTTTAATCTAAAACCACTCACGGTCATAGGATTAGCACGAATTGGTGTCAGTAAGCCGGAGTTCGGATCAGTAAGGACCTGCATTACTGGAGACACCTGTTCAGGGTCAGATGTGTAGGGTGTGAACGGTTGGTTGTTGATTGCGGCGGCCCCTATGTTGAAAAAAAATGTGCCTCTGATCCCACCAAGTATGCCAATCGGTGTCGCCATGGCTGTGACTAGGGGGAAGCGAAGTTCCACGTTTGCAAAAAATGCCTTATGGCCAATGAATTCTAGATATTCGTAGCCACGCATTTCAGAGTTACCGCCGAAAAAGGTGAAGTCTGGATAATCACCCCAACTTTGAAATCCTCGGGCTCGAAATGCCAGTAGTCCAGTGTCGCCCAGACGAAAATAGTAACGTGCGTCGGCGTCGACACTACGTTGAGATAAGGTGTTACCAAGTTTTGGCGACTCTGTAAAAGAAATCCGTACAGTATTGCCTGCCAGTGGTCCGAATTCGCGGAATACGGTTGTCTCCTGGACGTAGGTAGCCGTAATCGGCGCGAATAGACCATCTCGAAAAAGTTCCACGCCAAATTCATTGCTAAGAAAAGCCTCGTTAGCAGTCTGCACTGATGGATCCTCGAAGTTTTCCAAGGAATGGTAAAACCCAGCTGAGAGCTCCAGCCGGCGGAAGCGGCTAAAGGGATAAATCCCAAACACGGTTGCGCCTCGCATGGTCTGCGTTGCAATTGCTTGGTCACGTGTCAAGAAATCGAACGTCGAGTACTGAGAGTAGCCTGGCGTGAAAAAGAATTGCGTTTGTGTAAAGGCTTGTGCGCCCCATTGCAATCGTTTCGAGAGATTGGCATATGAAAATGATGCAGTCCGGTACTGGGCGATTGAAACGGCAAACATGTTGAACTGCTGCTCACCTAGTAAGTCTGTAAAACTTAGCTGGGAGCCCCCCAATATATCGCCGCTGCTACTAACACCGAAGTTAATGGGTGGCCGACCATCCATAAATAATTTTTCAAAGGCGCCCTTCCGCCGTGCATTGTCAACGATTAATGTGTGGGTCAGTGGTGCTTGGAAATCAAAGATAGGACCTGGGGCGCCGAAATCTGAGGAAGCGACTTCAGTGATCGAGGTCTCCAAATTTATCGTATGTACGCTGTAATTGCCTTTAAAATACGCAACAAATCCGACCTTTGAGTCAGAGTCCGCGGCACTGATGGGCACCGTGGATACGTTTCCCGTCACGGTATCCGTGTGTTGCTTGAGTAATCCTGTCGATAACGAGAGCGTCCAAATGTTATAAATATTACCGTTGCGAGCGATGTCTGGGTCGATTGGCTGTGTAGGGTCGGTTGCGGTAGACGAAAATACTAGAGTGTCCGCATTCAAGAAGCGTGCTGCTGTTTCGTCGTGTGCTCCAAAAGTGAGCTGTGTTTTTTCTCCGGTGCTTAAATCTAAATGAAACAACTTGTTGTTGCCGCTCACGCGAGCGAGATAAACAAGCGAAGAGCCGTCAGGAGAAAACGTGGGAGCGTAAGCGGCGAAATTATCATTTGTTAAATTTGTAACATTACCGCTGTTCAAGTCCAGAAGGTAGATGTCGCCGATGGCGTTTTCCAACGCTGAAAAAGCTATCTGTTGCGAGGTTGGACTGAAAGCAGGAGACTCAGGCTCGTCGACCATTTCCATATCGAAACGTCGCTCGATCCGACTAGTCAATACATTACGTACAATTAAAGTCTTGTGCTTACCTTTTCTAACAAAGTACGCCAAATTATCACCGTTAGGTGACCAGGACATCCACGGCACCGTAGTCCAGCGGGCTCCAGGGATTGAGATGTATTCGTAACCGTGATCCTGTGAAAAACCTGGGGTCAGATTACGAATAACCTCTCCGTCTTGAATGGAGATCAAGATAATATCCAACTCTTGATCCTTGCGGTTTGTTGCGACGGCTGCTAGTAAGTCGCCTGATGGTGATGGTTCAATACTGTAAGCCGCCACATAAGAAGATTCACGGGGGTTTGGAGCAAGGTTAGGACCGTAAACCTCAGGACGTTCTTTGTCTCGAAATGCAAGAAATCGGTCTCTGATGTATTGTGAAAATTCACGATCCCAGTCTTCAGCGGTCAAGTCGGTTGCTTCCATGTAGGCATCACTACCGCCGCCAACGATGTTGGAACGCAGTGCGAACAAGAATTCTCGGATTCCTTGTTTTCCCCATCGTGATTCCATGAACTCAAAGGCCGCATGACCGAGATTGTACGGAAGTCGAGGACTGGTAAAACCAAAGAATTCGTCAGGCACTGTCATTCTTGGGATGATGTCGGCAACAGCTGCATCTCGGACCATCATTAAATCAAGGGGATTCCAAACACCTGGGATGTAGTCCGCAAGACCTTCGGCCACCCAAAGCGGCATACTTTGTCCGAGGATCGATTGAGGGATGATGTCGAACTCAAATATATGAGTGAGTTCGTGCACTATTAGTCTGTACAGTTCGTCCGGTGGTTCATCAAGTGGCAATACCATTCGGTTACGGAGCGGTTCCGCGAATGCCGCGATGCCTTCAGGGATATCGGCTGGTAAGACGTTTTGCTGCTGGAATTCGCTATGTGTTTTGAAAAGTACAAGCGGAATCTGGAAGGCTAAATCGTGCCTTAGGTCCGAACTTACTAATTGGTAGGCGCTTTCGGCATAGCCAGCAACGCGCTCAAGATGTTGCTCTAGTTCGGGGTAATAAAAAATTTCGAAGTGGTCGGTCGCATAGATGTGCCATTTGAAATTGTCGTATTTGACACGGTTTTTTCCATAGTAAGGAACGTACTGCGATTGTGCATTAACAGCGGTGATTTGGCCGAATCCCGTAAAGTACACAAGGATAAGGATGCCCAAGAATGCGAGCAGGTGATTACCCTTGCGGTTCTGCATCAGATTTTCCTCAGTTATGGCCGGTTAAAGGGATAGTCAACTCCGACATCTTACAGCGCTAGAAGAGGCACTGCAATGGTTGCGCATTTTGCTCTTAATGCGGACATTTGGGCGCGAGCCTGAGTTGTATTTTCGGTTAAACACAGTGAACCAGAAGCTATTTTTTAACAAACTGAACGGATGACTGCTGTTTGGTTTCTGTGGCTCTAGCGCTTAGCAATTGGTCGAGAGGCTTGTGATTATGAGGCTGGTCGCGGTAATCTGGTGCGAAAGGAAATGGCTAACTGGAACCACCAAAGAACATCGATTAGGTGAACAATAACGAGATTTATTGCATGTTTCAGTGACGGTGAAAGTATTGGTTGGACTGGCCAATGTCGGCTGAAAAATTTACTCTAAGGATGCGACCATGACTTGGCGATGGATTACTGCGAGTGCAGGTGCATTGGTGCTGGCGTCATTAACGGTTCCAGTGTTTCTTGGTTTCGATATTCCACTGGCGAGGTCATTGGGAACCAGCGATGTGACTGGTGCCACGTGCGACCCTGATGCACGACCGAGTGATTTAAGTTTTACCCTTCAGGATATGAACGGAGATGAAGTAAAGCTTTCGTCCTACGAAGGCAAGGTCATTCTTCTTAATTTTTGGGCGACTTGGTGTGGACCTTGTAAGGTTGAAATTCCTGGTTTCGTTGAACTTCAAGAAGAATATGGTGACGAAGGATTGGTCGTGCTTGGTTTGTCAGTTGATGACCCGATTGAGAAGCTTAAGCCGTTTGCCGATGAATATCAGATTAATTACCCTATTCTTGTTGGCCTAGGTCGTCACGATGTTCAAGATTCTTTTGGTCCGGTGTGGGGCATCCCGATGACATTTTATATTGCACGTGATGGTACACTTTGTAAAACGCATACAGGACTTGTTACTAAGGAGCAGGCTGCACGGGAAATTCGTGCCTTACTGTGATTGGTGAAATGGCAAAACTTGATTCCGAAGTCACGCTCGACTGTCCGTTGTGTGGTTCGCTTCTGACGATAGATCTCAACCTTAGGCGGATCGTGTCTCATGAAGAGCCTAAACGTTCCAATAAGCGAGAATTGAGCGATGCAGAGCGCATACTTGCTGAGGAGGCGGCTCAACGTGAGGCAGCCTTCGAACAATCAGTAAGTGAGGAACGAACTCGAGGTGACGCGTTATCTAAACGATTTGAGGAAGCACTTCGACAAGCTAGTAAGGAGCCAGTGACTCGCCCAGAACGAGACTTCGATCTGGACTGAGGTTTTCTTTCCTGAGCGTATAAGCTGCGTTGGTGAACCTACCTGTTAGACTTTTAGGGACGGATTAGTGCAGTAGTTTTGGTTACACGTGGCCACATTTCTTTCCGAACTCTAATTTCTGAATAAATGTATCTGTTAGCGGTCATCACTTATCTTGGACTCCTTGTGGTTGGTAGTATCTGGGGAAGTCGCAAGATTCGTACCGGAGATGACTTTCTGGTAGCTGGTCGAAGCTTGCCTGCGCGCGTACTTGTATTTACCTTGCTTTCGACTTGGATTGGGTCGGGCAGTTTATTTGGAGGTGCAGGCCTAGGTTATCGTGTAGGGTTTCCAGCACTTTGGCAATCAGCTGGGGCCTGGGTTGGAATTGCACTTATCTATTGGATTGCACCACGTGTTCGCAACATTGCTCAATACACAGTTCCAGACATTCTTGAACTTCGGTACGGTCCAGCGGCGCGAGTATTGGGCACAGTGACCACCGTAATAGCCTATTCGACAATCGCCGCGTATCAATTTCGTGGCGGTGGGAGATTGTTGGAGTTACTGGCTGGTGTTGATCCCAGGACTGGCGCCTTAATTACGGCAATTTTCTGTGTAACCTATACCTCACTGGCCGGCATGCTCTCGATTGCCTATCTAGATGTGGTTAATGGCTCGATCATGGCCATCGGTGTTGTGCTGGCTGTGGGTTCTCTTGTGGGTGATGCCGGTGGTTTAACGGTCGCGCTCAGTCAATTGAGACCTGATCAGGTTTCCTTATTTGGTTCCCTCTCACCACAAACAGCTCTAGCGCTTTTCTTCCCAACAATGTTTTTACTGCTTGGCGAAGCGAACATGTACCAGAAGTTTTTTTCAGCGAAAGACGCACGTGCCGCAAAGATGGCAGTGGTTGGTTGGATTGCTGGCACGGTCATCGTGGAGACACTTATTGATTCGATAGGAGTCTTTGGTAGTCAGGTGATACCGGGATTAGGGACAGAGGCTTCTGAGGCGATTGTAATTAGTGTAGCCTTGCAAGCACTTCCCACAGTTGTAGGTATTGTGCTTGTGTGTGGTGCCTCTGCCATTATCGTATCAACAGCAAACAGCTTCTTGTTGACCCCTGCAACTAATTTAATGCGTGATGTCTATCAAAGATTTATTAATCCAGATGTCAGTGGCACCGAAGTGCTTCTTTATACACGCTTAATGGTGGTAGTCCTTGGTGTGATTGGTTATGTTGCAGGTAACTTTTTCCCGACCATACTGGCGATGGCGTTATGGGCGTATACGATGTACGGAGCGAGCATCACGCCGGCGTTGTTGGCGGCTTTCGTTTGGCCTCGTGCGACTAGGCTGGGTGGGGTAGCGTCGATCGGTATGGGCATTATGACTACTCTTGTGTGGGAGATCATAGGCATGGCACGTGCAGTGGACGGTGTAGCAATGTATCCGTTTGGGTTCCAAACGATATATCCGGCGCTGACCTTGTCGATTGTTACGCTAATAAGTGTCAGTTTAGTTACAAGCCGGGTTGATAGTTAATAGAGTGTCGATGTTTAAATGATGAATGTTTTACTGATTTCTACCTATGAGATGGGTCGCCAGTCGTTTGGGCTGGCATCGCCTACTGCTTGGCTTCGTGAAACAGGCGCGGTAGTTACGTGTGTTGACGTGACGCGTCAAGAGTTTCCAGAAGCATTTGCTGCGACGGCTGACTTAGTAGCTTGGTATCTGCCGATGCACACCGCCACACGACTAGCGGTACCATTTATACAAAAGGTGAAGGCGCTGAATTCTCAAGCACATTTATGCTGCTACGGTCTTTACGCCACACTCAACACTGATTATCTCACTAGTTTAGGTGTCAAGACGGTACTTGGCGGTGAATTCGAATCGGATCTAGTCTCGCTAGTGGTTCACTTGAATGACGGAAAAGACTCCAGTTTGCCACACACCCCTGGTACCCAGTTGTCTCGTCTGGATTTTCGCGTGCCGGACCGAGAAGGTTTGCCAGCGCTATCTAGGTATGCGTCTCTCAGAACAAGTGACGGATTGCGTCGGGTCGTTGGTTACACAGAAGCCAGTCGAGGTTGCAAGCATCTTTGTCGGCATTGTCCAGTTGTACCAGTTTACCGGGGCCGGTTTCGTATCGTGGCGCCTCAAGTCGTCTTAGCCGACATTCGCAATCAGGTTGAGGCCGGCGCTCGCCATATAACGTTCGGTGATCCGGACTTTTTTAATGGTATTCGGCACGCCATGTCAGTCGTTGCAGGATTAAACAGGGAACATCCTGACATTTCCTATGATGTGACCATCAAGATTGAGCATCTACTCACTTATGCCGATTGTCTCCACAAATTACGAGAAACTGGTTGCCTGTTTGTCACGAGCGCGGTGGAATCACTTGACGACAAGGCGTTACTTGCGCTCGACAAGGGTCACACAAGGGCCGATTTTGAGAAAGCGGTTCATCTTTGTGCGGACGCTGAGCTTGCCTTGGCGCCGACGTTTATTGCTTTCACACCTTGGACGACTTTAACGAGTTACTGCGAACTATTGGAATCCATTGCAACGCTTGGGCTCATTGATGCCGTAGCACCGATCCAGCTCGGGATACGTTTACTCATTACACGGGAATCACGGCTGCTTACGCTACCAGAAATAAAGTCTCTTATTGGCCCATACGATTCTGAGCGCCTTATCTATCCTTGGTTACACCCAGATCCACGTGTTGATGCACTACAGGAGGCTGTCATGCAGCTTATTGGGAACCGCCTGTCAGCATCCCGCTCTGAGATTTTTGACGCCATTTGGACAATTGCACACGGACGATCCGGTTTACCGATTGCTGATATCACTCACAGTGCACCAATGATTCAAGCTCGGGCCGCTGTCCCGTACCTTAATGAACCTTGGTATTGTTGAGCAGAACCAACCCAGGAGCAGGTAGCTCTGGTCTAAGTGATGTTCATCGGTGGTAATTAGTTATGCAGAAACCTCGCATTCTTATAGTAGCAACCACCACTGGTTATCAGGTACGTGCATTTGGTGAAGCTGCAGAAAGGCAGGGGGTCGAGCTTGTCTTCGCTACAGATCGATGTTTGACGCTTGATGATCCATGGCGTGATCATGCCATTCCGATTCGATTTCACGAAGAGGATGTGTCAGTCGCACGCATTCTGGAGATGGCTTCATCCAGCGCGGTTGACGGTGTGCTGGCGGTTGGCGATCGACCAGCGGTGTTGGCTGCCTTGGTGACCGACAAGCTTAACCTCGCTGGACATCCATCCGAGGCAGCGAGAATAGCCAGTAATAAAGAATTATTCCGGAAGTGTCTCCTTAAGGCTGGCTTACCCTGTCCGGATTTTAAGGTGGTGAGGATTGACGACCCAGGGGTCGACTTGGACAACCATCCTGATTTTCCGTGTGTGGTGAAGCCCCTTGTGCTTTCCGGTAGCCGAGGAGTGATTCGAGCCGACGATACCGAAAACCTTAAGGCAGCAATTACACGTATCCGTCTATTGCTGTCTCAACCTGATTTACGTGTTCAACAGGATGAGGCCAATGATGCGATTTTGATCGAGGAGTTCGTAGAGGGTAAAGAGTTTGCTTTGGAAGGAGTGATCGCAGCAGGGAAGTTACAGGTGATGGCAATTTTTGAGAAGCCGGATTTACTAGAGGGTCCATTCTTTGAGGAAACGATTTACGTAACGCCGCCTGAGAGTGTGTTGGCAAACGAAGAACGTATGGTGGCAGCTGTGGCCGATGCCGCGAAAACAGTTGGGTTATACCATGGTCCTATTCATGCAGAGTGTCGTGTGGATGGAGATAAGATAGTTGTAATCGAGATGGCGGCTCGTCCCATCGGTGGCTTGTGTTCAAGAGCGCTCCGATTCGAAGACAAAAACTCAAATACCTACAGTTATGAAGAAGTTCTGCTTCGCCATGCAGTTGGCGACTCGATAACTGGTTATGTCCGCGAACACTCGGCTTCTGCGGTAATGATGGTACCCATTCCGGTTGGAGGTCGTCTGTTGAGTGTTAGTGGAGTGGAGCGCGCTAAGAGTGTGCCAGGCGTTGAGACAGTTACAATCACAGCTAAGATCGGTCAGGAGTTAGTCCCGATACCAGACGGTGCAAGTTACCTAGGATTCATCTTTGCGAAGAGCGAACGACCAAGTCTCGCGGTAGAGGCGGTCAGACATGCCCATGGCAGGCTCAGGTTCGAGATCGCACCGTCGCTATCGCTTTATCCCTTAGCCTGTTCAGGTACGTAATCCGGTGGTAGCGTTGAGCCTTCACCGAAAAAGAAATCTTCCATCTGTTTAGCTACCAGTTCCTGAGCTTCCTTCTGCCATGGCATTAATCGGTATTCGTTCAGGATCATCTTCATACGTTCTTCCCACATTTTCCATGCTTCGGCAGAAACCTTTTCGAAGATCTTCTTGCCAAGATCACCGGGCCACGGTGGTTCGTCGAGACCGGGAAGTTCTTTTTGCAATTTGACACACTGCACTAGACGTGGACCATCACTTGCTATCATTGCATACCCTCACAAGATTTATTAGCACTAATGTATCTTACTGGAAGATGTTGAGATTGCAACGGCCGCGCCTTCGTAACTGGCTCTCACAATCCGTTCTACTTCGACCCGAGCATCATTGAAACAGGCGCCACCCCCTAAATCGGTTAAGGTGTCGGCGACCAGGGCATTACTGGTAGACCCGTTGAACGTGTTCTTATTCCATAAACCTTTAGGTAGGCATACCGTACCTAGTCTTATAGTGTCCGTCAGTGACACTGGGCATTGCACTTCGCCAAGTCCATTGAACACACGGACTGCATCGTCTTTCTGGATACCGCGTGCTTTGGCATCATCCGGATGCATTTCCAAAGGTGCTGCGCGTTCTACAAGTTCGCCAAGTATTGAACAGATGGTTGAGTTGCTGGCCGGTGAAATAAGTGTTAGTGGAAAGTTATTCTCAGAAAGGTCCTGATAACCGTAAAGACCACGCGGAGCTTCTGCGTCTAACTGTTCTGAAAATAAATTAATCTTGCCATCTGGCGTTCTTGGTTTTACGTCAACAAATTGCACGGGCCTAGCATTTATAGAAGAGCTTACCGAACCATGTTCTAGGAGGTTGTCTCGAATATCGTCTGGCATCGTGCTGGTAACACGCAATAACGCTTCTGCGTCAGTCTCGGTCTCATCGAGTCCAAGCCGGCTAGCTAATTCACTGAACACTTCTACGTTGGGACGAGCATCACCCACACTATCAATAACAGGACGACTCATTTGCAAGGACATCTCGCCGTAACTGTTAACGAGATCGTAACTCTCAAGAAATGTTGTTGCAGGCAGAATGATATCTGCGAATGCGGCGGTATCAGTTGCGACTTGATCAAAGACGACGGTAAATAGATCTTCGCGACGGAGTCCTCGAATAACTCGATTTTGATCAGGCATTGTCGCTACAGGATTACAGTTATAGACGAACAGCATTTCAATCCCTGGATCGTTGTAATCGAGCAACACTCGACCTAGGTGGTTCATATTGATAAGACGAGTTGACGGTTCTTTAGCTTGCAACCACATCGAAGGCGAAAACTTCAAGGCAGCACTATTACTCATCGAGTACCCACCTCCTCGAACACCGAACTTTCCGGCCACTGCAGGCAGCGCAAGGATGGCCATGGCCGCATTACCACCATTCCGGTTCCGTTCGACTCCCCAGCCACAACGAATGACTGCAGGATTTCGATCAGCATACAGTTCTGCAAATTTCTCGAGTTGTGAGGATGTAACACCAGCTACCTTAGCTGCTTGATCTATTGTCCATTGTTCAGCACGTGTTTGCAGGCGGTCGGCACCACGGCTGTTCGCGCTCAGAAATTTGGTGTCGGCCAGATTGTTTGCGAATAGATATCGATGCAGTGCAAGTGCCAGGACGACGTCTGTTCCTGGTTTAACTGCCAGATGTAAATCGGCTCGACGGGAAAGGGGTGTGCTTCTGGGATCAATGACGACTAAGATGGCTCCGTTGCTTTGTGCTTCCTTGATATATGGGATGAGGTGGATGCCGGTTGTGGAGGGGTTGGCACCCCACACCACGATTAGTTGGCTATGTACATAATCTTCAAATGAAACACTTGGCATCTTTCCGTAAAGGGCATTTGCTGCTATTCCAGTAGGTGCAGCGCAGACGGTTCGAGCGAGTCGCGAGGCTCCGATATTTCTAAAAAGTTCGGCGTCGGTAGTGTCCTGCGATAGTAATCCATTAGAGCCACCGTAGGAGAATGGGAGGATGGCTTCGCCGCCAGAGCGGTTTTGAATTTCCTTTATTCTTGCGGCAATAGTATCGAGAGCTTCGTTCCAGTTAATCTGTTTAAACGTTCCTGCGCCCTTGACCCCTTGACGAATGGCTGGATACTGAAGCCGATCGGGTCCGTACAATCGTTGATCAAATTTTCTGACTTTGTCGCAAATAAACCCGTCAGTAATGGAGTGTCGCGTTGAACCGTCCAGTTTGACGACTTTACCTTTTTCAACGGTTATGGTCAGGCTACATGAATCCGGGCAGTCAAGTGGGCAAGTCGTTTCGACTGTCGCGTGGCCCCGTGAATCATTATCGGTTGACTTCGGCACCGATCGAGTTTATCACCTTAGTTGAGGTGGACGAGTGCGACTGAGGATCTTAATTCCCGTAATAGCCGGGCTTGTGGTGGTCATACCGACCTCTTCAGGCTGCGTTGAAAACGTCTATTCACGTGGTATCTACCCGATGGTGCAGTACTGTGTGACGTCGTTGTCGAATTTAACCAAGTTTTCACTGTTTGATTTATTCGTCGGGTGTCTGGCCTTGTTCTTAGTTAGTTGGTGGAGTCTACGAATAAGGAAGGCATCGGTTGGAAGTCGTGGACATGCAGCATGGCTGATGACTGGGAATACGGTACTGGTGGTTGGGGTTGTGTATCTTTTCTTTATGCTCTGTTGGGGCTTGAATTATCGTCGCGAAGCCCTCAAAGAGAATCTTGATTTCGATGCTGAACGTGTGACGTATGCCGCGTTGGTGGATCTCACAAAGGACGCAGTGGAACAGTTAAACGAGCTTCATGCACCCGCACATGCCATATCATGGCCTGATTTAGTTGAGATGGATTCTATTCTTGAAATGCCGTTTACTCAGGTCCAACGCAAACTGGCCTTGAGGCAAGCAGTAGTTCTTGGCCGACCGAAATCATCGGTATTAGGGTGGTATTTTCGTCAGGCAGCGATCGATGGCATGATTGATCCATTTTTTCTTGAAATTTTGATCAACCAGGAAGTGTTGCCATTTGAGCGCCCATATGTGGTGGCTCATGAGTGGGCACACCTGGCCGGTTACGCCGACGAAGCCGAGGCGAGTTTTGTTGGATGGTTAATTTGTCAGACTGGGGGTGTTGCTACTCAGTATTCCGGGTGGTTACAGCTCTTTGCTCAGCTGTTAGGGCATTTACCAGCCGAACAGCGCGCATCCCTAACTGGAACCCTAGGGGCCGGTCCTCGAAGTGATCTTCAAGCGATTTCTACTCGGGTTAGTCAGGCGACTCCGTTTATTCGTCGGCGGTCAGCGCGGATCTATGATCGATTTTTGAAGGCCAATCGAGTGTCTGAAGGAATTGCCAGTTACGGTGGGGTTGTTGATCTTGTCTTGGGGACCGAGTTCGGGTCCTGAGGACATTAAGGATTCACGAAACATAGATAAAATTTGTTATCATGTTCTGTTTTCCTGGTGAAGTCGTCATGAGTTATCATGAGAAGTTGTGATTGTCGTCGGCTGCCCTGGCTTGAGGGCTGATTCTTTCTTGGAGATTGAGGTAGAAATGAAGGCAAGTAAGATGTACGGATGTGCACTGGTGGTTACAACGCTGTGTCTGGTGCTCTCGTCATGCGGCGGACCTTCCGGGCCAGAATTTACGCGAGCGGATGGTGAAGCTTTTCGGCAAATCGGAGAGCAGTGGTCAACAGCTTTTAATGCTGGGGATGTCGAGTCGCTGGTAAGTATGTTTGCTGGGACCGGCGCAATAATGCCGCCGAATTCGTCTACTGTTCGTGGTCACGAGTCGATAACGGGGTACTACACGCAGATGTTCAACGAAGGTGAGCGGAACCTGGAAGTTGAAATTTCTGAAGTGGGCGGCGAAGGCAATCTCGGATTTGTATCAGGTACATTTCTGAATGTGACGCAAATACCTGTTCCGGTGGACGATGATGAAGCGGAAGAAGATGCTGTAGATGAAGAGGGTGCTGAAGCTGCCGAACCTGAAATGCAGGAAAATCGTAATCGTGGAAAGTTTGTCATTATTTTACGGAGGCTCGCAAGGGTTTGGAAGTTTGAGAGCTTCATCTGGAATAGTGACCTACCATTACCCGTCGCTTCATTACCGGAAGTTAGAAATTAGCGCTCGTGTCGACACTTAATGCTTACAGACTCATCGCAACGGTGAGGGGCGGCGCCACGAATTCGCCTGTGGCCGCGACGAGGTATACCTCGCTGGAGGATGCGCGTGAGGCTTCAAAGCAGTTGATGCATGACAATAACCGCGTCATTCGTGTGATGATTGTTGCCGATCAAGAGTCGTCGCGTTTTGTGGAATGGATCGAACGCTCGTAAAAAGTCACACAACTTAATTATTGCCAGCGCACGCGTTAATCTCTTCTGGTCGGATTATCAGCAGGATTTCGTTTTTACACATTGGACGTATGCAACGCCAAGGGTGATGGTCGATTCTTGGTCTGATTGCGATTTGGTGTAAATAGTTATGATCAAACTTGAGCAACTGACGAAGGCTTACGGTGATCGAAACGTCGTGGATCAATTGTCTCTCACAGTCAAACGTAGTGAACTTGTGGTTTTATTGGGGACTTCTGGCTGTGGGAAGACCACTACGCTCAAGATGATTAATAGACTCATCGAACCAACGGCTGGGTCTGTGTGCATCGATGGGGTGGACATCAGTCACTTTGAGCGGCATGAGCTCCGTCGAAAAATCGGTTATGTCTTTCAGCAAGTCGGACTGTTTCCCCACATGACCATTACAGAGAACGTGGGTGTTACATTGTCTTTGCTCGGTTGGTCAGACACGCGTATCCACAAGCGGGTGATTGAAGTTTTGGAACTGGTCGAACTCGATCCAAGAGTGATGCGTAATCGTTATCCAACGACGCTCTCTGGTGGAGAACAGCAGCGCGTCGGTTTTGCTCGAGCCCTTGCTGCCGAACCATCGCTCATGCTTTTAGACGAGCCATTCGGTGCGCTCGATCCAATTACCCGTGATCGATTACAGATATCGTTTTCTCGCATCAGACAGCAATTGAGTTTAACCGCAATCTTTGTTACTCACGATTTCACAGAGGCGCTTGTTCTCGCTGACCGGATTGTAGTGATGCGTGAAGGGTGCATCGTGCAGATAGGGACACCTCGAGACCTCATAACGAAACCGATTGATGGATTCGTTAAGCGGATGGTGAGCACGCCCATCAGACAAGCGAAAGTTGTAGAAGCATTACTGGCGTCTGGTGGTGCTGTGTGATTGAGCAGCTGGCAATGCTGCCAGCGAATCTCACGGGGCACATCCAGTTGACCTTGGTAGCGATGGTTCTAGGTGTAGCTATCAGTGTGCCACTGGGTATCCTTGCAGCGCGTGTCGGATGGCTTCAACAGTTTGTGTTGGGGGCGGCAGGCATCGTGCAAACCATTCCGAGTTTAGCACTGTTAGCCATTATGGTGCCGATCCTGGCGGCCATTAATCTACAGAGCATTGGTTATCTTCCCGCAATCATCGGACTAACGTTGTACAGCACGCTTCCCATTTTGCGCAACACTGTCATCGGAATCACTGGGATTGATTCGGTGTATACCGA
>CETX01019865.1_pt1 | contig 21848 bp, 21 predicted proteins | sample 356501 | NCBI WGS metagenome assembly CETX01 (sample SAMEA2623390, study PRJEB7988) | marine metagenome | biome: marine biome (ENVO:00000447); feature: mesopelagic zone (ENVO:00000213); material: "saline water (ENVO:00002010), including plankton (ENVO:xxxxxxxx)" | depth 450 m | reverse complement strand
ATTACAATGATTTCAGTTACAGTACGCAATTTAACACTTATTCGGTCACCAAAAGTTTTACTTCAGCGCTGGTAGGAATCGCGATAGACCAGGGAATCATTGGCAGCGTTGACGACCCCGTTGTTAGTTATTTTCCGAACACAAGCTTTGATGATGATTCTCCTGAAAAACAGAGCGTGACGATTAAACACATTTTGACCATGACGTCTGGATTTGACTATGGTGTAGATCCTACGTTTGCACCTCCAGTAGAGGGGGCAATGGCTATGCACGTCCTCAATAGCCCTGTAAATCGTGAACCAGGTACATCATGGGTCTACGACTCGCAAGCACCGTCTATACTCACCAGAATTATTGAGATTCAATCAAATATGTCATTGATAGATTTTGCCAATGAATCCCTATTCGGCCCCCTGGGGATTCAGGAAGTATCATGGGGTACGGATGACTCGGAGCTGGCATACGGCGGCTTTGGGTTGTATCTAACCTCTAGGGAGATGGCGAAGTTTGGCCAATTATTCCTGCAGGAAGGTGTGTGGAATGGCGAACAGATTATATCGAAGGAATGGGTTCAGGAATCAACATTGGACCATATGCCGGCCAATGTCCAATTTGTTTATTCAGTAAGGCCTTCAGGAGGGTATGGCTATCTGTGGTGGACCTATGACGGTTTTTACACGGCATCAGGCTTGCACGGGCAACGGATAATAGTCAATCCTGGTAACGAATACGTCCTAGTCTTCACTTCGCTTGACGTGACGCAAGAGGGGGCCGATAACCTTCATGAGTCATTGCTTGATGGGGATTTCGTAGGTTGGGAAAAGCCGATGACAGATTTTTACAAGAGGTCTGCGCCTTACCTGATTTTGCTTCTTCTGTTTTTCGCAACAATCAATTTCGCTCTTCTAAAGTATGGAATCAACCAAAGGATATCCTCTAAGGGCAAAGACCAGGACATTGTCCTGACCTCTTTGGGATTGTCGACCTACCCCGTCTTTGTGGGTTTCCTGGCAACCCTTTCAATCGTATTCGTAGCGCTAGACCTCTTTTTTGCCGGTTCGAGAGGGATCTTGTTCCCAAAGTTCCAATGGCTAACGTGGATAATGCTGATTATGTTCACTGGTTCAATGGTTGTCTTGGACGGTGCGTGGTTGAAATATAGACATAGTGCAGACCTTGCAGGATTGTCAAAAATTATTGTTCCCAAGTCAATTTTCTTTGTAATATTGACCGTGTTTCTGTTCTTCGGTGTATATCTGAGGATGGTTGCTGATTTTTCAGCCTAGTAAACACCCTTTTCGTTCCAGACAAAACTTACTATCGTTTTTGTAAATCTTAAAAACAACTGTGGCCTGCGTTGAAAGATGACGCTGGAAGATCTGATATACTCTTTGGAGAGTTTGAGTGATGTCAATTCAGAAGGCATCTGTGAGGCCGTTTCAAGAGCCACCGTGGGATTCAAGGATCTTGAAAGATGGGTAGATTACGATTATCCTATCTCTGATTCATACGGGCGAAAAATGGTTCATGATGGTGGTTTTTTTGAAGTGATGGTTATGTGCTGGAAGCCTGGGGATTATAGTGCTATACATGATCATAGTGAGGCTGAATTCGGTGCGGTCAAGGTATTTGGAGAAGCCGAACATGCCGCATTCAAAATAGTGAATCAGAAACTTATCACTCTAGAGCGTACTGTCATTGAAGCAGGAACAACTCTGGAAGTGACGTCATCGTTGATTCATCAAATGGGAAATCCAGGAGATAGCAACTTCTTCAGTTTACACATTTATGTCAGTCGAGTCGCTGAGGGTAGCATTACGGGTGGAGCTAGAATTTACGATTATAGCCGAAACGCGATATTGCGTGTTGATGGAGGCGCTTTTTATCTCCTGCCAGAAAGCGAGATTAAAGCTAGAGAGCCTCTCCCTGAGGCTGATTACAAAACTAGGCAACGGGACCTGAAGGAAGCTACAAAGCGTGCGAAAGCTATGAAATACGGGCCGGAGTACAAACGAATCCTGAATGATGTGCCCCCAGTTCTGGTCGAGCCTCCATTAATCCAGTAAAGTGGCGCCAGGAGAGGGATTTGAACCCCCGTGGGGAGACCCCAGTGGTTTTCGAGACCACCGCCCTACCGGACTAGGCGATCCTGGCGCGTAGTCGCCAGTAAAGGTGGATGATAAGCGTTAAGCCGGAGCGACAGTGGCTGCATGTGAAGCGGCGCGTGACTGTCGGCGGTGAAGAGCGAGAGGTCAAGCTGGCGGCGGGAGCGACCGCGAGCGAGCTGATTGATGCGCTTGGACTGCATCCGGACGGCGTACTGGTGCTTGCAGAGGGAGAGCCACTACAGCCAGTGGCGCTCACTTCCGCGCTGCCAGATGGCGGTATCCGCGTCGTGCTAGTGGCGTCGGGTGGCTGAAGGGAAGGATTAAACGCCCGGAAGGACTGCGACGGCAGATGCCCGACAAGGTACAGGCGGAGACGGACAAAACGGTGGATGTACCGAAAGAAGCGGTGCGGGAGCCGGCCGATACCCCGGAATCCAAAGTGACTGAGGGGGTACAGGATTCGTTACCGGGCCTCGAACCGGGCGAGCGCCCAAAGACACGGCGACCACGCCAAGAAGAAGTGCTGGTGCGAGTGCGGCGGCGCGACCGGGACGAAATTGACTTAGTGGTCGACGCCTTCTGGGTCTTCGTCGGAAAGGTGCGCAATGCGTCGCGCCCCTACCTCGCGCTGGGAGTACTGCTAGTGCTGTTGGGGCTGAGTCTGGCAGGCTGGCCGCAGGGGTTCGTAGGCGAGAGTCAAGGTGGCTACTGGTCGCTGCGCGGCGCCGACCAGTCAAGCTTGGCGCGCTACACCACTGAAGGCGACTACGTTGAGTTCACACCTGGCGAAAAGGTGACGGTGGAAGGTGTTATCGACGGGATGGAGTACTACGGTCCACTGGAGGCGCTGCCACTACCGCTGCTCGGGCCAGAACCGCAGAGCTCCGAAGGCGAGGCGCTACGCAACGGCACTTCCGATGTGCTGTTCCCGCCATTGCAACAGATCTTTGCACAGGGCGCGGCGGCGAACTACTCCAACACACTGACGCTGGAGCGGTACCACTTCCCAGAGCTGGAGGTAGATGGCTTCCTGTTCAATGATGTGGTATTCCGCGAAGTGGTGTTCGAGGACGTTACCTTCCGCGGCGGCTTTTTCATCAACTGCCGCTTCGAGCAGGTTGCGTTCTACAATGTTACGCTGGTAGACACAGTCATCTCACATGGTGAGTTCGAGGATGTACTGTTCCAGTCCAGCTCGCTCGAGCGAGGACGACTGGAGCACAGCGAAATGCGCAGTGTATTGCTGCGTGAGAGCGAGTGGCGAGACTCGGTATTGGTGCAGTCGGAGCTGCACGGCGTGAAGTGGGACGGCTCGTGGCTAACTAACGTCACGCTGCAGAAAAGCACGATGCGAGCGGTCGTCTTCCAGGGACTCTCAACAGTGAATGTGACACTGGTCAACTCCCGCGTGGAGTATGTCGCTGACGGAGATGACTTGGACTATACCTATCTGGAATTACGCGGGGCGACGCTGCGGCTGCCGGGGGATGTTGCACTGCGCTACCCAGTCGGCGCCTCGATCTATCTGGAGGCGGTTGTGGTGATTGAGGGCAATAGTTCGGGTCAAGTGCAAGACGGGGGCTGGATGTCCGGCACCATAACAGGCGAAGGCTTCAGCACGCCGCATACCGAGCATCCTGTGACCTTCGAGCACGAGCTTCTCACCTCGCGCGTCTCCGAAATCCAGCCCACGTTCTGGTGGAGCTTGGGATTCCACATGCTGACTGGTCTAGGGTTATGGGTACTGGTCTTCGCCATTGGGGGCGAGGCGGTGCTACTGGCGCTGCTCAAGTTCTTTGCTCCCTTCTTTGCAACGCTCGCTGGCTTCCTGGTGATGTTTCTCACCATTCCCACTCGCGACTTCCTACTGGTATCACAGTTGATGTTCCTCTACTTCGTGCCGCCGTTTGGTAAAGGGACGGTTATCCCACTCGGGATTGCAGCGGGAGTCAACCCTTGGGTGCTGGCGGCTGCGACTGCCTTCGTCGACATCATGGTCGGAATCTTTCTGGCATGGAACTTCGATCTGGCACGCCGTATTCCCTTCGTCGGCGGCGCCATCCGGCGGGCACAGGCTAAGGGACACGAAATCCTGGAGCAGCGTCCCTGGGTAGGGCGCATCGCCTTCGTCGGCATTCTACTGTTCGTGATGTTTCCGTTCCAAGGCTCCGGGTCGGTCGGCGGCACGTTGCTGGGGCGTGCGATGGGGATGGAAATCTACCCCATCTTAGGGGCAGTGACCATCGGCGGAGTGCTGGGGTCAGTGATTATCGCCGCCTCAGTCGTCTTTGGACTCGGGCTTGCCGGTAAGATGGGGACCTATGGGCTACTGATTGCGCTGCTCTTGGTGATGATTTTGGTGACTATTATCTACATCTTCAGCCACTGGGATGAATTGAGCTTGGATGAGTTCCAGGATGTTCTTGGGCTGCACCGTGAGGGCTTTATTGGCGCACAGGTTGGCGCAGCCGCCGACTTGGCTGGCGCAGCGACGAGCGGTGTCTTCCGTGCTGTCGGCGAGACGGGGCAGGTGATTTCGAAGACCACCGCAACTGTGCTCGATGCATTCATGCCTGAGGGGGGGCCTGGGGAGGAGGCGCCCATCGACGAAACGAAAGGCGAAAGCGAGGACGATTTGGAAGACATAAAATGACGCGTTCGCTGGTCACAGGAGGTGCCGGCTTCATCGGTTCACACCTGGTAGATGCGCTGGTCGCGCGGGGCGACCAAGTCAGCGTGCTTGACAACCTCTCGTCGGGGAGCCTAGACTTCCTCGCTGGCTCACACGATGCTTTCGAGTTCCACCAGCTAGACCTGCTTGACAATGAATTTGACGCGCTGTTTGACGGCATTGACATCGTCTGGCACCTCTCAGCTAACCCAGAGGTGCGCACCGGAATCACCGAACCGGAGGTGATGTTTCGGCAGAATGTCGATGCGACGCGTCTCGTACTAGAGGCAATGGTACGCTGCAATGTGCGTGATATCGTCTTCACCTCGACATCGACCGTCTACGGCGAGGCGAGTGTGGTGCCGACGCCGGAAGATTACGGGCCGTTGGAGCCTATTTCCTCCTACGGGCAGAGTAAGCTCGATGCAGAACAGCTCATCGAGCGTTTCTGCAGCGAGCAGGATGGTCGCGGCATTTCGTTCCGCTTTGCTAACTGTGTAGGCCCTCGCAGCAACCACGGCGTCACTTTCGACTTCTTCCACAAGCTGCGCGCCGAACCCAAGGCGCTGGAAATCCTAGGCGACGGAAAACAGTTCAAGTCCTACTTCCACGTCGTCGACTGTATTGCAGGAATGCTCGCCATCTCGCCAGCAGAAGCGCGCCCCAACGGTGGCTTCACCGCACTCAATGTCGGCTCGGAGGACGGCATCGACGTCGTGACGGTCGCAGACGCGATTTGCGAAGCGCTCGGCCTCAGCGAAGTGGAGTACAGCTTCACTGGCGGCGTCGACGGTGGACGCGGCTGGGAGGGTGATGTGAAGCGGATGCTGCTGGCGGTGGAGCGACTGCGCGGCTGCGGCTGGGCGCCACAGTTCGGTAGTCGCGCAGCTATCCTCGATACAGCACGCTGGCTCGACGAAAACTATTAAGGTGAAAGACCACAGCCGGCCCGGCGCTCCCGTGGTGTAGTCCGGCCCATCATCTCGGCCTCTCGAGCCGAAAACCCGGGTTCAAATCCCGGCGGGAGCACCATGCACTTTTGCCGGTTAGCTGCAGCAAACTCATATGTAGCCACGATCCTTCGTGCTGCGTGGGTGAGAAGGCTCGGCTGCGGCACGTGGCAGTGGCAGTTGAATCCATCGACGCAGCACTGCCGTTGTGGAAAGCTCTGGGCCTCGAACTGCGGCATACCGAGGACGTTCCATCCGAGGGGGTGCGCACCGCACACCTGGCGGCCGGAGGGGGCGAGGTGGAGCTGCTCGAGCCGCTAGCTGGGGATACGCCCGTCGGTCGCTTCCTGAAACGGCAAGGGCCGGGATTGCACCACATTGCCCTCGAGGTCGACGACCTTGCATCGGCATTGGCACGCTGCGCTGATGCTGGCCTCAAGCCGCTGGGCAGCGATGCGCGCGGCGGTGCCGAGAACTCGCGAGTAGCGTTCTTCCACCCGCGTGATACCGGTGGGGTGCTGCTCGAACTGGTCGAACCCGCTCCCAAACCGGTATAATATCGGCGCAGCCTGCGCCACCGTTCCTGCATGACTAAGGTAAGGATATCTCCCTATCGCCAGCCGCCGACCCCCGAAGGGCTGCAAGCCATCGAGGAAGGGACACTGGAATACTTCGATCCGGAGATGTACTCCAACTTCAATACTGAGGTGCTGGAAGAGTATCTCGAGGAAAAGACGCGGGCAGAGGGGTTCGGTTCGACCACATGGAAATGGGACCAGATTATGCTAGGGCTGATCATCGGAATTATCTTTGCGGTCATCAACCAATATGTCGGACTCAAAGTCGGGATGATTGTCTCTGGGTCCTGGTACGTCGCCTACCTGGCTGCGATGGCACTGCGCTGGACACCGGGCGAGGTGAACCTTTCCGCCTCCGCCTCGACGGGCGCTTCAATGGTCTGCACCGGCTTTGTCTTCACCTACCCTGCGATTTACCTGCTCGCCTACTCCTCAAAATATCGAAACCCCGATGGCTCGCACCTCGTTGATGCCTCATTGCTACTGCCTGATTCGTGGGTGCTAGCCGGTGTAGCGCTCGTAGCTTCAATCCTGGGAGGAATGCTGGGGGTGCTCTACTTCATCATCTTCCGACGGGTCTGGCTGGTTGAGGATCCTCTACCACTGCCAGGTTTCGAGGCTAACGTTAAGCTCATGGACATCGCGCGGGAGACCTCGACCGGTTCGGTCGAGAGCGCACGCCACTCAATCTGGCTGGTCGGAATCTCGACCCTACTGGTTGGGATTTTCACTTTCCTGCGCGACTTCCCGGTTTTCTCCACCGGCGCGGTTGACTTCGCAGGCGATCCTATTCGCACCTCGGTGCTCGACAAGGGAGCGCACGAACTGGGGGTCTCACGCTACTACGAAGGCGGCGACCTGATGGTGCCGTTCGACTCGGGGATTACCAACTACACCTGGCTGGGCTTCGAGTTCACTCCGCTAATGGGAGCTATTGGCTGGTTCATGAAGTTCCGGGTCGCAATGCTGGTGAGCCTCGGGACGTTCTTCACTTGGTTCGTCATCACACCAATGGCGTATGTGTTCGACTATCCCTTCTACTATCCAATCGATGGCCTTTACCATGCAGTCTCAGCCTATCCTGCGGCATCACTCAAATCCTATTCTTATGTTGCGCGTCCAATGGCGATTGGGGCTATTCTGGGCGGTGGTATTACCGCGCTGCTGAAAATGGCACCAGTATTCCGAACTACCGCGGCGGATGTTATCGCTATCTTTGGAGGTGGTGACGATGATGTCGCACGGCGTGACTACGTTGATGGAGAGGGATGGTACGAGTGGCCGGTAACGCATATCCCAGTCATGCTGCTGGTAACGCTTGTCGGAATCACGCTCGTATTCGCGACAGAATTCGGCTTCATTCCCTCATTTATCTTCGCACTAGTACTTTGCCTGACCACTTTCGCGCTGGGTGCCATTGCGGTAAAGGTGATGGGGGAAACGAGTATCGAACCTGTGTCAGGAACCAGCTTTATCGTACTGCTAATGCTGGTACTGCTCTTCAAGAATCTACTAGGGCTGCCAGCGAGTGACGCTGCGCTGCTCTCATTGGTTGGCACCACTGTATTCGGCGGTGCTATCTCAATGTCGGGAACTGTGATTGGTGACTACAAAGCTGCACTCTACGTCGGCAACCGTCCAATGCACATCATGAAGACCGAACTTGTCGGTATCATTCCTGGCACGATTGTATCGGCGCTTTTTGCCGGCATCCTCTCGCTGGCGCTCGCTAAAGGTGAACTGGTGCTCTACGCACCGCAGGCTAACGCTTTCGCTGCCTTTGCGCAAATTATGCTTGGTGGTGAAACTCCATGGCTGCTTCTGGCGCTTGGATTTGGAATTGGCATCTTCATGGAGCTGCTGACCGGGATGGGGACCGCCTTCGGGCTGGGAATGTACCTGCCGATGGTGGTGACGCTGCCGATGGTCGTCGGTGGGGCAATGCGTGACCTGTGGGAGCTGAAAGTGCTGGAGCCGGCGGTCGAGCGCGAAGGCCTCAGCGAGAAGGGGCGCACGCTGAAACTGCTCGACACCTATATGATTGCGACCGGACTGATTGTAGGCGAGGCGCTGATGGGGACTGTGCTCGCCATCTACTATGTATGGCCGTTGCTGGGCGGAGGCTAATCCTCATATATAGCGCGGTCCTCGACGGACCCCGGGGCAGGACATGGCGAAGGAAGAATACGAGACACCGCTGATTGACGCCTACAACCGCACCCACCTAGACGTGCTGCACGAGGACGGTACTTGGTACCATCGCTACCTGCCACAAGGGGTATTCTTGGAAGATTTAGGGCCAGTTGTTGAGGAAGAACTTATTCAGACCTACAACCAGTGCGAACAAGAAGCGGAAACCTTTTTCGAACAGAGTGTGCGCGAAAAATTTGTCGATATCTTTGCCCGGGCCAACCCCATCGACCTACGGGGGTTGCTGCCGAAAAAACCGCCAGTCGAGTGGGCTACCCTGCCTGTCGAGGCGCAGCGGCAGCTGCAAGTCATCCATGATGAGGCGCACCAAGAAGGCATTACCGAGAGAACATTGAAAAAGCGCGTCCGCCAATACCTAGTTGACCAGTACCTGACAGAGGAATGAAAACATGGCACGCGGTACCGAACCTATGAAACCGACGGCGGTCAAGCTAGATCCCCGAGGCGGGCGGCCGCGAGAGAAATCAAAGACCTACATTGAGGGGATGGACCGTATGCTGAATGGGGGTATTCCCATCGGCAACACCAGCCTGCTCGCTGGTACTGTCGGCTCGGGTAAGACTACACTGGCGATGGAATTCCTGATTAACGGTGCTAAGAATGGGGAAACTGCCTGCTATATTTCGGTCACTGAACCCTCTTCTAAGATGTTGGAGAACCTACGCACTTACGGCTTCTTTGACGACTCGCTGGTTACTGAGGGCAAGCTGAACATCTTCGACCTAGGGATTATCAATGACCGATTGGGGGTAGAGCGATTGGATGGGTCCTACTCTCCTAAAGACATGGAGGCCCTGTTAGGAGCGTTCGAGGATATCGTAGATGAACTGCAGGCAACGCGGTTAGTGATTGACTCCATCACGGCGGTATGCTACCAACTCCCTGACCGAGGCTCGATTCGCAACTTTATCTTCCGACTAGGTCAATTCCTGTCCACTTTCGGCTGCACCACACTACTCATCTCAGAGACCGTTGTCGACGCGGCGACGCAAACCTACTCTATCTTCGGCGTTGAGGAGGCGGTTGCCGACGGAGTAATTTTGATGGGGAACGTCCAGCGTCAGGGAGACCTGCTGCGGACGATGCAGATTGTCAAGATGCGCGGCGCCAAGCATTCGCGAGCGCGCCACCTGGTCGAACTGACACCTATCGGACTGTCGGTGGTGCCACTGCTGAAGTGGGGTCAGGAAACCGGAGCGGTATACTCTTGAGTTATCAGTCTGAGGTGCGTGATAGCATCAAAGCAGGCGACTCGCTCGCGACTGTGGTAGTACCGGCCAACAACTACCGCGAACTCACACTCGACATTGTCGCCAAACTACTTGGTAGTAAACTAGGTGGTATCTATGTTACTACTTCCCGACCCTCCACGCACGTCGTAAAAGAGATGAAAGCGCGCAAGGCATCGCTAAACGACCTCTATTTTGTCGACATGATTTCACTGACAGTCGGTGGAGAGACAGGAGACCCGCGCACTGTCTTCATAGACTCACCCACCATGCTAGAGTCGGTGTTGCTGAACATTGGGCTGCTCGAGCGGCGAATAAAAGCGAAGCGTCACTTCGTGATGTTCGACTCGGTTAATGGGCTCAGCATCTACTCTGAAATGCGAGTGCTCAAAGAGTTCATGAACGTGTTGGCCAACACCATGCGGCTGCGCCGGACCTACACCATGATGCTAACTGTGGATGAACAGACTCCTCCTGAGCTGGAAGCTGTGTTAGTAACACTCTCGGACTGTATGATTCGCGGAGGAACGGGCGATGGCTGAGATTATCCCCACCGGCATCCCGCGTCTGGACGAGGCGCTGATTGAGGGTAAGGGGGTTGTCCAGGGGAGTTCAATAGTCGTCGAAGGAACCTCCGGTGCCGGCAAAGAGCTGCTCGCCAAACAATTCGCTGCCGCCGGTATCGGCACCGAGAATGTGGTTTACTTCTCGACGGACGAGACCTCAAGTGAACTAGTCGAGACATTCGAACACTACAACTGGCCTACCGATATGCGTATTGTCAATATCGGCACCCAATACTTTGAAAAGGTTCTGGCGCGTGAACTGCAAGCGTCTCGTTTCAAGCAGGAAGGACTCTCAGTCAGTGAGCTGCGCAACGTGGGCGCCTACGGCGCGACTCAAGACCAGATTAACTTCGTCTCCGACATGACATACGAAATTTCCAAGCTGCGCGCACCGTTCCGCGTCGTCATCGACTCACTCGATTTCTTCATGCAATACTATACGGTCGCTGAGGTGCTCTCAGCGATGCGTACCATTAAGGAATATGCGCAAGCTAACGGTGGTGTCATCCTCTACACCCTCTCTGAAGGCGCCCATGACGCGCGCGTACACAGCCAAATCAACGCTATCGCCGACGTCATCATCGAGCTCGAGGTTGGCCGCATGGCGGCTGAGTTCGAGAACCGTATGATTATCAAGAAGATTCGAAATCACCCGGAGAAAGCGGCGGTACTCATCTACGCCGTCACTGAGCACGGCATAACTCCAGAGATGATTACTCGCGTCGCCTGAGGTAATAGGCAGCCTGATTCCATAGGATATTGAATCTCTTTCCGAGCGATTTGGTTAGCCGCCCCGTCGCCTACGGTAGCTGCTCACCGCTGGGCTTCGCGTTGGGCGCGCTGCTAACAAGCAGTGCACCACTACCGACAATCAGCGCCGCGCCCAGCGCATCGCCCCAGACAAGCGTTTGATGGAATAGTAACCAGCCATAAATCCCCCCCACTAACACCGTCGCGTAGGAGAAAGCACCGATATAGGCGGCACGCGCCGCCTGATAAGCGCGCGTCATCCCGGTCTGTCCCACAGCAGCGCAGATGCCAACGCCGATAATTGCGAGCGATTCCGACAACGCAAGCTGCGGCAGCTCGCTCGCCGCCAGCGGCAAGGTCACCAGTGTGCAGAATAGCGCGAACCAGAAAACGACTCCGTCTGGCGACGCGCTAGTGCGCAGCCCGCGCACCGCCAAGTAGGCGAAGGCCGAGAGCACGCCCGAAATGAGCGCGACCAATGCGTCGATGTCGACTGAGCGCAGCGACGGCGAGACTATCGACACGGTACCGACAAAGGAGAGCGCAATGCAGCCGTAGACTAGCGGCGAAACGCGCTCGCGCAGCATCGCCCCGGAGAAGAGTGCAACGAAGAGTGGGGCGGTGTACTGTAGTGTCACTGCATTCGAGAGTGGAATCTGCTGCACCGCGTAGAAGTAACATGCCATCGCCGAGAGTCCTACTGTACTGCGCCAGAGCATACGACGACGATTGCCCACGTACAGCGACGCGCCGCGCAGTTGTGACCACGTCAACAATATCAGTGTAATTACCAAGCTGCGGCCGAAAATTACCGTCGCAACCCCTGCCTGACCAGCAGTCCACTTGACCAGTGCGCTGCCTGATCCAAACGCGACACTGGCGAGCAGCATCCAGGCGACTGCGCGGTGGGCCGCGTCCATTTACTGACGCAGCACCGCGATAGCGTCTATCTCCACCAGCGCATCCAACGGCAGCCGCGACACCTCGATTGTGGAACGTGCCGGTGCCGCATCTTCTCCGAACATCTCTATATAAACTGTATTCATCGCACCAAAGTCTTCCATGTCAACCAAGAAGACCGTGGTTTTGACTACGTCCGCCAGCGAAAGATCGCGCTCTGCCAGTACAGCCTGAAGGTTGTGGATTGCCTGACGAGTCTGCTCGGCGATGCCGTCTTCGAGTGCAGTGATGTCGTGCTTTCGGCCAACCTGCCCGCTCATGAACAAAAGACCTGCGTCGGCAATAGCCTGCGAGTAAGGGCCAATAGGTGCTGGTGCCCGAGACGATTCAACGGTTTCCTTCATACCTCCCTATAGATGGCATAAAGAGCCTTTTTGCCCCGGTGGTGTGGGGCCCCTTATTGTTCCCGTTCCCGGAGCTCCGCAAAGGGCAAGATGCTATGCTGGACGACTGCCGCGCGGCGTTTGCCGCCGGTAAGCACCTGCTAGCGCATGCACCTACTGGGCTGGGCAAGACCGCCGCCGCACTGACTGCTGCGATTGAGGTCGCACGCGAGCAGGGATTGCTGGTAGTCGCGCTAACCTCACGGCAAACGCAGCACGCTATCTTTGTCGAGACGCTCAAGCGTATCCATGCGCAACAACCGCTGAAAATTGTGGACGTGATTTCCAAGCAGGACATGTGCCCGCGCGAAGACCTAGACGAAAGCCGCTATGGGGTGTTCCAAGCTGTTTGCACCGCACTGGTACGCAACGACGACTGTCGCTACCATAGCGGTTTCCATCCCGACTTTCTGCCGCAGGTCTTCGAGGATCCACTGGCTGCCGCTGAGCTGAAGGCGTTGTGTCGCGATGAAGTGCAATGCCCACATCGCGTCGCGCTCGAGGCTGCTCAGGAATGCGACGTGCTGGTGTGCGACTACAACTATCTCTTCACGCCGTGGTCTGATGTAGTGTGGGAGCGCATCCAGCGACCGCTAGATGAGGTGCTGCTCATCGTCGACGAAGCACATAATCTCCCCGATCGCATCCGACTGGCGGCGTCGCCAACACTCTCACTGCAACGCGTCCATGAGGCGCAGCGCGAGGCTGACCGTGCCCTGCGAGCGCAGCTCTCAATCCTGGAGCGACTGGTTGATAATCTGACTGGACACGAAGGTGAGAAAGAAATCGACGGCGGCAGCGTCAGCCGCATGCTCGATGCGGCGCTGAAGCAAAAACTGACCGACCTAGATGGCTTTCTACGCAAGCTTGAGCGGTCAGCACAGCAGCGGCTGCAGCGCGGAAAACCGACTCGCATGGGCGATGTGGCGGAATTCCTGAATCACTGGCGCTTCCTGAAGGAAGGAGGTGACTTGCGGCTGGCGCATGGCGGTGACAAGCCGTGGCAGCGCAAACTTTCGCTGCGACTGCTCGACCCGTCAGTAGTCAGCGCGCCTGTCTTTCACGCCGTACGGGCGTCGGTGCTGATGTCGGGGACGCTGCGGCCACGCAGCTTCTACCGTGACCTGCTCGGGCTCGAGGCCGAAAAGTCCCACAAGACGACTTACAGTTCACCCTTCCCACCCGAAAACCGACTGCTGCTCTGCGTCGACGATGTCTCAACGCTCTACCGCAACCGCGGTGACCACCTTTACCACAAACTAGCGGCGTCGTTGACCGCTGTAGCGCAGGCGACACCAGGCAATGTTGCGGTATTCTTCCCTAGCTACGCGTTGCGTGACGACGTTGCCAGTCGGCTCGGCGATCATGGTAAGGTGTTGCTGCTTGAGGAGCAAGGTGCATCCCCAGCGAAGCGAACGGCGTTGCTCGAGAAACTACAACAGCGTGACGCAATGCTGCTGGCGGTGATGGGAGGGATCTTTGGCGAGGGTGTCGACTATCCCGGGAACCTGCTTTCCACGGTAGCTGTAGTCGGAGTACCGGTACCACCGCCATCACTAGAACAGAAAAAGCTCGAAGAGTATTTCGAGCGAAAATTTGGTGACGGGAAGGGACGCCAGTATGCGCTGACCTTCCCGTCGGTCAACCGCGTACTACAGGCTGCGGGGCGCTGCATCCGTAGTGAGACCGACCGCGGTATAGTGCTACTCTACGACAAACGGCTTGGCCATCGCCCTTACCGTCGCTTCCTGCCCAAGGAAATGCGGCACTGCACCAGCAGCGCAGTGCCGGCACTGGTCCGTGGCTTCAACGTCCCCAGAAAGGAGAATCTCCCTTCTTGAGGCGCTGTAGCTCGCCGATAACATCCTCTTCGTCCGGAGTCAGTTTCACGTTTTCCTCGCGCAGACGCAAGACATCGCGCTCGTCCATCTCTATATAAAGGATATCGCCCTCGTCTACCTGCCGGCCGACCGTGACTTCGGTCACGGCAATAGCAACTTCGTCACCCTGTGTTGCCTCCTTCAAACCCTGCTCCCCTGAGCGCATCGAGCGTATGCGACCGATGACGCTGTTGTCAGAGCGCAGTACTTTCTGACCGACCATGATGCGTCCTGCCAGCACGCGCACGCCAAAAACAGCGGGATCACGTGTGCGGAAGGTATGGCCTTCGAGGAATTCAAACTTGCCGGGGTGCGGGAACTCCTCGCGCAAAGTCCGGGCCTGCTCGCGCTTCAGGTCCTCCAGCCACTCATTATACTCATCAACCAACTGGTAAACCACCTTAGCCTCGAAGAGCTTCACCTCGCTCTTAATCAGCGCTTCGCGAGCGTCAGGCAACACATTGACACCGAAAGCCAGGATGGCACGTTGCTCGACTGGTGCAGTCTCGGCAATCCGCACATCGCGACGCGAGACATCCCCTACCATGGCGCGCATGATTGGTGCGCTGACTGCCTGCAATTCGAAGGCGAGCGCCTCGAGTGAGCCGATAGCGTCGGCGCGCACTATCAACCCGCGATCTGCGAGCGTGACATTGGACTCCATTTCCTCCGCAAGCTGCTCTAGAACCGGGGCGACGTCGTCGCCTTGCGGAACCCCGTAGAAAGGCGCGCCGGCAATCACGCCCTCCAAATCAGGTGCGACTACCTTGAGGCCGGCAGCAGCCCTGACCTCACTGACTGTATCAAACTGCTGACGCGGGTCGCGTATTTCATCCAGCGGCCGCGGTTGCAACAGGCTGCGCACGTGCGTCACCACTGGTTCGGGTATCGCACCAACCACCAGTGTGTCACTGTCACGCAGGATACCATTGTAGATTATGACGCCTAGCGTCTTTCCAAGACCGCGTTCCTCCTTGACTTCCAGCACAGTGCCCTCGGCGGGGCCAGGATGCAATGTAAGCCTGCCTTCAAGATAGCGTTGCGCTAGCCCCAGCAGCAGCATGAAGAGCTCCGGGACACCCTCGCCACTCTGCTTCACCGATGTAGGCACCAGCGCAATCGTCTTCTGGAAATCTTGCACCTCCGTAAAGAGTGCCGAGTCGAAGCCATGCTCACCTAGAGTGCGTACGACTTCCCAGATACGCTCCTGGAACGTCGTCTGTGCCGTCGTTGACTGCCGGGCGTGACTAGCGAGGAACGGTCCTTTGCGAGTGCGCCAGCCGGGGAGTCGGTCCAGTTTGTTGAGCGCCACTATGAATGGTGTTTTCGACCGCCGCAGAATTTGTAGCGACTCTACAGTCTGCGGCTTGAATCCCTCACGGATATCAACTACTAGCACTGCCATATCTGCCAGCTGCCCTCCTCGTGCGCGCAGCGTGCTGAAGGAATGATGGCCCGGCGTGTCGATGAAGAGCAGACCTGGGAGTCGTATGTTTTCTTCCGGCAACAATGCTCCGCATATGTTGGTAATAGTTTCGAATGGGACCTCAGTCGCGCCAATGTGCTGCGTAATTGCCCCCGCCTCGCGGCTGACAACCGTGGTACCGCGCACCCAATCTAGCAGCGAAGTTTTTCCGTGGTCAACATGCCCTAGCACCGCCACTATCGGCTGGCGCAGTGGCCCCGTTTCAGGTTGCTGCTCCTCGTCCGGGGAAACTGCGATGTCTGCCTCCTCCTCGCCTGCCATCGGAACCGGCCGCATATAGGCCGGTAAAAAAGCTCACCTCATTACGGCAAACCGATTCAGGATGCTTAGCAGCTTCTCTTTTTTCTCCGGGTCGAGAAAGCCCTCCTCGATTTTCTCATCTATGAAATCGAATGCATCTCCCACTGTCTCGCGCGTCGCACGCGCCACCACCGACGCTATGAAAGGCTCGATTTCCTTCTCGCCCAGTCCGGCATCCTGTAGCACTTCGTTCAGGAAATAGATAGTCTCGGTACGCCGTGCCGGATTGAGCATGCGCTGCCGCCTCTGCTTCTTATGTATCTTTTTCTCCTTACGCCGTGGAGGCTGCGCTTTCTTGGGGCCGCGTCTGCGATGCCGTCCGCGCCGCGCCAGTTCAGCTCCCCCGCTCGGGGCAGTCCTTAGAAATATGACCTGGCTTGCCGCAATTGAAACACTTACCGCCACCTCTACCGCCGCCACCATCGGGGCAGTCGCGGGAGAAGTGGCCCGGCTTGCCGCAATTGAAACACTTACCGCCGCCCTTACCGCCGCCACCATCGGGGCAGTCGCGGGAGATGTGGCCCGGCTTGCCGCAGTTGAAACACTTACCGCCGCCACCAGCACCACGGCCACCACCGCGGCCACCACCGCGGCCTCGGTCTGGCCTCGGCATCGCGTAGGCCAGATCGGAGATGTTCAAATCCTCGCGTACGTGTTCAACTTCACGGTCACCCTCACCTAATGAACCATACTTGCCGAGGCTGAGCCGGAGCGAGCCGCGCACAAGGCTTGCACGCGCGTCACTAAGCCAGATGGTCTCACCTAGTTTTACCTGGTCGCACTCCTCATTCCAGAAACTCATTATGACTGTACCAGTTTCATCGCCTACTAACCCCTCGCAAACCTTACCACCACTCTCGATATCGCGCGGTTCATCCAGCGTAAGTACCTTGACTGGCATATTTACGCGGCTGCTGCGCGGGGTCAATTCGTCTACTTTCATTGACTGCGCCGATGCTGCTTACCATATAACGCTTGACTCACCTCTGCAAAGTTAGTTTTTTACCCCAAATAAACATAACCCAAAAAGGTGATTTAGTTTAATTGGAGTTAAGTTTATATACCCTAGCAGGGGTAGGAGACTGTCCTGAGATGGAGTCCGGGACGAAACTCAAGGAGACACTCCAATGCAAGCAAACGAAACCGATTTTGGGCCGCATGTCAAAGACATTGCCACGGCCCTAGAAGACAAGCTAGACCACGCTACTATTATCGAGGAACTACGGCAATATGTAGAGAACTACGGCATAGACCTGCCAACCGCCAAGGAAGCTATTGTCAGAAAGCACTACGGCGATCCCGGAGCGTTGCAAGCTAGCCCACACAAACAGCTAGCCGACATCGCACCAGACGAACAGGCCGTCAGCTTCCGCGCCAAGGTCATCTCCGTATTTCCGAAGGAAATTACCCTAAAGGATGGTGAACAACGTACCATCTTCGAAGGGAACTTGACCGACGGCAGTGCTACACTACGCTACACTGTTTGGCGTGAAGAATTCACAGTCAAACCAGGAGCCGTAATCGAAGTAGCTAATGCCTACAGCAAGGGCTGGAACGATCGGGTTGATCTTAACTTAGGTGACCGCTGCCGCCTGCGCGAAGTCGAAGACGCCACGCTGGATGCACTTGAAATCCCTACAGCGAGAACCAACGAGGGAGATACGACTGCGTCCGATGTGGCGGGACTGCGCAGCGGTATGGGATCTGTTTCGCTTACAGTCCGTATCCTCGATGTCGAGGAGCGCGAGGTAACCGTGCGGGACGAGTCAAAAACGCTCTGGAGTGGGACATTGGCCGACGCTAGCGGCAGCTGCCGCTTCACCGCCTGGCACGACCACAATCTACAGGCCGGGGAGGTCTATTCCATCGATAACACTTACGTGCGCGACTGGCGCGGAATCCCCGAACTGCAAATTAACGAAAACAGCGCTGTAGCACGCAGCGATGCCGAGCTGCCGGCGCTAAACGAGCTAGAGGGGGGAACCCACTACACAGTCGAAACACTCGACGAGCGAGGAGGCGCCAGCGACGCCGTCCTAGAAGGTCATGTGCTGGCAATACGCGAGGGAAGCGGGCTCATTTTCCGCTGTCCTGAATGCAACCGAGTGCTACGCAGCGGCCAGTGCATGGTGCACGGTAAGCAGCAAGGCACGCCCGACCTGCGCACCAAACTACTGTTCGACGATGGTACTGGTGCACTGCAGCTATTCCTGAACCGCGAGCTTACGGAACAAGTGCTAGGGCGTGACATGGAATCGTGCCTAGAACTAGTGCGCGAAAGTTATACCCCCGAAACCATCATTGATGATTTAGAACAGGCTCTGTTGCTTAAGCCACTCAAGGTTGAGGGGTTCACCCGCTCAGATGACTACGGGCTAATGTTCTTCGCCCGCAAATGCGAACCGGCTCACAGCTTGGACGTGCCGTCAGTTGCCAGGCAATTCCTAGCGGCACTGGAGGCCTAATGGCGCGCCGCAGGGAACCGGCACTCCCGGTACTAGCGCAGGAGCTCTCACGAGCGCGCAAAACCCACGTTGAGGACCGTGAATATTCACCTACCTACCTCATCTCTGAAATGGGGGCTAAAATCTCACGGGTACTCATCGGTGGAGTGCTGACTGACATCGAGAATCGCGGCAGCGAGGATGATCCGTTCTACATGGCGCGTATGATCGACCCCAACGGCGACACCTATTACTTACGCGCTGGGCAGTACAATCCAGAAGGTGCTGCGGCGCTATCGCGTATAGAGGCTCCCTGCCACGTAATCGCTGTTGGGCGTGTCCGTTCCTACTCACCAGATGACAGTGACGCCGTCTATGTCAGCGTCCAACCAGAGAACCTCCGCAAGGTGAGTGAACAAGAGGTCTCGGTCTGGGCGGTCAAGGCATGTAATTCACTGATGCGTCGCCTGAAAGGCGCACAGGCGCTGTCCGACGCGAGTGACCCAGAGCTGGGCATGCGTGAGCAAGAAGGGCTAGCGCTAGCACAGGAAAAGTACGAGACCGTCTCAACCGAATCATACGCCGGACTGCTCTATGACTGCCTGAAATACCTGAGCGGGGAAACACCCGCCACCACCCTAACCGAAAAACCACCCTTTACTGGCGAATTCGAGACCGCTGAAGCTATGGAAACGCCTCCTGCTACACCGGCTGAAACAGAAGCAGACGCCCCGCCAGAAGCGGCTACCGCTGCTGAAGAATCATCTGACGAGGAGCAAGCGAGCGACGCGGACGCCGAGGCTGCAGTACTGGATCTAGTCACAAAACTGGACGATCAAGGTGAAGGAGTACTCTACGACAAACTCCGCGACAACGCTGTCGCAGCGGGCATCGATACGACTAGGCTTGACGAACTGCTCGATTCTCTTAACGACCAGGGGCTGACCTACCAGCCGGCTTTCAACCGCTTCCGGGTGGCCTAATGCTGAGTGAGTCTGTGCGCGAGTTTTTGGCCTCGCTCGAGCCACGTTGGGAAGATCCCCATGAATTTGACTGGCTACGCAAACGGATGGTTGAAAATGACTGAAGCCACCATCGAGGACATCCCCGGTGTCGGCCCTGCCATCGGCGATAAACTACGAAGTGCAGGATACCGTACCCTCGAATCAATTGCGACTCAGTCTCCCTCACGCCTAGGCGAGGCTGCAGGAGTTGGTAATTCTAAGTCCACTGATATTATCTATGCCGCACTCGGCATGGTCGATATTGGCGGAATCCTGACAGGGGCAGAACTGCTCGAAAAACGACAAACCGTAGGCAAACTAACCAGCTGCTCTAGCGAGCTGGACGCACTGCTCGGCGGCGGTGTCGAAACGCAGCTAATCACCGAATTCTATGGTCAATACGGCTCGGGTAAAACACAGATTATCCACCAGTTAGCAGTGGCGGTGCAGCTGCCAGAGGAGCAAGGCGGTCTGAATGCAGAAGCTGCAATTATCGATACCGAGAATACCTTCCGCCCCGAACGCATTATCTCAATGGCAAAAGCACTCGACTTGGACCCCGAAGAAACGCTGGCGCGCATCCACGTCGGTCGCGCTTACAACTCACATCAGCAAATGCTAATGGTCGATAAAGTCAAGCAACTGGCTGAGGAGCGACCAATCCGGCTACTGGCAGTCGACTCACTGACCGGCGCGTTCCGATCGGAGTATATTGGCCGTGGCGTGCTAGCCGAACGGCAGGGCAAAATCGGTAGTCATATGGAGGCATTAACTAAATTCGCAGATGAACATAACGCTGCGGTGGCAGTCACTAATCAAGTGCTCTCCAATCCAGGTGGTTTCGCTTTCGGAGACCCGACCAAGCCAATTGGTGGCCATATTGTTGGCCACACCTCGAAATTCCGAATCTACATTCGGCGCGGCAAAGCAGGTAAACGCATCTTTCGCCTAGTTGATTCACCACACCTGCCAGATGGGGAAGCTGTAGTACAAATCCTAGAAGATGGAATTCGTGATTAGCGTCCTAGCCCGCGCAGTACCTTCAACCCGAACCAATTACGCTTTGCCAACTCCCATATTCCAGTAGAGTCGCGGTCAAGGGTAGCTTGCTCAAGGTCGCCGTCGCCCGTCATAAAGCACTCGATTGAGCAATAACCGCGACTGGCGCCGTTGTCAACCGCGTGCGCAACGCCGTCCGGTACCGAATGGGTCATCGCGTTGCCCACTTTGAAAGCCCAGTTGAACTGCTGGCCGCAGCCGCGACAAGTGCGCGACTTCACGTTGCCGACCGTTGATTCACCGTACCGCGCACCTTCACCAACGGCTTCCTTGTCGTAGACATAGTGTGTCTCGTCGGCAGGAGGGTAACGTATATCAGAATTCATCGTCATCGTCCCATTCCATATCATCACTCCGGGAGGAGCGGCGCAGCGCCATCAGAACCCCCAAAACAACCAGCACGGCGAAGCTGGCGATGCCGAGTGTTAACGTGTCCTCCTCCCTGAGGCGGTCAAGCCAACCGCCAGTCAGCGATTGCTCCTGTTCCTGCCCAACCGTGAGCGAGTATTCAATTACATTGTTGGTCTCGTCGGTCTCGACAGTATGGTCGTCGTCGTCCAGCACTACGCGCAGCGTGTAACTACCAACCTGGTCGAAGGTGAAGGTGAAGGTGAACTCCTCACTTTGGCCAGGCGAGAGCCAAGTAAAGTCATCTTCCAGCAAGAGTAGCTCACCTCCCTCGAAACTATAGTAAACATCCACTGTGAGCGGGTAACCATTGATGGCGGAGTCGCCGCTAGTGCGTGCCATTACTGTAAGGGTGAAATCACTGCCTTCAACAACGCTGCTGGAGTTGGCCAGGCCATTCACCGTCACATCCTCCCAACTGAGACTGTTGTCCAGCTGATGCTGCTGCACCACTAAGTGCAGCTTCTCGTCGCCAGTGCTCTCCCACTGGTTGCCCTGGATGTCGCCACAACTAACTGTCAGTAGGTAAGTATCGCTCGGCGCGCCGCTATCGCCGTAAGCCCACTCCCACCCCACGCGCAAGCCTTCTCCGTCGTCCTCCAGCAAGACACCGTCGCCAACCGTGGCGGAAGTCCCGGTGCTAACTCCCCCGACTTCCAGCCCCCACATTTCAGACTGCAAATCATCGCTGCCAAAGGCAGAGAGCAGCCAAGTTTCCACCTTCACTACGCTGCGAGAGTGGTCTACCTCAATTCTAGGGAACTCGCTCCGGAAGTGGTCTATTTCCATTGCAATACCAGCTGGGTGATTGGGGCTGGAGGTAAGTACAACAATCTGGTTGTTATCCTGATTTCCGAAGGG
>CETX01069618.1_pt1 | contig 21918 bp, 9 predicted proteins | sample 356501 | NCBI WGS metagenome assembly CETX01 (sample SAMEA2623390, study PRJEB7988) | marine metagenome | biome: marine biome (ENVO:00000447); feature: mesopelagic zone (ENVO:00000213); material: "saline water (ENVO:00002010), including plankton (ENVO:xxxxxxxx)" | depth 450 m | reverse complement strand
CCCCAGTGAAAATGCAAGAAGCATTGTAACGAGAAAAGGTTTCAAGGGCTGAGTGTCCACCAACCAGCTCGCCAGCATGTTAACCGTCGTTGAAAAAATGGCTGCAGGGAAAAAATAGCTGAATGCCTCATCCCTGCCCCTGCCAGCATCGGCAAAAATATCGACTATGTGAAAAGTAAGAGCCGTGCCAAACATGGCATGCATACCAAGGCTCGCGGAATACACCCAGAATAGAGGGCTGCGTCTCGCATCATGAAGCGTCCTGCTCACGACCTCGGTTTTCCCGCTGACCTCGGCATCAAATGGCTCACCATCAGCCACCAGCCCACAGGGTTCAGGTGCATCTCTGACAAATACGATTGCCACCAGGGAGAATCCAAAGCAGCATATCGCAGCCATAAACCAGAGGGCTCCCCGCCAGCCAAATTCCAATATCAGCGAGGCAAGCACCAGGGGCGCGAGGGAAAAACCAAAGGAGATAAAAACACCGCGGATACCACTTACAAGGCCTCGTCGTTTGACAAACCAGAGCGGCAGCACGTTCCGGGAGCAACTGCATAGAACCCCCTGGCCAAAAAACCTGACACCAAAGTACCCTAAAAACATTAGCGCAAAGGTTATTGCCACGGACCCACCAACAAAGTCAGCGATCAGATCAACGATACTGATATAAAAAACCATCACACCCAGGGCAAAACTGGAGAGCGTAATCATGATCCTTGCGCCGTACCTGTCATACCAGCGCCCAGCCCGGGTGAGGAAAAAGATGAACACATGGTTCCAAACAGGTAGGTAATGGAAAGTTCAGTCCTGGTGATCCCCAACACCTCGATAAAGGGGTCAGTAAATACAGCCATACCCATGGTTTGACCGGGAATACTGAATAGGAAGCCAAGAGTACTGATAACCCATACAACCCAGCCATAAAAAAATGGCAGTTTTTTGGGGCTAAATGGCCAATTGACTGAGATCATAAGCTTTCTGAAATCATAGGTTTGCTGAAGTCGCAGGCCTGTTGGGTTCAAAATGCCGCAGAGCAAAACTTCTGACGAGATAGAGTCTTTTGATATCGCTACCTACACCTTGCCTGAAACAACCACCTCAATCAGATAGGGGTTACCCGAAGCTAATCCGCTTTCGAGCGCAGCACCGACATCCTCAGCTTTTTCAACACGTATGCCTTCCATCCCCATACCCTTTGCCATATCGACAAAGTTCAATGTCGGGCTGGTCAGGTCCATGTGGGGATAAGGCCTGTTTGACTGCACATCAAAGCGCTGTCGGTAGGTATCCAGGTTATGCTTCAACACCCGGTATTCCCGGTTTGAGAGTATGATGAAGACGATCGGCAGTTGGTGATGTACGGCTGTCCACAATGCCTGGATGCTGTACATGGCAGAACCGTCCCCTGAAATAGCTACTACAGGCCGCTCAGGACAGGCAACCTTGACGCCGATCACACCGGCCAGACCCTGACCAATTCCACCACCACGACCACCGAAGTAGTCACCAGGCGCCTCGAAGTTAAAACCAAGGCCCACTTCAATGGATGCAGTGATAGACTCATCGACGATGACGACATCATCAGGGACGACCTCAGCTATTTCATGGAGTGCCCTTGCTGGTGTCATAGGATCAGCATCCCACTGTCTTTTTAGACTGCCTATACGAGCGTCTGACATATCGTTCCAGCCGGATTGAAGCCCGGCGTTACGCTCCCCTGCTGCTACAATAAAGTCATCGCTGATTCTATCGCCCAACCCCGACAGGATCTTTTCAAGGGTTGAAGGCAGGTTGCCCAACACCCCTAGTTCCAGGGGCACTCTTTGGGCGAGGCCTCTGACAGAATTGCCAATCTGAATGACTTTTGCCCCCTCTGGTACAGGACTACCCTCATCAAACCAGATTTCTTCAAAGAAGGAACCATCTGTCAGCAGGATCAGATCGAAGCCACCCAGTTGCCGCCGCATATTGCCTGCTTCAAAAGCGATGCGCCCCTTATTGTTTGGATGCCGGCTGGGAAAGCTGACTTGAGCATGAAGGCCTTCATAAAATACAGCAGCACCAATGGTTTCCGCTAATTTCACCAACTGCGCGCAGGCACCACTGACTGCCACATCATCACCGGCGATGATAGCCGGGTTGCTGGCGCCAAGGAGCAGATCAGTGATCAATGCAATCCCCTCCGGGGCAGCGTCGTGATTCAAATAGAGGTCACCGGATACGGTTGCAGCCAGTTCAGTTTCCTGCTCCATTACATTGATGGGCAAGGCGACAAATACAGGCCCCATAGGCGGTTCGTTAGCAATTCTAAATGCCTCACGCATGGTTGCGGATACGTCATCTGCAGATTGGGGCTGAACACTCCACTTGGTCACGGGTGCCGCCATACCTACAAGGTCATGCCCCAGGATGGGCGCACGATGGATCATACGATTATCCTGCTGGCCGGCAGTAACAATAATCGGAGAGTTTGCTTTTAATGCCCCATACATCATGCCGATGGCATTGCCCAGCCCGGGAGCCACATGGAGATTGGCCACACCCGTAATACCACTGGCTTGCGCATAGAAACTTGCCGCACCCACTGCCACACCTTCATGCAGGGCCACGTAATAGTTCAGATTCGGGTAATCTGCCAGATTGTCCAGGAGCGGATTCTCCGTCGTCCCTGGATTGCCAAATATGCTGTTGACCCCGTGCGCCTTGAGACTATCTAAAAAAACCTGGATACCTCGCATCCCTATTCCCCTCTCCATTTACTGTCAGGCATGTTGCTCAACCCACTGTTTACACTTCTTGTTAAAGACTTCACTTTGTTCGTACTGCAGCCAGTGCCCGGCATCAGGAATAATTTCAAATACCGTATCTGGTCTTGCGGCTTGAAATAACTCTCGCCTGGATTCGATACCTGCCAATCCCCCCGCGGCTGCATCATGATCACCATACATAACCTTAAGAGGCGTGGCTATCGCCTTCACGCCATCCAATACAAGGGATGAAGTCGCAAATTGTGCACTGTTAAATCGAGAACGATTTGTATTGATCGTTTGCAGGTAAACAGCAAGATCATCGATTTCTTCTCGATTATATATCATCAATCGCGCCAGATTTTCTTTGTTTGCAGCGAAAACTTCCGCTTCTGTCATATCTTTGGTTCGTCGAATCAGCGGTTTTATCAGATCCCTGCGCAGAACATCACCCACGGCGGCAGGACCAATCAACATGAGAGATTTCAGAGAGTGTGACCTTGCCAGTTGTGATGCCACAACGCAGCCCCAGGAAAATGCCACCAGGTGAAAAGCCCCACGTGCACTCATGGAAAGTGCACTCATAGATAGTTCACCCATGGACTCAAGGCCATGACTCACAGCTGAAGCTGCGTCTTCAGCACAATAGCCGGCTGCCAGCGCCGATGTGTCCCCCAGCCCTGGCAGGTCAACCGCAAAGACATCGAATCGCTTCCTCAGGTATTCGATATTCCGGTACCAGTGACTCCAGGAGCCAGAGCCGCCATGAACTAAAAGGATTGTCTCACGACCCGGTTCAGGGCAGGACCATCGCCTGAAAACCATCACCCCCTCAGTAAAGGGTACTGCAAACTTCTCAGACTCACCTTCAAGAACGCTTACGGCAGCAGCAGGGTCGCCTGCCGCAGGATCACCTACCTTCATGAATTGTCAGCACCTCACTGCTTTCGTTTCTCATTCTCAACCGATTCAGCAACCTGTACTCAGCCGGATGTTCCCTTCTGTTCACAAAAATCAACATCAATATCCACGTCCAGATCCAGGTCAGGGTAGTGCTCCTCCAGGCACGGGTCACAAATACCATGACTAAAGGTCGCCTCGCTATGCTGTCGCACGTAAACCTCAAGATCATCCCAACCGCCAAGATCGTTCCTGACTTTCTTGCAGTGCGAACAAACCGGTAAAATACCACGCAACGTCTTGATCTCTTCCACCTGCTGTTCAATAAGAAGCTTCTGTCGATGAAGGTCAGCAAAAACAGAAACCTTGCTTCTGAGAATTTCCGGGACAATGGGCTTGAACAGGAAATCGACCGCTCCCGACTCATATCCCTTAAATACTTGCTGATCGGTCACATCGATAGCAGTAACAAAGATAATTGGAATATATTTGCTCTTATCAAATTGCCGCATAAGTTCTGCCATCTCATATCCGTCCATACCAGGCATCTGGACGTCAAGAAGAACCAGAGCAAGATCCCTTTCCAGCACGATCGCCAGTGCATCATTGCCTGATGTAGCCTTGATCAAATCAAGGCCAAGGCCATCAAGGGACTGTTCCAACACCACCAGATTCTCTGGATGGTCATCTACCAAAAGAACACTTTGCTTTTCCACTACATCTCCTCTGCGATCAAGCCCGTTGGCAATCTACAAGGCGCAGCTCTGCGCGCTTGCATTCGACCCTTTTGTAAATACGCTCCACCCCTGAAACTTCCTCAAAATAGGGGTCAAAGTCTCTTAGTTTCACACTTTCGCTGGACCCCAGGCAAAGGAAGCCACCGGGCCGCAGACTGCTACGCAGTAGTTGCAGTACCCGGGTCTGCAATTCCTGATCGAAATAGATGAGCACATTTCTGCAGACAATAAGATCCATTTCCCCGAATACAGCATCAGATACCAGGTTGTGATCAGAAAAGACAATATTACGCTTTAACATTTCACTCATCATCACCAGGTGATCATCAGCACAGAAATAGTCAACGAACGAATGTTCCCCACCCGCACCGCGATAGTTGTGCGAATATTCCTGCATACGGTCAATGGGATACACACCAAGGGATGCTTTGTGTAGCGCAACCTGATCTATGTCTGTGGCATATATCCGGGCACGATCATAAATTCCGGCCTCATGTAACATGATAGCCAGCGAATATACTTCTTCGCCGGTAGAGCACCCCGCAGACCATACCTTAAGGGGCGTTCTCTCGCGAAGTCCGGGTAGGATATCACTTCGCACGCTGGTGAAAAATGATGGGTCTCTAAACATGGTGGTAACATTGACCGTAAAGTCCATCAGCATTGATTCAAAAAACACTAGATCATTCAACATCAGGTGCTGCATGGCAGAAATACTTGGCAGCCCTGCCGCTGCTTTTTGTCGCTGCAGGCTGTTTCTAAGGGTCGATTGGGCGTAACCACGGAAATCATAACCATATTTGAGATAAATGGCCTCCAAAAGCAGCCGAATCTCCAGGCTCTCATTGTCTAGGTTGGTTTGCATAGTCATCGGTTTCACCTCTTTCTATTTGTAAAGCCATACCCGCAGCAGCGATGTCAGCTTCTCAAGATCGACAGGTTTAGATAAATAGTCACTGGCACCCGCATCAATACATTTCTTCCTGTCGCCACTCATGGCGTTGGCAGTCAGCGCAATGATGGGCAACTCCGCATACTGGTCCTGTTGCCGTATGCGACGTGTTGCCTCGTAGCCATCCATTTCGGGCATCATGATGTCCATCAGTACAACATCAATATCCGAATTCAGCTCCAGTTTCTCCAGCGCTTCCTTTCCATTCTTGGCAACAATAATTTTGAGCCCCTTATCTTCAAGAACAGCGGACAGGGCAAAAACGTTACGCATATCATCATCAGTCAGCAGTACCTTCTTCCCACTCAGGATTGATTCCTTGTCATGCACCAGCTTTAACAGGTCACGCTGCTTATCCGGCAGTTGTGCCTCAACTCGATGCAGAAATAGTGTCGTCTCATCGAGCAGGCGCCCTGGGGATTTTACTGAGCGTATAAGCAGATCATCATCCAGAGGAATAGGAGCTGCACCATCTCCCGAATACAAGACAACGGGGACACGCCTGCTCACTGGATTCTCTTTCATCAGTTTGAAGAAACTGTTTGTTTCCATATCGGAAAGTGGAGGATGTATAACAAGGCAGTCATATTCTGCCTCGCCTAGAAGGCGGCTAGCCTCTGCACCATCTTTAACGATGATGCTCTCTACGTCACTGGCTCCGATGAGTTCCAGTATTTCTTCACCAGTTTCCTCGTCAGCCGTGACAATCATCAGGTTTTTGACGAGATGCTCGATCTTATGCTCAAGCCCTGCCAGAGCTTCTTTGATTTGATCCAACTCCACGGGTTTGTTCAGAACCCCTACAGCTCCAAGCCGCATCGCATCGCCTGCATTCTCCATCACCGACATAATGTGCACTGGTATATGGCGTGTAGTGGAACTGTCTTTCAAACGATCAATCACCGTCCAGCCATCCAGGCCGGGAAGTTGAATATCCAGGATTATCGCACTCGGTTCGTAGTAGTCAGCATAATGCAGCCCTGTCTCCCCATCTCCTGCTATGATGCACTTGAATTTTTTCTCACGTGCAAGGTCAACCAGGATCCTTGCAAATTTTACGTCATCCTCAATGACAAGCAGACTCTTGTCTCCCTTTTCTATTTCACGCCGATCATCACGTACACTGTCAAGATTGTCGGGCTCCTCATCCTCTTCCACAACCCCGCTACTGGCAGATTCAACACCCGGCGTCTGCTTACTAACAGGTTTACACTGCAAGTCATCCGGCGCTGACTCAGGCAGGAGGAGCGTAAATATGCTTCCTTCCTGCTCGACACTTTCCATCACTATTTCTCCGCCAAGGGCCTCGGCAAATTGTTTCGAAATGGACAAGCCGAGCCCTGTTCCACCAAATTTCCTACTGGTACTGCTGTCTGCCTGCACAAAAGCCTCAAAAACCTCTCCCTGCTTATCGCTTGCGATACCCACACCTGTATCCGCGACCCCGAAAGCAATACAGCTATCCGCGACCAGCCCGGCCCTGTTGGCATCATCAGGTTTCGGTCTCGAGATACTAAATCTCACCGTTCCACCCTCGGCCGTGAACTTGATGGCATTGGACATCAGGTTCCTTAGAATCTGCGTCACCCGTTGATGATCCGTATGCACTAAAGCAGGCAATTCTGGTGCAACCTCAACGATCATATTCAGGCCCTGATCCTGCGCGGTAGGTTGAAACTGGCGCTTCACGCCATCGGCAATAGCCTCAAGATTGATACTTTCAACAACATATTCAACCATTCCGGCTTCTACCTTGGACAAGTCAAGAATGTCATTGATCAATTTAAGCAGATCTTTTCCGCCCGCATGAATAGTCTTTATGGATTCAATCTGTTTTTCACTAAGGTTACCTTCCTTATTCGCACTGAGCAGCTGAGATAAAACCAGGAGACTATTCAGAGGTGTGCGCAATTCGTGAGACATGTTGGCCAGGAATTCCGATTTGTATTGACTCACCAGTTCTAGCTCACTGGCTCTTTCCTCAAGTCCTCTCTGGGCTTCCATCAATTCTACATTCTGGCGCTCGATTCTTTGCGACTGGCCAACAAGCTCCTCGTTGGTTTGCCTTAATTCCTCCTGTTGCACTGCTAGTTGCTCCCGCGAAGATCGCAAGGCAGCAGTTTGGACTTCGAGGCGGTCGTTTCTATTCGTGATTTCTTCTTCTGCTTTTTTCTGCGTACTGATATCCTGGAAAAAGCCATGATAAGTGGTCTGGCTCGCAATCCTCGCCTCTCCGACACTAAGAAGCGCCGGGAACACCGAACCATCTTTGCGCCTGACATTTACTTCCCCCCGGACACCTATATCCATAGAAGCATCAATTCGGGTGAATGGGTCAATATCTTCACTCATTCCAGTCTCGCCAAGATCGGGGGCAAAAATTGCAACATTTTTACCTATCAGTTCATCAGTCCTGTAGCCAAATATCGCCTCTGTTGATTTGTTGGCGGACTGAATGATTCCATACTCATCAACTGTCACGATACTGTCAGTTGCTGTCTCGACTATTGAGCGTGTTTTGACTTCACTTTGAAGTACTGAGTCCTGCATCAAAGCCTGGGCGATCGCACCGGCCAGGTCTTCAAGCGCATCGCGAAGAAAGGTCACCCGCGTGTCTGGAAGATCCTCAGACCAGGCAAACTCAATGACACCGATAACCTCTTCATCATTGAGAAGAGGTGCTGCAATAATTTTTTTCGGTAACGCGCTGCCTAGTGCTGAACTAATACGCGTGTAGTCTTCAGGCACATCAGAAAGGACGATCATTTCCTTTTCAATAACAACCTGCCCGGCTAACCCTTCACCAACACGTATCTGGTCTCCCGGGGACCTGAACTTGTCAAATGCATAGGCAGCAATCAGTTTAAGCGTCTCACCATCTGGTTCCATCAGGTAAGCGCTCGCCATTTTTGCACCCGTGTAGTTGCACAAAAAAGATACCGCATGCTGTGAGAGGGTTGTAACATTCCGATCGCCCCTCAGCACATCTGCTAGCCCCAGGGCACCACTGTTCATCCAATCTTCCGCTTCACCCTTGACATGTGCGATGCGCAATGCTTCCAGCATATTGTCAAAACTTGTCGCCAGCTCACCAATCTCGTTGTCGTAATCATCAGGAATCACTTCATCATAGCTCCCCTGTGCAACCCTTCTTGTGATTCTGGAAAGAAGGTGCAACGGTTCGACTATGCGATGTGCTATAGAGATAGAGACGATAAGCACAACTATTATTGTTACCAGGATTAGAAATGTGAAAACAAAACGCAGTTGATTCACTTCGATCAGGGCTTCACGCTCTTCCACCTCAGCCACGAGCCCCCATATAACATCTCCAATCTGGATTGTGCGCATAACGCCCAGCACCATACTGTTGTTGGGTCCGGCATAGACCATGGGATCTGGTTCAGCATACCGTTTTTGATCCAGCTCACGGTTAACGAGCCGTTCACGCCATTTCTGTACCTGCTCGGTTTCGATGGATCGTTTCAATACCATTCCCTCATGCTTCAATACAGAATTGGAGCGGGCAACCCCATCCACTCCAATCAGGTAGATTTCAACGGTTTTACCGAGCGGTACCTTCCGTCGCATGTTTTCATCAATGAGATGATGCGGAAGCTGAAGGGCGAACAGACCAATTTTCTCGCCCATATCATCAACAATGGGTGACACCAGAAAGCCAGCCGCTTCATTCGCAGAAGGTGCGTAGAATTCGTAATCAGAGAAGGTGCTCTTCCCTGATTGCAAGCTGCTTTTTGCGGCTTTCGCGAACAACGTGGTCGAATAGGGACCGTGAAACAGGTTAGTGCCCAGATCCGCTTCAGCACGCACGGTAAACAATATATTCCCGTTCAGGTCTATGAGAAATGCATCATAGTATCCGTAAGTGCGACGGAAAGAATAGAGATCAGAAGCCTGATCCTCTGCAATCTTAGTCCAACTATAACTGCCTACAAACTCGCCCACCGGCTTTCCGCTTTCCTCGAATGCGAGTTTTAGATCTTCCATAAAACGAAAATTCTTCAGATTGGTGGACTGAGCTTCCAGGTCAAGAAAACGATAATGAAACCAGTTATCCACAAACCTCTTTCTTTGCTGAACGCTCGCCTCGAGTGAGGCAAATGTAGAATGTTCCAGGGTATCCTTAGCCTGCAAGTAAACAAAGCCACTGACCAGCGCAAATGGCAATAGTGCCAGAAACAGAAACCATCCTATCAGGGTTCTGTTCAGTCCCTGGCTGATCGGAGATTTCCAGCTATTTGTCTGAAAATCCACTTCAATGGAAGCCATCTGGTTCATGAGGAACAAGTCATTGTTGCTTTATCCTGCTGGCAAAAGTGTCATCTGCAAAATCATCAATGTTGATAGGCTCCTTGATGATCCCCCCTTCAACGGCGAGATCCATAATCTGCCTGAGACCAGCTTTGTCTACATTGAGATGTCGATAGTTGATCACATTCAGATCGGTGCGAAGACTTTGCGCGATGGCCTCCTCGTTGTGCTCCGGGATGTGATGACGAATCATTTTGGAAATGGCCTCCATTGCGGGCCCTGATTTACTACGTGCTTTCTCCAGATCCTGACCAGCCCTGTGGATATAATCTATGACTTCATGTACTGGTTTACGCTTGCTGGCAATTGCTGCATCGGTAGCAACAATGATGCACTCAACATGACCGTAGGGTGGCCATATCAGAACATCTTTCGAGTACCAGGCCACGTGCCCATAACCTTGGGTTTCAACGACATCAGCCCAGGGCAGTGACTGCTCAAAAGCCGCACCTATTCCCCGACCATTGTTCTTTCTGAGGAAAGAAGGGGATTTTAGTGGCGCTACCTGGATCGCCATGACATCAGTTGCCGCAGACGAATCCAGACCCAGACGCAGGTTTTGCTCCTTGAGATATTTGTAGAGTACCACCGTGTGTGTTGCCTTAAGATGCGGAACACCGACAAGGACAGGACGCCCGGTTTCCTCTTTGGCTTTGACCAGGGCCTTGGCGACAGCTGGATCGGGCTTGCGGCGAGAACGATCTAAATGAAGTCTTACATCGACGTTGAGCTTGTCGTTTATCGCCAGCGCATTACCGTCACGGTGCATAAGCCCAACCCAGCGGAAGTTCTCCTGCTCAAGGAACATGTCCATCGCAAGCGGACCCATGACAAAAGCAAGGTCCACCTCTCCCGTCTCAAAGTAGGCTCGCAGCAGGGGCCAGCTCTTCATTCTCTCGACCTGGTAGTCAGCATACTGCATTTCGTTTCGGTATTTCTCATACGCGACAATCCCGGCATAGTGATCTGCAACGGGAATGTAGATGGCTTTAATGGGCGTGCGTTCACCTGCCTGCACCGCCCCGGCTACACTTAACAGGAAAAGAGCAATCAGCCACGTCAGGCTCTGCCCCTTTAGCGGCACAATTCTTCTCTGGTTCTCATGGAGGATTTCTATTCCTATTCCTATTCCGGTATCGAAGGACTAGCAACTAATGTGCCAGAAGGACATAGATGAGAACGGGGCTCGGATTCACCAAATGCAGGCGGACAGCGGGCATATTAAGGCAGGAAACAGTGCTTTCGCCCCGCTAACAAATGAAAAGCCATGTTCGGTGCCAATTAATTGACAGCAGAACTTCTGATTTACCGGCTCATATGCAGTTTGTGTCCGCTGCACAACGAGCGCCGGTGTATGTTCCTTCCGTCGTTGCTGTCAGTTAGGATGTGACTCTTTAATTCCCTATTTACCAATGCTGCAATTCTTCCAGTCCAACGACTTGTCTGCTCTGACCAGTTTATTTTGCGAGCGCAGCCAAGTCGTTGACACAGACCCATTCACCGCCAGGACAGTTATAGTCCAAAGCCACGGCACAGGCCAATGGTTAAAGCTACAACTGGCAGAGACCCAGGGTATATCTGCCAACCTGGACTGCAAGTTGCCTGCGGATTACATCTGGAGTTTGTATCGTGACCTGCTCGGTCAAGCCAAACAGTCCCCAATGGATAAAGAGCTTCTAACCTGGCGGGTCATGTCTATTTTGCCCGAGCAGCGTGATCCTGAATTCGACAGCATCAGGCGTTATCTCGATGTTCCCGGTGACAGGGACCTGCGTACATTCCAGCTTGCCAATGAGATTGCAGGACTGTTCGACCAGTACCTTGTTTATCGCCCCGAGTGGTTGCTGGCATGGGAAAGCAACAATACGCTCATCACCAGCAGCGCGCACCCCTGGCAGATGCGGCTCTGGCTGTCCCTCTTGCAGGTTTACCCCGAGTTAAGGGATCAGCATCGGGCAAGATTGCACCTAAGCCTGTTAAAGCAGTTGGAAGCTCTTGCTAGGCCAGACCGGTTGCCTGGTCATATCTCACTATTTGGCCTCTCGTCACTGCCACAGATGCACCTTGATACCTTTCGTGCCCTGTCTGCTCACCTGGATGTGGATATCTACTTTATGAACCCCTGCTGTCACTACTGGGGAGATATTGTTTCGGCAAAGGATAAGGCAAAAAGATCTATTAGAAACCTAATCGGTAAAAGTGGACAACTCGAAGACGAGGACTATCTCGAAGTGGGCAACCCGCTTCTGGCGGCAATGGGAAAGCAGGGTAGAGACTTTCTGGAACTGATACTCGAGTCCGATGAAGTTAACTCATTTGATGCATTCATTCCAACATCTGTCGATACGGCGCTCGGCTTCATGCAGAACGACATCCTGAATCTTGAGTTAGGTGGTCAGTTCGGGAGCACAGATAAACTGAAGAAAGTTAAACTGAGCAATGAAGACTCGAGTATCCAGCTACATAGTTGCCACAGCAAGCTGAGAGAAGTCGAAATACTCTACGATCAACTATTGCTCCTGTTTAGCGCCAACCAGTCTATTAGGCCTGCCGATGTGATCGTTATGACACCCAATGTTGCTGACTACACTCCCTTTATCCACTCGGTATTCAAACAACATATCCACTATGGCATTACCGATCGCTCGATCATGCAGCAATCAGCCCTGGTTGGCAGTTTCTGCAAACTGCTTGAATTACCACAATCAAGGCTGACCAGCATTGAAGTGATGGATTTTCTGGAGGTACCGGCAATCGCCAGGAAGTTCAACCTCGGAGAAGATGAGCTCAACACGATTGCCTATTGGATTGATGCTGCCGGAATCCGCTGGGAGATGGATGGCCGCACAAAAGCGGACAGGTGGCAGGTCCCGGCCAGCCATCAAAACACCTGGCGATTCGGGTTGGATCGCCTATTGCTTGGCATGGCAATGGATACCAGCAGCGGCACTTTTGCGGGCAACTTTCCCCTGGACGTTGCGTCCGGAGACACTGAACTACTGGGCAGGCTCTGCTTCATCATTCGCTTGATCGGTGACTTCAGGCAATTGCTGACCATACCCAAACCTGCACGAGAATGGCAGGAAGCGGTGAACGAACTGCTTTCAGAACTGTTCCTTCCACTTGACGATGAGACGCTGGATCTGTCAATGATTCAGGGCTTAATGCAGAAACTCGTTGATAATACCCATGTATGTGATTTTACTGGCAACATCTCCGGCCAGTTGATTCGCTACTGGGTTAACCAGCAATTGGCACTCACCCATTCATCCATGGGATTCGTTTCCGGTGGCATCACTTTTGCCACGCTGGTTCCAATGCGAAGCATTCCGTTCAAGGTTGTATGCCTCCTGGGCATGAATGACAGGGAATACCCGAGAGAAGACCGCCCTACCTCCTTCGATCTAATGTCGGTTGAGGGAGCGAGAAAAGGAGACCGCTCTCGGCGGCTGGATGATCGTTATTTATTCCTGGAAGCCATGCTCTCAGCGAGAGAAGTATTTTATGTAAGCTATGAAGGAAATGCGCGGCAGGACAACAAGGAAAAACCCCCTTCTATTGTTGTTAGCGAGCTCCTTGATTACACAGACCAGGTATTTGAATCCGTAAATGTCACCAGACATCCGTTACAGCCATTTAGCCGGCGCTACTTCTCCAACGCCAATCTCACTTCCTTCCAAAAGCACTGGTACGATGCATTGCAGGGGGAAGGGAATACAACACCCTTTGTTGATAGCGACCTCGAAATACCAGAGGAGCTAGCGCTTGAATCAGTAAACCAGCTTACAAGCTTCTTCCGGCATAGTGGCAAGTACTACCTTCAGCAGCGGCTGGGGGTCTACTTTTCCGAAGACGAGATTGACCTGAAGGATTCTGAATCCTTCACCCTCGATGGCCTTGCACGCTATAAACTGTCGGAGTCTGCACTACAGGTCCTGGTGAAGGGTGAAAGTATTCAGGACTGGAAAGATGAAATGGTTGCATCTGGCCTGGTCATGGATGGTGCCAGCGGCAGGACCCAACTGGACAGGGAACTACAACATGCCATGGGCATCTGGGATACGCTTGCAGCGTATCTCGAACAGGCTGGTGAAAATTTCCGTGGCAGCATCCAGCTTTCCGGGACAGCACTGGAGGGCCATCTAGACAACGTTGGAGCAACCTTCGTCCTGCATTATCGCGGTGGAACCCTCAGGAAAAGACAACTGCTGGAAATCTGGATCAAGCACCTGTTCGCCAATGCAGCGGGCAGGGATATCGAAACCATATCAATTTCACGGGGCAAGGGTTCAGGCGGAACAGGCCAGGCCGAGACCGGGCGCTTTCTACCCCTTCCAAGGGATGAGGCCCTTAGCCACCTTGAGTACCTTGCGGGCCTCTATAACCAGGGTCTCATTTCACCGCTCTGCTTTCCTCCAGAGGCAAGCTTCAGTTTTTTTGAGGCAATGCAAAAGTCCGAAAATATTACCAAAGCAACGGATGCGGCATGCCGAATGTGGAATAGCAGTGAATTTGCCGAGGGCAATGATATCTACTGGAGCAGGCTTTTCAGCCTGCCACAGGACCTGGATGACGACTTCATTGCCCGCGCCCAGCAGGTCTACGGCGCCATGCTACCCCACTGGCACAACTGATGAATATCCTTCAGCCAGAAAATTTCCCGCTGGAAGCACAGCAACTGATTGAAGCCAGTGCCGGCACCGGCAAGACCTACACTATTACAAGTTTGTATTTACGCCTGTTGCTTGGGCGCGGCACTAGTGGCAAACGCCCGTTACTAGTGAATGAGATTCTTGTACTGACCTTTACAAGGGCAGCAACAGAAGAACTGCGGAACAGGATTCGCAAAAGGCTCGTAGAGGCAAAATTGGCGTTCCAGTCTGGTCAGTCCGATGACAGATTCCTGGAGCACCTGATTGCCACGAGTGATGATAGTCACCGTGACACACGTTTACTCGCCGCCGCAATTCAGCTCATGGATGAAGCTGCAATCTTTACTATTCATGGATTCTGCGCACGGGTTCTATACCAGCAGAGCTTTGAAACAGGCGTATTGTTCGACCAGGACCTCGATGGAGATCGTGACCAGTTGCTGGAAATGGCGGCAGCAGATTGCTTTCGTCAGGCGATCCTGACGCTCCCTGCTTTCAGGCGAAATATTGCACTCGGCCTTTGGTCAGACCCTGAAACATTGTTAGCGGCCACCAAGGGATTCTTGTTTCGCCATCAGGTCACGATGCTGCCCGCGGCGCGTGACGTCAAGCCTGGCGAGGAAACCCTTTTAGATAATATTCTGGAGGTAAAGCGCCTGTGGCTTGAAGATGATCTGCCGGGAATCATCAGGAATGCCGGATTCAAGGCAAACAGGAAATGTGTAAAAAGACTGGATGATATGACCCGCTTCTGCCGGGATGAAAATGCCAACGACGCTGAAGACTTGCTCTGGGAATACTGGTCTGCAGATGTTTTGGCCGATTCCATTCGTGCAGGAAAGTTAGTACCTGACCATCCCTGCCTAAAACTGATAGACGCGGTATATCAAGCTAAGGGTGTGATGGAGGCGATCAAGTCAAGTCTATGGCAGCAGGTCACCAGAAAAGTGGCCGAGAACCTCAGCAGATACAAGGCGGATACCAATCAACTGACCCTTGATGACCTGCTAATGCAACTGTACCAGGCTGTCACCAACGATCAGACATTCGCAAGGGAGCTGGCAAATCGATACCCCTGTGCCATGGTCGATGAGTTTCAAGATACTGACGATATTCAATACGGTATTTTCAAGGCCGTCTACGCTGGTCCGGGCCCACAAAGCCTTTTCCTTATTGGAGACCCTAAGCAGGCTATTTATCAGTTTCGTGGCGCGGATGTCTATACCTACATCAATGCGAAAAGAGATACAGGGGACAATCTGTATTCACTCAATACAAACTGGCGTTCATCGGAAGGTCTGGTAGATGCGGTAAATACCCTCTTTGCAAGGCGGCAGATCTTTGACAATGATATGGACATACCCTTCTTGAAGGTAGACCCATCTGAGCAGGCCGCATCGCTATCTTTCACCGTTGATGGCAGCCAGCAGAAGCCCTTCTCCCTGTTCCTGACTACCGGTGAGAGCAAGGCTTTACGCAAGGATGATGCCCGTTCTCTTTCAATGCAGCATGCGGCCGAACAGGTATCAAAGCTACTTTCATTAGCATCAGAAAATACAGCGCTTATAAACGGTACAGCCGTCAGCGCTGGCCAGGTCGCATTCCTGGTTCGTGATAAAAATGATGCCCAGGCAGCAAGGGATGCCCTCGCTGAAAGGGGTATACGAAGCGTCTATGTCACCCAGGAAAGTGTTTTCCTGCAGGATACTGCTCTTGACCTCAAACTAATCTTACAGGCAGTGCTCGAACCCACCAATGATCGCGCCATAAAGGCTGCGTTGGCCACACATCTCATGCAATCCAGCATTTCTGAAATTGAGGCACTGTCCCATGATGTAATACTGCAGCAACAAGTGACCCAGGAATTTATCGACTATCATCAATTGTGGGCGACCCGGGACATAGCACCCATGATTGAGTCCCTCATCATAACCAGAAAAATTGCAGAAAAATGGCTTGGCCAGGCCGACGGCGAGCGACAGCTTACCAACCTGCGCCATTTGTCAGAGCTACTGCAGCAAAGGTCAGCCGCCGCACCAGGCATGCATCGCCTGCTGAAGTGGTTTACCCGGGAAAGGATTACCGCGGATACTGTTACCAGCGAAGAACGTCAACTGCGCCTGGAAAGTGATGAAAACCTGGTAAAAATCGTCACCATGCATGCTGCGAAGGGTCTTGAATACGACATTGTTTATATTCCTTTCGGTGGCTTCTGGCGCGCTATCAGTCGAGGCGAACCTGCTCTCTTTCACAGGGAAACAGGACAGGGTTTTGAAACCTGCATCGAACTTGGTGCAGATACAGATCATCGAGCCCAGGCCCAGCGTGAAAGTATTGCGGAGGACATGCGCCTGTTGTATGTCGCTATAACTCGCGCCAGGCACCACTGTTGCCTTGGCATACCCAATCATAGTCAACTCCCTAAATCCGCATTGGCGCGACTACTCAATATCGTTGATGCCGGGAATGACCCCGATGAAATAATCGGCACCCTCGCACAATATTCACAAGAACTATTTTCGATCAGTTCCGTTACTGACACCGATATTACACCCCTGGCAGACAGCATGTCCGTGCCGCTGGTTCTGCCCCCACCGGAACTTCCTGCAATTGATGATCAATGGCGCTTGCACAGCTATACGGGCGTGACCAGGCTAATTAGAACTCGCGAAGGTTCTGTTGAGCCGGTCAACATTAGTGGATTTGCCGATGATGACGCCGATGTAACCGATATTGTGAAACCAGCTGAGCAATTCAACCGATTCACCTTCCCGCGCGGTCCCCGGGTCGGTATCGCTTTACACAGCCTGCTTGAAAACCTCGATTTTTCATCCGGCGAGAAAGCCAGACACGAAGCCTGTGGGAGGTGTATTAAGCAGATAGGGATTAGCAACGATCAGGACAAGTGGCTCCCTGTGCTATCGGTCTGGTTGGACGACATACTGTCAACACCCATTACCCAGGATGAATCACTGAGGCTTACCGACATATCCGGGAAAGATCGTTTGAATGAACTGGAATTTCATTTTCCCCTCAACGCAGATGTTACTTTCCTTGCTGCTCTGCAGGAAAACGGATATGTGCAGTCCGCACGAAGTCTTTCGACCCCCGGGTTACAGGGAATGATGACTGGCCTGATTGACCTTATCATCCGCCATCAGGACCGTTACTACCTGATCGACTACAAATCCAACTATCTGGGAGATCAGGCAGAGTCTTACGCGGCGAAAGAACTGGAACAGGCCGTTACACATCATCAGTATGACCTCCAGTACCTGATCTATTGCGTTGCGCTGAATCGATTCCTTTGTTCAAGACTGCCGGAATATGAATACGCCAAGCATTTTGGCGGTGTGCAGTATCTCTTTCTCAGGGGTATGAATGGTAAGACGCAGGCTGGTATCTTTTTTGATAAACCTGATGAACAGCTTTTACGGATGTTCGATAAAGCCCTCGGTGGAACAGATTGAATCGCCAGATCGAAACAAGACCAATTGATGCGGCTTTCAGTGAGCTGATGCGCAGCTATTCACCGAACATGAGCGCGACAGTACAGAATATCGTGACTGAACTCAGCCAGGCGCTGTCACAGCAGCAAAGCTGCCTCGACCTTTCTGGACGTGGCAAGGCTCTCATCAAGGAGTTGGGCAGCCTTTCTATTGTTGGTGACGGCAAGGTACCAACACCACTGGTGCTGAGAGGCAATCAACTTTACCTGCATCGCTACTATCAGTATGAATCCAGTGTGGCTCAAGCGTTAATAGCATGCAATAGGACGCTGCCCCTCCATGATCATCTAGAGGATCAGCTGCAAAAATACTTCGGTCAGGCTAGTGGCACGGTTAACTGGCAACAAATTGCAGCACTGCAATCTCAGGCTCAACAGCTGACGATTATCACAGGTGGTCCCGGAACTGGTAAAACCAGCACAGTAGCAAAAATAATATCCATGCTTCGCGAAAATGATGCTGAAATGGTGATCAAGCTGGCGGCACCAACGGGCAAAGCTGCAAGGCGGCTGGCGGAATCAATACTGCAGTTCTTGCCGCAACTGCCTGAACGTACCCGCGATACTATTCCTACAAGGGTACAAACACTGCACCGGTTACTCGGCATGCGCAGCGACGGCCGGAGTTTCCGATACAACAGGGATAACCTGATCACAGCCGATGTTATTGTCATCGACGAAGTTTCCATGATAGACCTCACCATGATGCACCGGTTGCTGGATGCTCTGCCGGCTGATACCCGACTCCTGCTCCTTGGAGATCCTGATCAACTTCCATCAATCGAAGCAGGAAACGTGCTGGCAGACCTCTGTCGAGATCGCCCTGGCTTCAGCCAGGAATTCGCTGATCTCACCAACAAAATGCTGGCAGTGGATCTACCCGTAACAAAAAATCAACATGGCCTGACCAACGCAATTTGTCACTTTGAGACTAACTATCGCTTCTCGATGGATCAGGGTATCGGGCAACTCGCAAATAATATTCAGTCTGGAGAGCCGCACCTGCAATCAAGTGGTGACGACGAGGTCAGCGTATATAACCTTGAATCGCTGGCGGCTGACAGATTGCGACCAGAGATCGCGTCCTACTACTTTGAATACGAAATGTTGTTGCAGGATCCGGAATCTGATGCAGCCAGCCTGCTCTCAAATTTTGAATCAACCCGCATCCTCTGCCCTGTCAGAGACGGGGACCTGGGGGTTGAAACACTCAATAGCGAAATGGAATCATACCTTGAAGAGAAGGGACTCAAGGCCAGCGATCAGTCTTTTTATCATGGTCGCCCCCTTATCATCATGCAGAATGACTACAACCTCGGGCTTTTTAATGGTGACATTGGTATCTGCGTGAATGATCCCCTGGACAACCAGATTAAGACCGCGTTTATGGATCCGCAGGGGGAGATCAGACTTTACCTCGCATCACGGCTTCCACCCCATGAAAGCTGTTTCGCCATGACTGTGCACAAATCACAGGGTTCAGAGTTCAACCACGTGACCCTGATAATGCCTCGCCCCACATCGGCACCCTCCGAGCAACTGCTCACCAGGGAACTGATCTATACGGCCGTAACCAGGGCACGGCATTCAATGGCAATCTATGCAGACGACATAACCTGGTCCGAGGCATTGCAAAGATCTGTCAGGAGAATGAGCGGGTTGTCGTCTATGCTTGAGTTTGGGGAGGCAACTGATACCCAGACTGACCTGTTCTCATAGAATCATCGGTCTTTGAAAACTCAGGTTTGATACGCCTAAGTCGAACCTGTCATCTTGAGCATCTAAACAATAGGGTTAGGGTCAGCCACATCCAGCGGGAGCAGTCCTTCCAGCTTTGCCAGATTGTCAGCAAAACCCATATAAAGTTCTTGTGGGGCCAGCAATCCTGAAATTTCATTCATGGAACCCATCGCGTGTTCCTGGCTTGGCTGACTCTCAGCCAGGTTAGTTAAAAGCTGTTCCATACTTTCCGCTTTCTGAGAAATGACATCTTCCATCAAGCTGTTGGGAACACCTGCCCCTCCAATGGAATCTGGTACCTGCAACCCCTCCAGGATGGAAAAGTCCAGTCCTGCAATATCTCCCAACAGGTTGGGCAAGGGTTCAGCATCCTGGCCTTCAAACTCAGCAAGGACTTCACCGGTTATGGAGCTGCTGTTTACTACCTTGCTGCCATCCGACTGGTAGATCTCAAGCACCATATTGTCTGCTACAAACAGCGAGACATCATCCAGGGTATAGACCGCAAACGAGGTATCCCCAAAACCTTCGATATTAAGTACAGTTTCGCCATTCTCCGCGAAGTCCCCAAACAGCTTCACCCGGTCTCCATCATCACCGACGACCACGAGGCTGCTGTTAACAGAGGTCAAGCCATTATCGCCATCCACGATCCGCGCAATGGAATCTGCATCCAGCTCGACAATACTGCTCTTCAGATCCCTTAGGGATATGACCTCCATTCTTTCCAGCACCGTGCCTTCAATCTCACGGAAATCAACGGAAGTACCAACAGTCAGTACATCAACCCCTTCACCCCCATCAATACGCTTCGGCAGTTCATTAACATAAACCTGGTCATCACCCGCCTGGGTATAAACGATATCATCACCCGCGATCATCGCGACGATATCATCTCCTGCCCCGGCAACGATTACATCCTGGGATTCAAAACCGATAATAATGTCTGCTGAATCCGTACCCACCCGATTGGCCTGAATACTGACAAGCTCTATGGTTGAGTCAGTCGAGACAAGGTCCAGTACCTGGGCATTAGAAATATCAAGACCTTCCACCGTATCAAATGAATCCTTCAATAACTCTGCGGCGATAAGGACGAAGGTTGAGCCCAGTGCCGGCATATATCCATCAAGCAGCGTTACCCGCGCGCGACCATTCAGGGTTGCAGTACCATTAACCGCCAACTGGTCATAACTCTCACCAGCCTGGGTACCTGCCAGTTCAAACTCGGACACACTGCTTTCGCCTCTGATCAGATCCCCAACAAATGTCAGTTGTCCGGGCGAATTGCCCACATTGATGGCACCATTATCAATCAGAGTGCCGTTTAGATAATCAAATGTTCCGGTGCCCTCGATCCTCCCATTATTAATAAAGGTAACGCCTTCCCCTATTGTCAGGAGCGTGGTGTTGACGCTATCGGTTGCTCCAGAATCACCATAAAAAATGATGCTCCCATCGTTGGTAAAGATTGTCCCACTTCCTGTAATACTGAATGTGACACCACTTCCAACATCAATCCCGTTACCCAGGACATTGATATAATTAAATCCACCACCCATCAGGTTAAAGTCAGAGAACAAGGAAAGACCTAGCTCCTCGAGATAGATTCCCGCTGAAGCAACTGGCCCTGTTTCTGCACTCGTAACAGACTCATGTGTGCCACCCCCATCAACATAGGTGACTTTGATTGCCAGCTTATTTCCAACATCCGTCGCTGTTACGGTATAGCTGGAACTATTCGCTCCACTAATAGGTGATCCATTTCTAAGCCACTCGTAACTGAATGTACCAACGCCATCAGCATCTGATATTGGTGAGGTGTCCGCTGACAGAACATGTCCTTCCTGAACCGTCCCAGTAATCGCGGGAACACCAGTCGGTGCTGAGTTAGGTGCAGATACAACTGCTGATGTTGTATTGCTGGTTACTGACTCATTTGTGCCACCACCATCAACGTAACTGACCTTGATGGAGAGGTTACTACCAATATCACCTGATACCGCAGTATAGGTTGAGCTTGTAGCACCACTTATTGGTGATCCGCTCCTAAGCCACTCGTAACTGAATGTACCTATACCATCAGTATCAGATATGGGTGATGCATCTGCTGACAAAACCTGCCCTACCTGAGCCGTTCCGGTTATCGTGGGAACACCGGTTGGTGCTGAGTTCGGTGCAGATACAACTGCTGATGTTGTAATACTGGTTACAGACTCATTTGTACCACCATCATCAACATAGCTAACCTTGACGGAGAGAGTACTGTTTTCATCTGAAGCCGTAGCTGTGTAGCTGGAACTGTTCGCTCCACTGATAGGCGATCCATTTCTAAGCCACTCGTAAC
>CETX01069514.1_pt1 | contig 21994 bp, 27 predicted proteins | sample 356501 | NCBI WGS metagenome assembly CETX01 (sample SAMEA2623390, study PRJEB7988) | marine metagenome | biome: marine biome (ENVO:00000447); feature: mesopelagic zone (ENVO:00000213); material: "saline water (ENVO:00002010), including plankton (ENVO:xxxxxxxx)" | depth 450 m | reverse complement strand
TTATCTGTGTTTCATTAAATTATTCTTTATTCTTTTTTATCATAAATTCATAATTAGGACACTTTAATTTTTTGCAAAATGGTATGTGGTGATTCATTCTCCATTTCTTTTTATGGATGTGGCAAGGTTCATCTGTTATCTTTTTTCCAAAAGGTAATTTATGTGGCCAATAATGTGGAGGGCAAAATCTTTTTTTACTTATTACTTTTTTATCCTTAATATTCATAAACAATCTTTTTTTCTTCATAAATCTAAAAAGAATTAATTGAATTTAAAGTTATCTAAAGCCCAAGCATAATCACTCCTATAATAACAAGTAAACTCCCGAGAATTTTTATAGAAGAAAAATCAGACCCAAAAATTAACATGGAAGAGACTACCACTATTAAAACTTGCAAGCTTCCAACAGCAGTTGCATAACCAGGGTTTGGGGCAGTATACACCCCAAGATTTAATAAAAAGGTTCCTGCTAATGCAGTAATTGTAGCAAATACTACAATCCAAATTAAGTTTGTTGGAATTGATAATTGCCCTTTTGTAATTTGGTAAATTAGTAAACCTACACCAGATATTAACCACATATACATTATCAATAAACTTAATGGAATTCCGCTTAAGGATGCTTTTTTGAGAAATAAGAAATGTGCTGCCAATAAAAATGCTGAAATTATTGAATAAATATACCAATTCATACTAATAATAATTTGTAATTCTATTTAATTCTTTTGTTTAGATACATTAAACTTTAACTAAAACAATCCAACTTTTCTATTTTATTCCTATGACCAAAATTAAAAAGAGTCAACGAGTGCCCTAAGAATTTATATCTATTAACTTTTGGCTTCTTTCCTGCTTTGATTAAAGCATTTATCAATTTTTTTTAAGAAATTTATTTTATATTACTTTTTGTGCAACCATCCTTCCGAGGAGACTTATTGTGCAAAGCCTTTTTTATAAAAAGATTTATAAATACTTTTTTCTTATCCTAAATCATTACAAAAGGGTGAAGATGAATAAGAAAAATTTACAATTAGTATTTTTTGGAGCATTTATATTAATATTATTAATAGTTTTAGTTCATGCTATAGTAGTTGCAACAATACAAAGTCCATTGTCAAATACAAATTTTTCTACAGCAGCAGCATTAAATTTTACTTGTACTGTAAGTATGGCTAATGTAACTAATGTTACGTTATTATATAATGCAAGTGGTGGACCAACAGATTTAAGGTCTTATAATATAACAATGATTATAAATTCAACAGGGGAAAATCAAAGCGTGTTTTCAAATACAACTAATTTAAGCTCTGCAACAACCATAATAGCATTAAATGATTCAACCACATATAATATGACTTGTTTTGCTGATAATGGTTCTATGCAAAATTATTCATCCTCAGCAAATATAACTATAGATAGTACTCCCCCTGCCGTTACTGATTTTTCTACAACTGTAAGTAGAGGTAATTATTCTGGAACAATTGTTTTAAATATAAGTGTTACTGATGCAACAATAGGAGTAGGATATGTTTATTTTAATATAACTAATTCAACTGGAGTTCAGGTAAATTATACAAAAGCAAGTAATGTCAGTGGAAATTATTATAATATTAGTGTAGATACTTCAAAATTCAGCGATGGAGCATATAATATTACTGTTTGGGCTAATGATACTTTAATAGGCAAATCAAATAGTTCAGAAAATATAACTGGGAATATGAATAATTCTGAAAAGATTAAGGTAGTATTTGATAATACTGCACCTACAGCAACTTATTCTTGTTCTCCTAGTACTGTAACTTCGGGAGATACTGTAACATGCACTTGTTCTCCTTCAGATGCAACTTCTGGGATAAACTCTTCTCAAACATCAACTACTACTCCTTCAACATCAAATACAGGAACTATTACAGAAACATGTAATTTTGTTGATAATGCTGGAAATGCAGGAAGTCAAACTGCAACATATACTGTTGAAATGAGTACTTCAGGAGGAACTAGTAGCAGTGGTGGCGGAGGAGGAAGCACAACAACTACAGAAACTGTAGCAGAAGTTAGTAAAACACATTCATGGTCTAAAATGACTTCTGGAACAACATTTACCATTGAAAATTTTTTGAGTGATTTTGGAGTAAAACAAATCCTAATTGAATTAACTAAAATAGCACAGAGTGTTAAAATAACTGTTTCAAAATATGATGGAAAACCAGCGTATCTGTTGAAAGAATGTTGTCCTAAAGTAAAAACAGGGGATGTTTACAAATATCTACAAATTAAAGAGACAAATATCGGAAGTAAATTAAGTAAGGCAACAGTTACAATTAATGTAGAAAAAACGTGGGTATCTAGTAGAGGACTTGATAAAGAGGATATATCGATGTTTAAATTTGATGAAAGTTCAGAAGAATGGAATGAATTAACAACAACATATGTTAGTGAGGATGATACTAATTATGTTTATGATGTTGTATTAACATCTTTTAGTTATTTCACAATTGCAGGAAAAGAGAAAGCTGAACCAGTAGTTGAAGAAGAAAAAAGTGTTGCAGAGAAAATTAGGGAAACTGGAGAACAAGTAGCAGAAAAAGTAAAAGGAAAAAATTTATTTAAGAGTATCTGGTTCTGGGTAATTGTTGTAGTAATATTGATTTTAATTGGATATGCTGCTAAGAAAAATGAGTGATTTATCTTAAGAACATAAAACTTTTTTAATCTATTTTATTCTTATATATCTATGATAAATGAAAATTACATGATTTCTGATTTGCATATACACTCCAGATTTTCAAGAGCTTGTAGTAAGAATATTGATTTTCCCAATTTAGTTAAATGGGCTAAAATTAAAGGACTTCATTTACTTGGGACAGGGGATTTTACCCATCCAATTTGGTTTGAAGACATTAAGAAATTAAAAGAGAAGAATGGATTTTATTATTATAATGATTTCCCTTTTATTATATCTGGAGAAATTTCTTTAATGTATACTCAAGGCAAGGGAAGAAGAATTCATTTAGTTTTATTAGTTCCAAGTATTGAAATTGCCAAGAAGATTAATTCTTATCTAGATACAAAAGGGAGAAGAGATTATGATGGAAGACCTATCTTTGGGATGCCTTGTGATGAGTTTGTAAGGGAAATGATGAGCATTTCAAAAGAAATTGAGATTATACCTGCGCATGCCTGGACTCCATGGTTTGGAGTATATGGGAGTAATTCAGGGTTTGATAGCTTAAAGGAGTGTTTTAAGGAGGAATTTGAGAATATTCATGCAATTGAAACAGGAATGTCTTCAGATCCAGAGATGAATTGGAAAATAAAAGAACTTGGGAGCAAATCAATTGTTAGTTTTTCTGATGCACATTCATTTTGGCCATTTAGAATAGGGCGAGAAGCAACTATTTTTAAGAAATGTGATTCATATACAAAGATAATTAAACAAATAAGAGAAAATGACTTTATTTCTACAATAGAAACCAATCCGGCTTATGGCAAGTATCATTGGGATGGACATAGAAATTGCGAATTTTCGTGTGAACCTGAGAAAACAAAAGAGTTAAATGGGATTTGTCCAAAGTGTGGGAAAAATTTAATTATTGGTGTTGAATATAGAGTTAATAATCTAACTAATAAGGAAAGTAACCATAAAATAAAAAAGCCTTATTATACCTTATTACCTTTACATGAGATAATTTCTCTTTTTTTAAGTATGAATATGAATAGTAAAAAGGCATGGGATTTATACAATTCTTTAATTGAAGAATTTGAAAATGAATTTAATATTTTATTAAATATCTCAAAAGAAGATTTTATTAAAAAAGGAGTTAATGAAAAATTAATTAGTTTAATTTTAAAAAATAGAGAAGGGAAAATAAAAGTTAAACCAGGATTTGATGGAGAATATGGCGTTGCTGTTGTGGGAAATCAAGATAAACAAAAGACTTTATCTTAACATATTTTTTATTTTAACAAACTTGTAATGTGCATCTTTTGTTGGTTTTTTACATTTAGAACAAGTATTTTTTAAGGTATAAGCTTTACATTTTTTACATTTTTTTAATATCATTTTTCTAGGATATTAAAATCTATCCCTTCTTTTTTTGCTTTCTTTTCTATTTCGAGCAATATTTCCTTAAGGATATTTGCTGTTGATTTTAGATCATTAGATTCTGTTTTTATAGAATATTTCCCAGCAGAAATATATTTTATTTCTCCTTCTTTTATTCTACCTAAGATATCTTTAATTAAATTTAGCCCATTTGATTTTGTTGTTGTCAAATTAATCTCTTTTTTTATTATTGCTTTCTTTTGTTTTTGGGAATTTAATATATCTAATATCTTTTTAGTTTCATTTTTTCCGACTATCTTTTCTAGTCTCTTTGAATTTTCTTTTGCTTCTTCTAAAAAGTCATAAATCTTTTCTTCATTTAATATTTCTTTAATTATTTTATCTGCTTTTTCTCCTAGAATACTTTTTAAAACACTAATGTAACTTTTCTCTTGTTTGTATTGTTCTATTAATTCCTTTTTCTCTTTTTGCGTTACTCTTCTTAATGATAAATCAATTCTATCTCCAGAAATTCTTAATATTTTGCAAACTATTCTTTTTTTTGGAACTACATAATCTCTTAAATTTCTTATTCTTCCAGGAGCAATTTCACTTAAAATAATACTCCCTTCACCATTTCCATCTATTTTTACAAAAACTATAGTCCCAACTATTCTATCAACAGTACACATTACTATTTCTCCTACATCCAAATCCATAATTTATGAAGAAAAATAAGGGTTTTAAATCTTTACCAACTCAATTTCAAAACTTTTTTGTAAAGAATTAATAAATTCTTTTTCTTTATTTTTAGAAATAATTCCTCCTGCTGCGAATTCATGTCCTCCCACCTCTCCACCTATTTTTTCAATAATTTTATTTAAAATCTCTCTTACATTTCTACCTTTTCTCCCAACATTTCTAGAAGAGATTTTTATTTTATCTTCGTAGTAAGCCATAGTAGTTATAATTGTTCCCTCTTCATATACTGAAGAATTTGAAAGTATACTTGCAATTGTTCCTATCATTGTATCTTTAATTATATTTTTAGCATTGATTATCACAAATCCGTCTCCTTCTATCTTTTTTGTTTTTGATACAAAGTTTAATCCAGATATTAAAAATTGTTTGTATTTTACATGAATTGATTCTGCTCTTTTTTTTATTTTTGAAATTTCCATACAAAATTGAATTGCTATATTTGTTTCTCCTAGCCTTGAACATGCATTAATCATGGCACTTAACTCTCTTGCATCTTCAAGTTTGTTGAATAATTTTATTAAGAAGATATCTCCAATTATCTCCTCTTGTTTTGCTTTTGGTTTTCTTAACATTATTGCTGTAACTAATTTTTCCATTTCTTCTTCACTTAATTCGATTAAAGTTTTGTATCTTCCATTTATTGGATTTAGTTTAATCTCTTTTAATAATTCTTTAACTCCTTCTGTATCCCCTGTAACTTTTGGGATATAAGGTTTTGAGCTAAATTCAAGAGTTTTATTTAGAGGTCTTGTTGAAGGATATATAAGTAACCCTCTTTTTTTCTTTATTTCTCCATCTTTTAAAATATTATTATTTAATTTATCTATATCTTTTTCAAGCATATCTCCAATCATTCCCAAAATAGCTATTTTTGCAAATTCCTTATTTTCAGAATTTATTTCCTTACAAAAAAGATAAGTTAAACCAGAACTACTTATTTTCTGTTTATCATGTAATTCCGGATTAATTATATGTACATTTTCTGGAATATCTTGGATTATTTCATGATGGTCAATTATGAATACATCTTTTAATTGTGAGTTTGAGATATAATTTAAACTTCCAGATGCTAAATCTAGAAAAAGAATTAATTTTTCCTTGGGTAGATCATAAATAAATTGTTCTTCTAAACTTTTTATAATTTTAACCGAAAAAACCCTATCCAATTTTTTTAATGTTTGAATAATTATTGAAGTAGAAGTAATACCATCTGTATCAAAATGACTTATTATTTGAATTTCTTTATCTTGAGATATCTCAAGGAATTTTTTAACTGTTTCTTCTATTTTTATTTCTAAAGAATTTCCCCTCTTTTCCATCTTAATTTAAAATAATTTATTCAACCTTAAAATATTTCTTAAGTTTCTTAAGTTGTGAAAATATTCTATCTTTTTCTCTTTTTGCTCTTTTATCCTGCTTATTCTTTTCATAATGTTTTTTAACTTTTTCTAATTTTGCATTAACATTTTTTAGGTCCGGATTTATATAATTATCTTTTAATATTTTAGATATTTTTTTATTATATTCTCTTGGATGGATTTTTTGCTGTCTTAATTCTTCTCCTATTTTCTCACTAGTCAATCCTTTTTTCCCAAATTCTATAATTTTTTTTTCAAATTCTAATTGAGATATCTTTTTTGGTTTTAAATCTTTTTTGTTAGAATCCTTTTTTTTAGTTCTTATTTTTTTTAGCATTTTATTAAATTGCAATATACTTTTTTAAACTTTACTATCTCATCAATTCTATTAAATTTTATATACATAATCTTTAAATAGATATATTTTGACAAACTAAAATGAGGAAATTTAAATATGGTAGAAAAGTGGATATTAGACGTTAAGAAAAGAGCAAAACAAGGATCGCCTATTATTACTAGTGGAAGAAGTGAAAATCATACTAAAATAAATCTTTCTGATTTAGTGTTTATGCCGGCTCAATTGACTAGGAGACCAAAAGATTATTTTAAAGAGAAAATTAAAACTGAAACTATCTTGGGGAAGACAAGTAATCATCCTATGAAATTAAGCATGCCTATTTTGACTGCTGCAATGTCTTTTGGAGCATTAAGTGCAGGTGCTAAGATAGCACTTGCAAAAGGTTCTGCAATTGCCGGAACTGCGGACAATACTGGGGAAGGGGGAATGTTAAAAGAACAAAAGGAAAATGCAAAATTAATAATTGCACAGTATTCTACTGGAAGATTTGGCGTGGATGAAGAGTATTTAAGGGAAGCAGATGCAATTGAAATTAAAATTGGTCAAGGAGCTAAACCTGGTCAAGGGGGATTACTTCCTAAAGAAAAAATTACTGAAAAAATAGCTGAAGTTAGAAATATCTCAATGAGTGAAGATGTACATTCTCCGCCATATCATTCTGATATTAATGATATTAATGAATTAAGAGAGAAAGTTGAATCGTTAAGAGAGTTAAATGGTGGAAAGCCTATAATTATTAAACTTGGTGCTGGAAATGTTGAAAAAGATGTAGAGCTTGCTTTAGAAGCTAATCCTGATATTATCGCCATTGATGGTTTATCTGGAGGAACAGGAGCAGCTCCACAATCTATGTTAGATGATTTTGGTTTACCAATAGTTCCTGCAATTGTTAAGGCAAGAAGAGTTTTAGACGGGAAAAATGCAAAACAGGAATTAATTGTAGGAGGGGGTTTTAATACAGGAATTGAAATTGCTAAGGCTCTTGCTCTCGGAGCAGATGCTGTTTTTATAGGAACTTCTTTAATGGTTGCAATGGGATGTATCTATTGTAGGCAATGCCATCTTGGAAAATGTATGGTTGGGATTGCAACTCAAGACCCTGAACTCGAAAAGAAATTAGATCCTGAAGCAGGAGAAAAAGTTGCAAATTTTTTTAAATCTTGTAATGAAGAAATTAAAATGACTGCTGCAGCTATAGGCCATGATGATGTTTCTAAACTTGAGAAAAAAGATTTAAGGAGTTTAAGTTTACTCATGAAAGAAGTTTCTGAAGTGGAATTAGTATAATTAATCTTTTTAATATAAGATTAAGTTAGATTTATATATATCTTTATTTTTTATAATAAAAGAGGAGATGTGAAAATGGTTTTTTTAGAAGTAGAAACAAAAGTAAGAATTGATGACGTTGATAAATTAAGAAAGAAAATTAAAAAAATTGCTAATTTTGAAAAAAAAGAATCCCGTAGTGATGATTATTTCGCTTTAAATAAAAAATTTAGGAAACATGGTTATCCCAAAAAAGCATTTAGAATAAGGAATAATGGAAAAGAATATGTTATTAATTTTAAAAAATGGAAAAAAGATTTCTGGACAAAAGAGATTGTCGTTAAAGAAGAGTTTGAATTCAAGATAGATGAGACAGAAAACTTTCTTTTTCTAATAAAGGATCTGGGGTTTGTTGAATGGATGAAAAAAATTAAGACTTCTGAATCCTACACCCACAAAAAAGATAAGAGAATTGTAATTGAGATAAATAAAGTAAAGCATCTAGGTTATTTTATGGAAATAGAGTATCTTGCAAAACCGAGTGAAATGAAAAAAGCAAAGAAAAAGATTTATGATGTTCTAAGAGAACTTGAGATAAATAAAGACCAGATTAATAATACGGGTTATACTAAAATGCTATGGGATAAGGGCATTAAAGATAGTAAATATTTTATTGATTAGAATGGTTAATTATATTATTAAAAAATCTGGGAAATTCTTGCCAAGTAAAGAGATGAAGAAAATTGCTTGGATTAAGGATAAAAAAATTTACAAGGAAGCTGAAAAAAATCCCATTAAATTTTGGGGAAAACTGGCAAGAGAAGGATTAAAATGGGAAAAACCTTGGAAAAAAACATATGAAGAAAAACCTCCTTATTTTTATTGGTTTAAGGGAGGGAAATTAAATTTTTGTGTTAATGTTTTAGATAGACATTTAGATAATCCTAATAAAACAGCACTAATTTGGGTTCCTGAACCAACAAATGAAAAAACAATTAAATTAACTTACAAAGAACTTTATGACAAGGTTAATAGATTTGCAAATGTTCTAAAAAAATTAGGAGTTAAAAAAGGGGATGTTGTTGCAATTTATTTACCAATGATTCCCGAAGTATTAATTGCAATGCTTGCATGTACTCGAATCGGTGCTATTCATTCTGTTGTTTTCTCTGCTTTTTCAGCTGATGCATTAAAGATAAGACTATTAGATGGAAAAACAAAAATCTTAATTGGTGCTGATGGATATTATAGGAGAGGAAAAAAAGAAGATTTGAAAAAGAAAGTTGATAAAGCAATTATTGGGACAAAAGTAAAGAAAGTTATTATGGTTAATCGTTTTAATAAAAATAAGAATTATTCGGGGAAATTTGTTTCATTTGAAAAAGAAATAAAAAAAGCAGATCTATATTGCAAACCTGTAATAATGAATTCTGAAGATCCGTTGTTTATATTATATACTTCAGGTACAACAGGGAAACCAAAAGGAATTGTTCATGATATAGGAGGTTATGCAACCTATGCATATTGGACAACAAAATGGAGCTTTAATTTACATGAAAATGATGTTTTGTGGTGTACGGCAGATATTGGATGGATAACCGGTCATACTTATACCTTTTATGGCCCTCTTCTTAATGGAAGTACTAGTTTAATTTATGAGGGGACTCCGGATTATCCAAATTATAGTAGATGGTGGAAAATAATTGATAAAAATAATATCGCTGTATTTTATACTGCGCCAACTGCAATTAGGATGTTTATGAAGGCTGGAGAGAAATTTCTAAGAAAACATAAATTAAATACTCTTAAGATATTAGGTACAGTTGGAGAGCCAATAGATAAAAATGCATGGGAATGGTATTTTAAAAAAATAGGAAAATCAAGATGTCCTATAATTGATACTTGGTGGCAGACTGAAACAGGAGGAACTCTAATAAATGTCCTTCCAGGTATAGGCCCATTTATTCCTACAGTTGCAGGATATAGTTTTCCCGGAACAAAACATATTGTTGTTGATGAAAAAGGGAAGAGAGTAAAGGAGGGGAAAACAGGCTTCTTGGTTCAATTAAGTCCGTATGCCCCTGGAATGCTTCATGGGATTTACAAAGATAATAAAAAGTACAAGGAGACTTATTTCAAAAAATTTAAAAATAAATATGATACTAGTGATGGCGCGTATATAAGAGATGGATTAATTAGAGTTACTGGCAGAACAGATGATGTTATGAAAGTTGCAGGCCATAGAATTTCGACAGCAGAACTTGAAGATGCAATAAATAAATATAAATTAGTAAATGAATCTGCAGTTGTTCCAATTCCAGATAAAATTAAAGGTCAAGTACCAATTGCCTTTGTTGTCTTGAAATCAAAAAGTAATCTAAAAATAGAAATTCTTGAAAAACAAATAAAACAAGAAGTTGATAAAACTCTGGGACCAACTTCAAGGATAGCAAAAGTATATTTTGTTAATGATCTTCCTAAAACTCGTTCTGGCAAAATTATGAGAAGAATTCTAAAAAATGTCTTAAATAAAGAAGAATTAAAAGGCTTAATCACTTTAGTTAATCCTAATTCTGTTGAAGCAATTAAGAAAATTGTTGAAAATAATAAATAAATAACTATCTTTTTATTCAATCATAATACTTCGTATTCCCATTCTAAGTATCCATTCAGTTTTTTTGTTTTCTATTTTTTTTAAGGGAAGATAATTGGGGCAATTTTTCTTCTAAAGTCTTTCTTTTTTCTTGATAAAAGATTCCCAAAGGTATTTTATTTTTTTTTGAATTATAATCCCATTTATCTGCAATATCTAAGGCTTCTTTTATTTTTCTATTTTTTGTAGGTATTTTATACATTAAATTATCTTTATTATTTATCTCTAGATTAAAAATAATGCAATCCTGCATAATTTCAACAAAAGAAAATCCCTTATGTTTTATTGCTTGTTTTATAATCTCTGCAGTATGGTTAATATCTCTTGCATTGCATCTTGCAACAAAAGTTGCTCCGGAAGATATTGCCAATTTAATTGGATTTAGGGGTAGATTAGATTCTCCAAGCGGTTTAGCTTTATTCTTATAACCTTGTTGACTTGTAGGAGTTGCTTGACCCGTTGTTAATGAAAAAGATTGATTATCATGGACAATAAGAGTAATATCAGGATTATATCTTCCCATGCTTATAAAATGGGCCATACCTTCAGAATAAGTATCTCCATCTCCTGCAAATCCCAATACTTTTAAATTCGGATTTCCCATTTTTATTCCCAAAGCAGTTGGCAAGACTCTTCCATGTAAACCATAAAAACCAGAAATATTTAGATAATCAAATATCTTGCCATGACATCCGATTCCTGTAACCATCACGAAATTTTCTTTTTTTATTCCCTGTTTTGTTAGACCTGTTAGGGCTTTTTTTGTTGATTCTAAGATCATATTATTAGGACATCCAAGACACCAAGTTATTTTATTTTTTGTTTTAAATTCTTTCATTTTATTTTCAGGATTTCATCTTTTAAATCATTCGAGTAAAAAGGTCTTCCATCATATTTTAAAATCCTATTCTTAATTTTAATACCTGTTTTTTCTCTAATTAATCTCCCAAGTTGTCCTGTTAGATTATTTTCAACTAAAATAATTTTTTTTGCTTTCTGAATTTCTTTTTTAATTTCATCAGATAATGGTTTTAAATAAATAACTTGTAAAAACTTAAAATCAAGATCTTTTATTGCATCAATAATAGCCCCTCTTGTTGAACCCCAGCCAATAATCAAATTCTTACTATTTTTCTTACCATGAATTTTTATCATCTCAAATTTTTTACATTCCTTTTTTATTAACTTATATTTTTCAATTCTTTTCTCTGCATTTTTTATTGCAATTGTTGCATTTTCAGTTGTATTTCCAAATTCATCATGTTCATAACCTGAATTTTTTACAATTATTTTTCCAGGTATCTTTCTTTTTGTTTCTATCTTAAGTGGATTTTTTATCTTTTCATTTGACGAGAATTCAGATTCAGCAAGGTGTTTATCTGAAAGTATAATTGAAAGAGAATTAAACTTTTGTGAAAGATAAAAGGCTTCATTTGTTTTTTCTATAGATTCTACTGGATTCCCCGGAGCAATTACAACTCGCGGAAATTCTCCATGACCTCCTCTTAGTGCTAAATTTAAATCTTCTTGAGAAGTATAGGTAGGAATTCCTGTTCCAGGACCTTTACGGGATGCAAGATAAACAACTAAGGGTAATTCAGTAATTCCTTGTAAACTTAAGGATTCAGTCATTAAATCAAATCCTCCTCCACTTGTTCCTATCATTACTTTTGCTCCAGAAAAACTTGCACCCAAAGCGGCATTTGCAACTGCAATTTCATTTTCATTTTGGAAAACAAGATAATTATTTTCTATTTGCTTGCTTGCCAACTCATGTAAAACTCCTGTTGAGGGAGTCATAGGATAAGCAAAATAAATATTAATTTTTGAGTTTATTGCTCCTTTTGCTATTGCTCTACTACCACTCATTATTTCAAGTTTATTTTTTAATCTTTTTAATTTGAATTTATCTTTTTGGTTTATGTAACCTTTTTCAACTGCTTCTAGACTATTTTTATTATTAAATTTTTTCTTTATTTCTTGAATAAGAATTTTTTTATCACTTCCCAATATTTTAATTAAAGCACCGGAAAGAGCAAGATTTATATCTTTTTTTAAATCAATAAATCTCTTAGAATCAATAATAAAACCATCTTTTTTTAATTCTTTTTTATGTATATCTATTGTATCTTGATCCATTGCAACAATCCCATCTAGTTTACTTTCATGACTCTCGATTTTCTCATCTGATATGGAGAGAATATTAAAATTGTGGCCCCCTCTTATTAAAGAAGGATAGTCTCTATAATTAAATATGAAATAACCCTGACTTGTTATTGTTTTAGATACTATCTCTGAGATTATGTTTATTCCTTGACCGGCTCTTCCTCCTATTAATATATTCAACCTCATTCATATAATAAATTTCATTGATATTTAAAGTTTAGTAAGAAAAGAATTAATTATTTCTGATTATATAAATATTGGAATTTATAAAATTATTTAAATGTATAAAATATATAATTTTATGGGCAAGACAATAGGAATTATTAGTTTAAAAGGAGGCGTAGGCAAAACTACGGCAGTTGTTTCACTAGGAAGCGCAATTGCAGACTTTGGGAAAAAAGTATTGTTAATTGATTCTAATTTTTCCGCTCCAAATTTAGGACTTCATTTAAATATAATTGATCCAAAAGTTACAATTCATCATGTTTTAAGCAAGCAAGCAAGAATCAATGATTCAATTCATAAGTGTGGGAATTTAGATATAATCCCTGCATCTATATTTGAAAGAATAAATATTAATCCCTTAGAATTGAGAAGTAAGATTAGTGATTTAAAAAGAAGGTATGATGTTATTCTTCTTGATTCATCTCCAGCATTAAATGATGAAACCTTGGCTGCAATGTATGCATCTGATGAGATTCTTGTTGTAACCACTGCAGATCATCCTACTTTAAGTACAACTATAAAAGCTGTTAAGCTTGCAAAACAAAGAAACACTCCTATAAATGGGTTAATTCTGAATAAAGTTCATAAAAGGGGTTTTGAAGTATCTCTTGATGATATTGAAAAAACAGTAGAAGTACCTGTTCTTGCAATGATTCCTCATGATGTTAATATCTTAAAGTCTTTATCTGAATTTACTCCCTCAATTATTCATAAACCAAAATCAGAAGCAAGTATTGAATATAAAAAACTTGCAGCAATACTTATTGGAGAAAAGTATAAACCCTTTAGATTAAGGGATTATCTTAATATAGATCCTAAAAGACCTGAGATTAATAGAGAGATATTTTATGAAGTTATGTTTAAATAAAATCCCTCCAAAAGTCTTATAAATTACTATCAGTTTTTTTCTTTATAGCCCTATAGTTCAGTGGTCAAGAATGCAGGCCTTTGAAGCCTGAAACCCAGGTTCGAATCCTGGTAGGGCTATTTTTTATATCTTCCCCTTTTTTCAACTGTCTTTAATCTCTCAAGAACAATTCTTGAATCTTTATATTTTTTATATTCTTTGATGATTTCTTCAAATAAAATTTCCCAATTCCTAGAATGTTTTGCTTCTATTGCTTTTTTTAAAAGATGTAAATCTACTGCCTTATCTTCATATTTACTACTAATAAATCCAAGTCCAAAATCAATAAAATAAAGTTTATCTTCTTTTAGGATCATGTTTGAAGTTGTCAAGTCTCCATGAATTATATCTGAATCATGAAGTTTTGAGATATTATCGCCTATTTTATTGCAAATTTCCTTTTGTTTTTTTAAGTCATATTTATCTAAATGTTCTGAAAGTTTTTTGCCATCTATGAATTCCATATCAATTTCTTTTATTTTTTCATTTGATTTAATCATTTTTGGAATAGAAACTATTTTAGATGCTTTTTCAAGAAGTTTTGTTTCAGAGCGAGTTCTTAATTTTCTTATTTTATCATCAAGTTCAGAAATTCTATATGATTTTTCTATTCTCTTTTTTGTGATAATGTTCTTATCTAAAAGAATTAATGCTTCTGCTCCTTGTTGGATAATTTTTGAAGTCATTTTAAAACTTCAACTTTTTGCCTTTCATAAATTTTTTAGCAAATTTCATCATTTGTTTTTGATTCATTCCTCCTTCCATATTCATTGTATCCCCTGATTTTAACATTTCATTTAACATCTTATATTGTTTTAATAAAGACCTGATATCAGAATTGTGAACTCCAGAGCCTTTTGCAATTCTTGTAATTTTTGAAGTTTCTTTTTCAAGTAATTCAGGATTTTCTTTTTCTTCCTTTGTCATTGATTTTATTATATGCTCCCATTTAGCAACTTTAGCTTCTTGATTTTCTAAAAGATTTTCAGGAATTTTTGCACTTCCAAGTCCTGGAATCATTGACTTTATTTTATCAAATCCACCCAAGGAATTCATTGATTTTACTTGCTCAATTACATTTTCCAAACTTAATTTACCTTCTTTTAGTTTTTCTTGTATTCTTTTTTGTTCATCCTCATTTGTTATTGATTTTATCTTTTCTATTAAGGATTGTAAATCACCCATTCCTAAAAGACGTGATAAGAATGATTCAGGGTTAAATTCTTCTATATCATTTATTTTTTCACCTGTTGTTATAAAATAAACAGGGGCATTAGTTTCCTTACAGGCTGTTAGTGCTCCCCCTCCTTTTGCAGTTGAATCCATTCTTGTAATTGTTACTCCAGTTATATTTACTGCATCCTTAAATTCTTGAGCTTGTTTTTTTGCTGCTTGACCAATATCAGCAGGCATTACTAAGATTGATTCTGTTGGTTTTATTTTCTTATTCAGAGATTTTATTTCTTTAATTAATTCATCATCCAAGGTATGCCTTCCTGCTGTATCAATTAGAACTACATTGTAATCTTTTAGTTCTTTTTCATGTTTTTCCCATGTTTTTATTGGATCCTTCTCATTCATGTCTATAAAATAAGTTAGTTTATTTGCATCTCCTAATTGTTTTAATTGTTCTTTTGCTGCTGGCCTATGAACATCTAATCCCACTAAAGCAACCTTATTTCCTCTTTTTGCATAATAATTTCCAAGTTTTGCAATTGTTGTTGTTTTTCCTACACCATATAATCCCAAAAGTAAAATTTTGTTTTGTTTTTTTAGTTTTAATTGCTTGTATTCTCCTAAAATTTTCACTAATTCTCCATGGAGTAATTTTATTATATGCTCCTTTTTATCTATTCCTTTTATTCTTTCATCTAGTGCTGCTTTTTTTATTTTATCACTTAATTCCTTAACTAAAATAACATTTATATCTGCTTCAATCATTGCTCTTTGCAAATCGCGGATAATAGTATCCACTAGGTTTTTATCAAGAAATATAGCATTCGTTATCTTGTCAGTTGCTTTTTTTAGTACTTCTCCTAATCTTTCCAGCATATTTTAAGAAGTAGATTTAGAGTTAATAAAGTTGTGGTTCTATTAGATTTGTTGGGATATATTCTCTTTTAAAATATCCTTTCTAACAATTCTTCTATATATTTCCAGGCTCGTTTGTTATAGTTGAAATTTATAATCCTAATTTCTTAATGAATCTTTTCTTATCAAAAGGTTCTATTTCAGCATATAATTGTCCAGTTCCCAAGTATAAAATTGGTTTTTTTGTGACATATCCTACTGATAATGCTGTTCCGCCTTTCTCATCAATATCGGCTTTTGTTAAGATTATTCCATCAATTCCAATAGAAAAATTAAAACTTCTTGCCTGTTCTATTACATCATTTCCAGTGATACTTTCACCTATAAAGATTTTTGTATCAGGCTTTGTAACTTTTGATATTTTTTCTATTTCTTTAATTAGATTTTTTGAAGTATGCATTCTTCCTGCAGTATCAATTAAGACACAATCAATAAGATTTTTTTTTGCATATTTTATTGCATCAAATCCTACTGATGCTGGATCTGATCCGTATTCATGAGAAATAACTTTAATTCCTATTTTTTCTCCATGTTCTTTTATTTGCTCAATTGATGCTGCACGAAAAGTGTCTGCTGCAGCAATTACAGAAGATATTTTTTCTTTTTTTAAGGAATCAGCAATTTTTGCAATAGTTGTTGTTTTTCCGGTTCCATTTATCCCGCAAAATAAGACTACATAGGGTTTCTCTTTTTTTTCATTTATTTTCTTAGCCAAATCATAGGGTTCTATTAAAATCTCTTCAATTATTTCCTTAAATAAATCCTTTATTTCAGATTCTATTTCTTTCTTTAAAAATTCTTTTTCAACAATTTTCTCTTTTAATTCTTTAATCATTTTTTCAGCAACTTCATATGCTACATTATTTTCTAAGAGAAGGCCCTTAAGTTCTTCAGAATAAATTTCAAAATCTTTTTCAGAGATTTTTACCTTTGATATCTTTGTTTTTATTTTTCTAAAAAAAGATTCTGTTCCAGGTTCAGGTGTTTCTTCCTTTAGCTTTTCTAAATCAGGCTCATATTTTTGCAATCCTGGTTCAAATTTCATAGGGAGTTTAATTTCTTTTTTCTTTGGTTCTTCAACTATTTCTTCTTTTTTGGATATCTTCTCTGTCCAATTCCCTATTTTTTCTTTTAAAAATTTAAACATTTTCTTAGAGTTTTCTTGTTTTTATTTATCTTCTTTTAATAACTTTTAGCAATTCTACTTACAAACTAATAAAATATTCATTTTTACCTACTTTAATTATAAAGAATAAAAGAGTTTTTAAGATTTGGTATGTCAAATCTCGGATTCTTCAATATTTTTCTTTATTATTAAGGGAATATAAATTCTTATAAATGGTGACATCATTTTTCTATTATGAAAGGAATACTTGTTATCTTGGATGGAATTGGCGATTTGCCAAATAAACAACTGGGGGATAAAACACCTCTAGAGGTTGCAAATACTCCTAATTTAGATTTTCTTGCATCAAGAGGCGAACTTGGTTATATGCATTCTGTTAATCCAAATTTTATTCCTGAATCAGATGAAGCAATTGTATCAATATTTGGAAATGATTTAATTGCAAGCACAAGAGGACAATTAGAAGCAAGAGGAACAGATATAAAGTTAACTAGAGGGGATTTGGCATTTAGAACTAATTTTGCAACAATTGATTCTATTAAAGAAGGAAATATTCTTGATAGAAGAGCTGGAAGAACACTTACAACAAAAGAAGCAGAAATTTTAGCCAAATCATTAAATAAAATAAAACTTTCATCTAATTTTGAATTTATTCCAACAATTCAACATAGAGGAGTCTTAGTTTTTAGTGGAGGATTTTCAGATAATATTCTGGGGAATGATTCAACATATACTCAAGGAAAATCCAAGGAATTAAGTAAAATTGGATTTTCCAAAGCATTAGATGATGAAGAAAATACCCAGTATAGCGTAAATATTGTAAATGAATTTGTTGAAAAAGCACATGAAATTCTTGAAGCACATCCAATTAATGAAGAGAGAAGAAGAAAAGGATTAATGCCTGCAAATTATCTTCTTTTAAGAGGTGCGGGAATTGAACCTCCAAAATTAAAGATTTATAGAAAATGGCTTTCTGTTTGTTACATGCCTCTTGAAATAGGTTTTTCAAAAGTTTCTGGAATGAAAATTTTTTCTTTTGATTACCCTAAATTAAAAAATTTAGATGCATATAAAAATCTATATGATGGATTAAAAAAAGCATGTAAATTTGCAATAAAAACTCTAAAAAAGAATAATAAAAAAGAAGATTATGCTTATATTCACATCAAAGAAACAGATATTCCAGGACATGATAATAAACCAATTGAAAAAAAATTAATGATAGAATACCTTGATAAAACTTTATTTTATTTCTTAAAAAAATTTGCTACATCAAAGAAGATTAAGATTGTTGTAACTGCAGATCATTCAACTCCTTGTAAATTGAAAAGTCATTCGGCAGATCCTGTCCCGGTTTTATTTTATAATGATTCTGTTATAAAAGAGAAGAAATTTTGTGAAAAAGAAGCAAGACTTGGAAGTTTGGGAAGAATTATTGGAAAGGATTTATTAAAGAAGGTAGGGTTTGTTAGATAAATTATCCTAAACATTTATTAATTATATTTCTCTTTTTTATATATGAAGAAAAGAGGTATTGTTTCAGATTATCTTCCTTGGTTATTAATTGCAATTGCAGTTCTTGCAATAGTTATGGTTAGTATTTTCTTACTTAAAGATAAAGGAGTGTCCTTAATAGATAGGATAAAAGATCTTTTTACAATGAGATAAGATGGCTGAATTAACAATAAATCAATTAATAAAGATAATTATTGGAATTTTTGTAGTTGTAGTTGTAGTTGGAGGATTATATTTGTTTTTTAGTAATTATGTTGTTGATTTTTTTAAAAATATTCCTGGAAATTCCCCTAAATTAATTATATCTTTAATATGAAAAATAAAAAAGGATTTTTACTCGCTGAAGAAACTTTGAAGATAGTTATTGCTTTGATTGCTATTAGTTTTTTGATTTATTTTTTATCTTCTTTATATCTTAATTCTCAAAAAGGAAAAGAGTTAGAACTTGCTAAAGCATCTTTAGAACATTTAGTAGAAGAGATAAATTCAATAAGTGAGGGTGAACCAAAAGATGTTGAGATTTATAATCCAAAAGGATGGTCTATTTCTTCTTGGCCGTTTGAAAATACCTTTCCTGAGCAATGTTCTAATTTTGAAGGGAATAGTTGTATTTGTATTTGTGAAGAGCTCATAGGAGATTCTAATAGTAACTATTTAGATAATTGTAATGATAAAAGTATTTGTATGAATAATCCCAATAATTTTATTGTTAAAGGAGTTGGTACTTCCCAACTTCCAATAAATATCGAAAAAGTACCTACTACTTTAAAAATAGAAAATAAAATTATACAAATAAAATGAATTTAGATAATTTAATAAAATATTTAATGTGGATTGTATTTTTTGGAATAGCTTTAACTGGATTATATTTCATGCTTAAACAATTTGGATTAATATGATAAAAATGAATAAAAAAGGAGAATTAACAACACATCAATTAGTAGGACTTATTATTTTAATTGTTAGTTTTGCAGTTATTTTATTCTTATTATTTAGATTAAATTTAGGAGAAACAACAAATAAAGAAATTTGTCATAATTCTGTTATTATGAAAGGAAAAGATATTACAAGTAAATTTTCTTCAAGCCAATTAGATTGTAAAACTAGTTATTTATGCATAACTGGAGGAGGAGAGTGTGAAGGAATTAATCCTAGTGAAACTAAGAAAATTGATTTAGATAAGGAAAATAGTAGAGAAGAAATAATGAAAATAATAGCTGATGAAATAGCTGATTGTTGGTGGATGTTTGGTGAAGGAAAAATTGATTATGTAGGGTCTTCTGTTTTTGATAAAAAATCATGTGCTCTTTGTTCAATAATTGCTTTTGATAAAAAAATTTCAGAGATAGAGAGTATTACTTATAGAGAAATTTATGAGCTTACTAATTTTAAAATTGAAGATAGTTATCTAGAAAACACGATTGATTTTAATAATCAATATTCTATTTTGACAGGTATTAATAATGAGGGATTTTTCTGGAAGGTCATAAAATTTGTAAATCCCTTACCTTATTTAATTGTTAAAAGTGGACATAAAGAAAAAGGGGTTATCTTTCCTATTATCTTAGAAAAGACAAAAGTTAATGATTTAGAGTGTGGAGAGTTTATCACAAAAGCCTAATCAATAATTTTATTAAGTGTTTTTGGTTTTTTATTTAATGAAAGAAAAGAAGGGGAATATTTTAGTTGAAAATATAATTTTTATTGTTCTTAATTTAATTTTCTTAACAATTTTATTCTTATTTTTATTTTCAAAAGTTGGAGATGCTGCTGTTTTAGAAGAAAAATATGCAAAACAAATAGCATTAATGATTGATTCTGCAAAACCTGGAATGGAAATTCATCTTAATATGGAAAAAGCATTAAAAAAGAAGGAAGATAGTTGGAATTTTAAGAATGTTGTTTCAATTAATGATAATATTGTAACAGTTAAATTAAGAGAAAATGGAGGTTATAGTTATTCTTTTTTTAATGATGTTGAATTAGAAAATCCTTATCCAATTGAAGAGGATACAAAATATCGTTTTAAAATAATAGATTATAAGAAAAATGAATAAAAAAGCTACAGATAAAATACTTTCAATATATTGGTTTATTATCTTATTTATTGTAGTTGCTGCTATTGTTTATATGGTTAGTGTTTTTTATGGAGAGCCTTATGATGTTCGTGAGATAGAAGCAAATGTAATGATAAATAATGTTGCAGATTGTATAACTAAAAATGGAAAACTAAAAGAAGATTTTAAAGAAGAAAGTTTTAAACAAAATTTTTTAGAGAAATGTAATCTAAATTTTAATACGGAAAAAATATATGATTGGGAAAAACAAGAGCAGTATTGGATTAATATTAGTATTTATGATTTTAGTACAGAAAAATTCTCTTTTGAAATTCCTAAGGGAAATGTAAATTTAAAAGAATTTTGTAATAAAGGAAATTCTGTTAAGTGTGTAGAAAGAGAATTTTATACTCTAGATAAAGATAATATTCAATATACAATTAAAATTTTGTCAATTATAAGAAAAACAGAAAAAAATGTTCTATAAAAAGGCACAAGTTGGAGAAACAATGACTTGGGTAGTTGCAACAATTATTATAATTGTTATTTTATTATTTTCAATTTTTATTGCATCAATAAATCAAGGAAAAAATAAAGATATTTCTAGATTACCTGATAAACAAAAAGATTTACTCGCAAAAAAATCATTAGTTGCTTATTTATCAACTGGAGATATTTATAGTCAATTAAAAGACAAAAAGGATTTTGATAAGAATAATGGAGATTTAGCACAAAGAATATTTAAAGAGTTATATGAAAAAGATTATGATGAAGTTTGGTTAGGTTTTATTATTGATAAAATTCCCAAGGATAATAATTATTTTGAAAAGGAAAAAGTTGGATCCTATTGGGGGGGTATTAAAAAAGAAACATATAATTATGTGTTAGAAGATATACAATTAAATGAAGATGAGAGGTTGAAGTTAATTTTAACTAAAAAATAAAATGATTAAAAATAAAAAAGCAGATATACCTGTAACAATTTTAGTAATTGGAGTTTTTGCAATTTGTAGTATGGCTATTTTTAGTTTTATTTATTCAACAAATAATATTCAAAAAGATTTTGTTGGAGTTGGTTTAATTGAGACTATAAATTCAATAGAAGAAGAAATTAAGTTTTATGAAAGTATTGGAAAAAGTCCCAATGAAATAAGTGGAATTTTTGAAGAAGTTAAATTTGATGGAACTAATTATATTATTAAAAAAGATTATGGTAAAGATAAAAAAGTTTTAATTGAGTATAAAATAAAAACTGGGAAAGGTTTATAAATAAAATTTTCTTTAGTAAACTATGAATAAAAGAGGTCAAGGATTGAGTACTAATGCAATAATATTAATTGTTCTGGGAGTTGTTGTTTTAGTTGTTCTTATTGGAGGTTTTACAATAGGTTGGGGACAAATGGCTCCTTGGATTAAAACAAATAATGTTGCTACAATTGCTCAAGCTTGTGGTGTTGCTTGTTCT
>CETX01081322.1_pt1 | contig 22071 bp, 20 predicted proteins | sample 356501 | NCBI WGS metagenome assembly CETX01 (sample SAMEA2623390, study PRJEB7988) | marine metagenome | biome: marine biome (ENVO:00000447); feature: mesopelagic zone (ENVO:00000213); material: "saline water (ENVO:00002010), including plankton (ENVO:xxxxxxxx)" | depth 450 m | reverse complement strand
CCCCCCAACTGAACCGAGTAACCACGGATGACACCGCTGGCCTCCAGACGCGCGATACGGTTCTGCACCGTCGACCGCGACACATGCATGGCTTTGGCGAGCTCGGTGACACTGGCCCGAGCATTCTGCCGCAGCAGCATTAGCAGTTTCTGGTCCCGTGAACTGATCATATTGCCGAACCTACTTTACAATTTGCATCTATTGTAGATCATTTCGATCATTCTGCAGCTGCATTATGGCGCTGACGGCTTTCATACTGGGCCCAAAACAATGCCCAGGAAGATCGCCATGATAATTCGACCGATTACCTCCAAAGATCTTGACGCCCTGATGCAGATCGCAGTGGAATCCGGCCCCGGCTTCACCTCGCTGATGCCGGATCGCGATGCCCTGAGCCGCAAGATCGATCATTCGGTTGAGAGCTTTGCACGGACTGTGACCACTCCCGGCGATGAGCATTATCTTTTTGTGCTTGAAGACAGTGCGACCGGCCAGATTATGGGGACCACCGGCATAGAAGCTGCTGCTGGCTTATCCCGCCCGCTCGTGCATTTCCGCCGTAACGCGGTTATCCATCACGAGGAAGATCCCCGGAAACGTCACGCCGAGGAAAGCCTTACCCGATGCCAGCATTACACCGGTTGCACCGAGGTATGCTCGCTGTATCTTCGGCCCGGATTTCGCCGGGCCAATGCGGGCAAGCTCCTGTCACGGGTTCGATTTCTGTTCATGGCACTGCACCCGGAGCGTTTTGCGGACACCGTTATTGCAGAAATGCGCGGCGTTTCAGACCATGCCGGCCGATCCCCGTTCTGGGACTGGCTCAAACATCACGCAGCAGATCTTGATTTCATGTCTGCCACACAGCTGGCCTGCTGTGGCCAGAGCGGTTTTGTTGAACGCTTTATCCCCGCAACGCCATTGTTCACCCGGCAGATGACCGATGCAGCCAGGGCGGTTATCGGCCAGGTCCATGAAGATACGCGCCCTGCCCGACACATGCTGGAGCGCGAAGGTTTTCGCCACCGGGGCTTCGTGGATCTTCTGGATGGAGGGCCAACACTGGAGTGCGCCAGATCGGACATCGCCAGCGTGCGCAATACCCTTCTTACCCGCGCAAGGCTACAGAAAGGCAACCGGAGTTCCTGGAATATTGCTGGAAACACCGTTGGATCCGCTATAGTTGCCAATGCTGGCTGTTCAGGCTTCAGGGCTACGGTAACCGAGCAGGTCCTGCCGAACCCCGATGCCAATAGCCTGTCAGTGCCAGAGCAACTGGCGAACGAACTGAACCTTGGCGGATATAGCCAGGCCTGCTATCTGCCACTGAGCCAGTCCAGGGAAGAGTCACAGGGGCGTCAACAGCCCTGCCAAAAACCGGTTACTGAGGAGATTCGCTATGCACACTGATCCGGACACCCTGTTTGCGAGACTCTGGGAGTCGTACCGCCAGGTAACCCCTTCGGCCGATCGCATACATAAAATCCTGGGCGCCGAAGAGGGGCAGGCCATCGTCAACGACCACATTGCGCTTCGCACCTTCAACCTGGACCCTGTTCGGCTGGACGCTCTGGCAGAGCATTTTCTCAGCCTCGGCTATGAAGAAGGTGGCGAATACCACTTCGAGGCCAAAAAGCTTTATGCCCGCCACTATGAGCACCCCTCCCGGGAACTGCCCAAGGTGTTTATTTCCGAGCTGCTTGTCGAGCAATGCTCACAAGAGCTGCAATCGGTGGTTAAAAGTCTTGTCGGCCAGGTAAAGCCGGAGGCGGTTACTGCCGATGATTTTCTCTATTCGGGTCGCCATTGGGCGGTCGACTACGACACCTACCGCCAGCTGATGAAGGAAAGCGAGTACGCCGCCTGGATCGCCGCCTGGGGCTACCGCGCAAACCATTTCACGGTCAGCATCAACCATCTGGAACAGTTCGGTTCGGTTCCGGAAATCAATCAGTTGCTGAAAGATCATGGCTATACGGTGAATTCATCCGGCGGTGAAGTAAAAGGCTCCCCGGAAGACTTGCTGGAGCAGTCCTCAACCATGGCCGACCGGGTGCCGGTTACCTTTACCGACGAGACGGTAACCATACCCAGTTGTTTCTACGAATTTGCCCTGCGTTATCCGAAACCGGATGGCCGGCTCTACTCGGGCTTCGTAGCGGCATCGGCCGACAAGATCTTCGAGAGCACGAACGCCGGCAGCTGAGTCTGCGTGCAAAGACTCGCGGTCACGACCACCCCTGTTCACCGATCAGGGGAACGAACCGGACTGCGCCGAGGTCCTCGGTCCGGAATTCGTTCTCCCCCAGCCGGGTAATACGTTCCAGCGACTGAACCGAATGCTCCGACCCCACCGGTATGACCAGGTGCCCGCCAACCGCCAGCTGATGCTTCAATGATTCCGGCACCGATGGCGCACCGGCAGCCACGATGATGCCATCGAAAGGCTGGTGCTCGGACCAACCTATTGTGCCATCGCCACAGCGAACCCGGACATTGTCAAAACCCTCGGCGGCCAGCGTTCGGGCTGCGCGATCGGCCAGTTCCTGAACCCGTTCGATGCTGAACACCTCGCTTGCAATACAGCCCAGAACGGCAGCCGCGTAACCCGAACCTGTCCCGATATCCAGAACCCTTTCTCCACCCTCCAGATCCAGGGCTTCCGTCATCAACGCCACGATGTAAGGCTGCGAAATGGTCTGCCCCGCGCCTATCGGAAGAGGACCATCATCGTAGGCGCAGTCCTTCATACGTTCTGGAATGAAGCGCTCACGCGGCACCCGACCCATGGCCTCCAGCACCAGCGGCGACCCGATTCCACGGGCTCGAAGCTGATAATCCACCATGGACGCTCTCTGCAACTCGAAGCCATTGTCCTGATTCATGACGCTCTTCCTTCCCCTGGTCTGGCTGCTTACCGGCCGTTACAAAGCAGTAACTTTTTTACAACGGCGCGCTTGAGATTATCTGTCTACTTTTTAGACATCGGTAATGACACATACAACCACCGAATGCCAAAAACAACAAACGGACAACGGGTCCACGAACCGGCCAACCCGTTGCCGAGGAGGAGAAATGTCGACATCCGTAAACCACCTCGACGAACGCACGCGGGACTCCGCAGAGCTGCTCGAAGAGATCATGCCCTCTGCCATTACCCTGGCCATGATGCTTCGTCACCGTAAAATGGCGGCCTGGCTACGCACCGAATTTGATGGATATCAGGATGTTGCTGCCGCACCGCCTTATCGTAGGCAGCTACACGGGCACATTGTTGCCAAATCCCCCCAGTATGGCTGGATCCCCGCTCCGGTCGATGATCAGCAAAAAGAGGAGTTCGGCTACATGGATCTGCTCGAGGGCGTGAAAGCTCTTGAGAAAACCTGTGTGAGTTGCAAAAAGGGCAACGGCAACCGGGTTTTGCTGGAAAAAGACGAGATGGCCGTGTTGCAGAAGCAGATCAACCTGACCGCCGAGCTGGCCATCAACCTGAGTCGCGACGTTTATTGCCGGCTCCTCAGGACCGTTCGGGCTGCAATCTACCTCTGGACCCAGGAACTGATGGCCGAGGGCATTGCCGGGGAGCACAACCACTACAGTCCGGACGAGCGCGCCAAAGTTGCGCATCTGGACGACCCCGAGAAGTTCTGGCGACGGGCCATGGACGAAGTCGACAGCCTGCCAATACCAGACGTGCGGGTGACCGGTTTCTTTGAACGGGTATTCGGGCGCGCAGGCTGAGCCTCGCGCCCTGGCTGCTACCAGAGCACGCTAACAATACCGACGCTGCTCACCAGCAGCAACACGGTTCCCAGCAGACGGAAGAACACCGGAGTCTCCGCCTGGAGAATACGGTCATGGGCGTAGAGCCCGATTACATGGCCGACGGCTGCGCATGGCAGCAGCCAGAGGTGATGGATAAGTTGCAGATCGATGCCGGCCCAGACGAAAGCGGCCATCTTGATCAGCACCAGAATGAACCAGAGCGCGAACAAGGTATCCCGCAGTTTTTCTTTGGGCAGGTGCTGGGCTGCCACGGCAATGATCAGGGGCGCACCGATCAGGGAAGTGCCACTGATGTATCCGCCCACCATGAGGAATATCGCGTCGACCGTTTTGCTGCCACTGCGAAAAGGTCGGTTGATGATGTAGGAAACAGAATAAAGCGCCACGATAACGAAAATGATGGCACTCAGGATGTCACTGGGCATGGTAATCAACCCGAATACACCAATCAGCTTGGGCACAATCATGATGGCGAGGATCCGCCACAAGTATTGCCAGTCGACAGTGCCCGAGCCCGCCTCACGTTGCTTGCCTGCCCCGGTGCGATTGTTCATCCAGATTGTCAGGGATGAAAACACCAGAAGGTGGACCGCAATGATCGGCAGAAAGACGAGCGGTTGATCAAGAACCAGCAACAGAAATGGCAGGGACAGAACGGCGCCACCGAATCCCAGCCCGGAGCGGACAAAACCACTCCAGACGAAAATCAGGGCAATCAGCAGATATTGGTAAATCGCGAGATCAGACATGGATTCCCGGTTGTCGTCAAAAGGGCCGTCGTTTATCCGGAACTGGTCTAAGCTCAGTTAGTTGCGAAGAAAAACAACATTCCCCGGAGGATGTGAATGGCCCTGTCATGGAAACAAAAGTTCCTGCTGTTGATTGTTGCAACGCTGATTGGTCTGGCGATTGCCACTCTGGCCTCCCTGAGCGGGCTCGGCAAGGTATCTGACGCTTATGAGGCCCGAAGCGAAGCAAGAGCCTATGAATCCGCGTCCCTGACCCTGCTGAACGACTGGCTGGCACTCGAGAGAACGAGTGAGAATCTGGAACCGAACCAGGTTGAGAACTATCAGGAGAGACTGGCGTCGCTCGCGGTCCAGTCGTCGGCGCTCAGTGAATCCGCCGGAACCCTGCCGGGTGACGCGGTAAAGACCACTGCACAACAAATCCAGGAGCAGGTTGCGGAGTATACCCGACTTCGCACCGAATGGCTGGCCCTGAATCAACAGCTAGGCCTCACTCCGTCCAGCGGTCTGAGAGCAACAATGTCCGAAGCCATAAACGACAGGCTTCGGCAAATCAGCATTTCCATCTTCAACGACGACATCAACACCATCGCCTCCACCTACCGCGACTACCTGTCTACCTTCGATGCGACCTACGCCGAGTCAACCCGTGAGGCCCTGGCGCGGATGCAGACCACCGTCACCGAGATGGACTGGCAGGAAATTGACATCGGCCAGGCTGTCCAGGCGTTCGCCAATGCCTTTTCCGATGCCGAATCGCTCATCGCCAACCTGTCTGCCATTGAGAACCAACTGTCAGCCACCGGCACCCGTATTCGCGATCTGATTGCCGAGCAGAACACCCTCCTCCGCCAGGACATTATTGTGGCAACCAGCCAGCAGGCCGAAGAGGCCCGCGCCGCCTCAACCTGGCTGATCATTGCAACCGCTGCTGCGGTGGTGATTATCCTTATCCTGACCCTGACGACCGCCTCAAGAACACTGGTGAAACGACTCAATGAGACCGTAAACCTGCTCACCCGGGTCGCCGGCGGTGACCTCAGTCAGCGCCTTGAGCCAGGCAGGAATCCGAACGATGAATTCAATCGCCTGGGCGAAGCGGCCAACAAGATGCTGGACGATGTCTCGGACGTTATCGGGCAAGTCGTCGAGGGTAACCGCACGCTGTCATCGCTTCAGGTTGAACTGGATGCTCTAGTAGAGCAGATGGGCAGAAACGGCGAGCAAGTTGAAGACGAGACCGAGCAGACCGCCACTGCGGTTCAGGAAATCTCCCACACGGCGGTCGATATTGCCCAGTACACCCAGTCAGTCAATGACGCTGTTCAGAGCGCCAACGGTGCCGCCCATTCCGGTGCCGAGGTGGTCAGGCAAAGCGCGAAAACCATGACCGAACTGGCTGAAAGAATCCAGAAAACCCACGATCAGGTCAGCCAGCTGAGCAAAACCGGCGAGAAGGTCAATTCCATCGTTGGCGTAATCAACGGCCTGGCTGAACAGACTAACCTGCTGGCCTTGAATGCTGCGATTGAGGCGGCAAGAGCCGGCGAGGCCGGACGCGGTTTCTCGGTTGTTGCCGACGAAGTTCGGTCCCTCGCAGAGAAGACCGTATCGGCAACCAACGGGATTGCCGAGATCGTGGAATCCCTCAACCGTGAAACCCAGGCCATTTCCAGACTGATGAAAGAGGGCCTGACTTCCGCAGGTGAGGGAGAGGAAAGCTCGAGAGAGGCGGCGCACTCGATCGAACAGATCACCGGCTCGATACAACAACTGGCTGGCGACATGAATCAGGTGGTGTCCTCTGTTGAGGGGATATCAACGACCACCGAGGAAATCGCCCAGAAGGTGGAGCAGATCCACGGGCACACCCGGGAAACCTCGGATATCCGCCAGAAGCTCAACGCCCATATCGGACGACTATCATCCCAGGTAACCACCCTGACCCAGGCATCACAGGGCTTCCGTCTGTAACAGTGGGCCCTGGACAGGTTGCACGGCAGGGTTCCAGGCGTTAGCATGCTCGATACTGTACATTTAAACAGTATCGAGCATGCCCATGAAAACTCGCGCCACGGCCCTGAATCCCCACAACCGGTTCCAGCCCATTGTCACTGACCGGGAGGCAGACCATGACTGGTATCACGACCCCGAAGACGACCTGAACCCCGATACGCTCGCTACGGAAGTCGTCCTTGAGACCGCAAAATCCATAATCAGTCGAAATACGTCACCGGACGTACCGTTCGACCAATCGATCAATCCATACCGTGGCTGCGAGCATGCCTGCATTTACTGTTTCGCCCGCCCTACCCACGCCTATTGGGACATGTCACCGGGGCTGGATTTCGAAACCCGGCTGATCGCCAAACCCAACGCCGCCGCCCGCCTGAGAGAAGAGCTCGACAGGCCCGGCTACCGGGTGTTGCCCATCGCCCTGGGCGTCAATACGGATGCCTACCAGCCACTGGAGCGGGACCAGAGGATTACCCGCCAGGTGCTGGAAGTTCTGGCCGAGTATCGCCACCCGGTGTCGATCATTACCAAGGGCGCGCTCATCCTCAGAGACCTTGATCTGCTCCGCGAAATGGCTTCTGATGGGCTCTGCTCTGTGCGGATCAGCCTCACCAGCCTGAGCAACGATCTGAAACGACGCATGGAGCCGAGGACAGCCGCACCGGGCACCCGCCTCAAGATGATCAGGCAGCTCTCGGAGGCCGGCATTCCGACCGGTATCATCCTCGGGCCGGTAATCCCCTTCATCAACGATCACGAAATCGAGTCAATTCTGGAAGCCGCGGCAGAGGCGGGCGCCACCCGTGCCAGCTGGATCATGCTGCGTTTACCCCATGAACTGGACGAGCTGTTCCAGGACTGGCTGCAGCGGCACTTCCCGCAAAGGGCCGAGCATGTGATGAACCGAATGAGCGACCTCAGGGGCGGCAAGAGTTATGACGCCACCTTCGGCCGCAGAATGACGGGCACGGGCCCTTACTCGGACCTGATTCGCCAGCGTTTCACCAAAAAAGCACGGCGTTTGGGGCTGAACCTCCATGCAGAAGAACCGCTGCGAGGTGATCTTTTCCGGCGGCCAGGTGGGGAACAAATGCCGCTGTGGTAGCATCAGACTATTGCACTTTACCACCGCGATTAACGCCTCTCAGGGAAGAGGTGGAGAACACCCATGCATGGATTCAGACGTTTTTCCCTCGCCACAACATTGTTTGCCCTGCTGGGCACCCTCTGGCACCCCGTTTGCCTGGCAGCCGATGAAGCCATTGTTGCCAGGATTGAGGCCATGGAAGCCGGCTTCCCGGTTCAGGTGCTCGGAAGCCGGTTAATGGCCCACCAGGCACTGTCAGCCTTTTACGGGGCCAACGGATACCAGCCAGCATGGAAATCGGCTGAGCTTCGCCGGCAGTTGATTGATTCGGTTGAACAAGCCAGTCATGACGGTCTGAACCCGGCTGACTATCACGCGGATATTCTCTCGGGCCTGGCACTCAGACCCATGAGCGATTTCTCTGAAGACCTGAGGGCCGATCTGGATCTGCTGTTCTCTGATGCTTTTCTGATGCTCAGCTCACACATGCTGGTCGGCAAGGTCAACCCGCAGACGGTTCACGCCGAATGGACCGCCAACAGGCGCCAGCGCCAGATGGAATCCGTTTTAAAGGATGCGTTGCAGCGCTCGGATATAACCGGCACGCTGGATTCGCTGCGTCCGGCCGATCCCGCTTACCGGAAGTTGATGGCTGCAAGGCAGGACCTGACCAGACTGCTGGGCCAGCCCTGGTTACCTCTGGCCTTGCGCCCGACCATTCGGCCCGGCGACAGGGATGAGCGGCTGAATGAGGTCCGCCGACGACTCTCTCTATTGGGAGAGCTTGCAGAATCACCGGCAACAGTCACAGATCCGCGTGACTACGACGCGGAGCTTGAATCTGCGGTCATGCGCTTCCAGGCCCGACATGGGCTTGAAGCCGATGGCCTTATCGGGAAGGACACCCTGACAGCACTGAACCTGATACCGGTGGAACGCCTGCGCCACATTGACGCCACGCTCGAACGATGGCGGTGGCTGCCGGAATCCCTCGGCGACACCTATGTCCTGGTCAATATCGCCGGATTTGAACTGAAAATGGTGGAAAACGGCGAAGAAGTACTGCGCAAACGAGTGATCGTCGGCCAGCCCTTCCGCCAAACGCCGGTGTTCTCCGATCGCATCCGGTATCTGGTGTTCAATCCCACCTGGACCGTACCGCGAACGCTGATGATTCAGGATCAATTGCCCCGGATTCTCCGCGATCCGGACTATCTCTCCCGACTCAATATCAGCGTTTACCGTGGCTGGGGCACTGACCGGGAAAGAGTGGACCCGCTGGAGGTTAACTGGCCGTCACTGAATCGGAACAACTTCCCGTACCAGTTGGTGCAGGAACCCGGCCCTCAGAATGCCCTGGGTCAGATCAAGTTCATGTTTCCGAACCAGTACGATGTTTACCTGCACGATACGCCGGGGCGCGGCCTGTTTTCCCGGGCCGAGCGTTCATTCAGCTCTGGCTGCATCCGGGTTGAGCAACCTTTTGATCTTGCAGAGCGACTTCTGGCGTCGGCGCCCGACTGGTCCCGGGAAAAGATTGACCGGGTGGTTTCCGAGGCACAACCCCAGACTGTCGTGCTCCCGGAGCCGGTGCCTGTGCACATCCAATACTGGACCTCCTGGGTAGATAACGAGGGCAGGCTGCAGTTCCGCAATGATTTATACAACCGCGATGCCCGCCTGATTGATCAGCTCCGTGGAACCGCCGAGGGGGATACGCGCTACAATACTCCGGTAGCCGGCTCGGGCCCGGCACAGGACAAGCTCTGAAACAGGATACGCGCATCAGTTGAGGAGATATCATGAAACAGACCCTGCTATTGGTTTTCGGGATACTCTTACTGCAGGGATGTCAGTCGCTGCCGCCCGCCGAAGACGAAATTGACGGAGACACCGTTTTCGTCAGCGCCAACCATTGTCTCAACGAATACCTGGATGATCTTGAGAAGGTGCATTACGGTCCGTGTCTCAAGGTCATTGCGATAAACGACAATGAGCCGGCTGTAAGAGAAGACGGATTCATTGAACTACCGGCAGCGACAGCGCTGACCATTGGCGTGAGCTGCGTTTATCGCCACGCCGACGGCTCGCCTATTCCGGCAACCATGGAAAACGTAGACTTTGACGTGAGCAAAAACACGTTCGCAAAAGCCGGCCAACGCTGGTATCTCCACGCTCACAAACAGGCCCGCAGAGTTGTCGGCTGTGAGCCCACCCTGTCGCGCTCGGTCTACCCCACGAATGACACAAATTAGTGCCGATGCGCGGTGGCACCGGGTTCTAACGCTTTCAGATGGCAGGACCCTGGCGTTCACGGACGTTGGCGACCCCCTCGGCTACCCGATTGTCTTTGGGCACGGTATGCCGGGCAGCCGTCTGGAAGGCCGCTTCTTTGATGAAAAAGCCAGGGAGCACGGGTTTCGCATCCTGACCCCCGACCGCCCCGGTATCGGCAACTCCGATTTCCAGCCAGGGCGCAAGCTGCTCGATTACCCGGCCGATATCGAGCAGCTTGCCGATTCCCTGGAATTGGCGCGCTTCAGTCACATCGGCTGGTCCAGCGGCGGTTCCCGGACCCTGGCCTGCTGTTACCGACTCGCGGATCGGGTTGATCTCGGGGTCTGCCTTTCCGGGCTCACCCATTTTGCGGAATATCCAGGCTCCGGCGGACTGGTTCAGGCCACACGATGGCCGGGCCCGCAACTGGTCAGGCTCAGTCCCCGATTGACCCGGCTGGCCGTCACATTGATTGCCTGGCTATCCAGGCGTCACCCGGGACTTTATCTCAAAGGTGCCGAGGAAATGGCCAGCAGGCATGACCGCCAGCTATTGAGGAAGCTATTGAGCGACGGCGAATTCCAGCGTGATCAGCTCATGTGTCTCAACAGTGGCGGACGAGCCATTACCACCGATTTACTGACCGAACTTGGAAACTGGGGGTTCAGTCTTCGCGATATCCGGACCCCGGTATTCATCTACCAGGGCGAGGAGGATCCATTCGTGCCCATGGACTACGCTCGCCACCTCGCCAAAAATCTACCAGTCGCAGAGCTGACCCCGATGCCCGGCCTCGGTCATCTGTACCCGCTTTGCCGGGACTTTCAGGATCAGCTTTTTCAACGTCTTACTCTGCAGCTGGACCGCCATCAAACAAAGGAGTCACAGACACCATCATGACCAACAAAATCGATATCCACTATTGCACCGGTTGCCGCTGGCTTCTGCGCTCGGCCTGGATGGCGCAGGAGCTGCTGACAACCTTCGAAGGCGAGATCAGTGAATTGAGCCTGCACCCCGGCACTGGCGGTATTTTCGAGGTGTGGGTCAATGGCAAGCGGGTCTGGTCCCGCAAGCAAGACGGCGGCTTCCCGGAAATTACCAAACTCAAGCAATTGGTTCGCGACCAGGTTGCACCGGAACGCTCCCTTGGCCATTCCGACAGCAAAACCGGCACCTCAGAATAATCATTCAAAAATACTGACAGGCTGTGTCGATATTCTTCGCTTTTAGAGAAGGCGCTGCGCCCCGATAGTATCCCTCGTCCAATTCAACAACATGAAAGGGTATCTATGAGCGACGTGATGCAATCCATCAAATTCAACACCATCGAGGTACCTAATCGATTCGCCCTGGCACCAATGACACGCACCAGTGCGGAGCCGGACGGCACCCCGAATGCCCTGATGGCAGACCATTACGAACGCTACGCGAGGGGCGGCTTTGGTCTGGTGATCACCGAGGGAACCTATACCGATGGCAAGGCAAGCCAGGGCTATGCCAACCAGCCCGGCATCATCAACGAAGCGCAGATAGATGGCTGGAAGACCATTGTCGAACGGGTACACGCCGCAGGCAGCAAGATCATCGTTCAGTTGATGCACGCCGGCGCGCAGTTCCAGGCCAACCGTTTCACCGACCAGCCACAGGCGCCCAGCGAAGTTACCCCAAAAGGCGCCCCGCTTGGTTTCTATGGCGACCAGACTGAGTGGCAAACGCCCAGCGCCATGACCAGGACCGACATTCAGGCGGCGGTTGAAGGTTTTGCACATTCCGCCGCCAATGCGAAAGCCGCCGGCTTCGATGGCATTGAGATTCACGGGGCCAACGGCTATCTGTTGAATCAGTTCCTGAGCACCTACTTTAACCAACGCGACGATGAGTACGGTGGTTCACTGGAAAACCGGCTGCGCCTGGTGGTTGAAGTGGTCCGTGCGATTCGCGAGGCCGTTGGCGAGGACTTCACCGTAGGCATCCGCCTGTCTCAGGGCACGGTCACTGATCCAGACCACCAGCTGCCGGAGGGTGAAGCCGGATTCCGTCAGATTGTGGAAGCGGTCCGCGATGCAGGTGCCGATTTCGTCCATACAACCGACGGTGACGTTAACCGGAAGCATTTTGTAGAGGGTGATGAGAGCCTGGCTGGCGTGGCCGCCAGCGTTGAAGGGATCGGTCTTATCCTCAATGGCAACATTGATGAAACCAACTGCCAGGATGTGGCCAACCAGTTCCCGGACACGTTGCTTGCGGTGGGCAAGAAGGCGCTCGCAAACCCGGACTTCGTGCAGCGCCTCAAAGACGGCAAAGAGATTGCAGACATCGATTTCGCGATGCTGCAACCGAAGGCCACCATTTCCAACGAGCTGGCCTGGCGCGAGCAGAACGCCGCCTGATCGCTTTTCTCTCCCGAGAAATGCAGCCGGAGGAACCCACAGCGGGGCCTCCGGCGTAGCTACTTCAAGCTGCTATGCTGACATTACAAGCCAACGGGAGACTGAATGACTTCTGACATCAGTATTGTCTGGCTGGGAACCATTGCCAGCCTGCTGGCGGGCCTTGCCAGTGGCGTGGGCGCCCTGGGTGTGTTTCTTGTCCGTACCCTCACCCATAAACTGCAGGACGGTATGCTGGCTTCAGCCGCAGGCGTGATGTTGGCGGCGTCATTTTTTTCTCTGTTACTACCTGGCCTCGAGTACGGCGAACAGATTACTGGCGAGACCTGGACCGCCGCGCTGATTGTCATTTTCGGCCTGCTCTCCGGTGCCGCTGCCCTCTACTTTGTGCACCAGAAGCTGCCGCATCAGCACTTCGAACTGGGCCGGGAAGGATCGGACGCTTCTTACATCCGCGGCATTTGGCTCTTTATTGTCGCTATAACCCTCCACAACTTCCCCGAAGGCATGGCGGTGGGCGTCGGTTTTGCCGGCGGCGATGTCAATAATGGCTATGTTCTTGCCACCGGTATCGGACTCCAGAACATTCCGGAGGGGCTGGCCGTCGCTTTTTCGCTATTGGCCATCAACTACTCGCGAATCAAGGCCTTCAGCATTGCCCTGATGACTGGATTGGCCGAGCCACTGGGTGGTCTCTTCGGAGCGACGCTTGTCTGGCTTGCCGAGCCAATAATGCCCTGGACCCTTGGCTTCGCAGCAGGCGCCATGCTGTTCATCATCAGCAATGAAATTATCCCCGAAACCCATCACCGGCAATGGAAAATCATGTCCACCTTCTGCCTGATGGGCGGTTTTGCCGTAATGATGTTCCTGGATGCTACGTTGGGCTAACCGCCCAGACACCCGCCAGGGCTTCCAGAGCCTCCGCGATCAGAGGCTCGCCCTGTCGGTCCTGGTGCCATACGAAACTGAGCGCGCAAGGCAACTGCAACCCCTCAACAATTTCCAGGCCGGTTTCCTGGCGCTCAGCCATCGCCAATGCATCCCGCGCGAGACTCAAACCCACACCTGCCCTGACCAGGTCCAGCATGCACGCCTCCTGATCGACCTGGGCTACGCCCCGCGGCATTGACCCCATGGGTTCCAGAGTGCCTTTAAGCAGCCGGTGATGAACGGAGTCTTCTGGAGTCACAATCCAGGGCATAACTGCCAAGTCGGACCACTGCGCCGACCGAAGCCTCGGCCCCCAACCCGCCGGCGCAACCACATAGTAGTGAAACCGGGTCAGCTCACGGTGCACCACGTCCGGCGCCAGTGCACCCGGCCCGACGCCTGGCGGCGCCAGAAAAAAACCGACATCTAGCCGGCCATCCCGCACCTGCTCCAACACGCTACCACTCATACCCTGACGCAGTTCGGTTTCCAGTTGTGGCGCCCGCTCCACCAGGCGGTGCAGAAACGCCCCGAGACGGATAAATTCGGGATCCACGATGGTACCAATCCGCAACCGCCCTCGAAGGGTGTTGTGCAATGCCCGGGCGCTCTGCTCAAACGCCGCCATGGCAGCGAGTGCTTTTTCAGCCGAAGGCAAGAGAGCCTGGCCATCGGGGGTCAACACCAGACCCTGGGGCTTGCGCAGGAACAGTTTGAGTTCCAGTTCGTCCTGCAGTTGCTTGAGCTTGAGGCTGACGGCGGGCTGAGTCAGATGGAGGCGAGTGGCGGCGCGGCTTACACTGCCCTCACGGGCGACAGTAACGAACGCCCGAAGGCTCTGAAGGGGGTACATAAGCGTCTCGTTTCAGGTTCTCGATATAAGATTACCTTATATCTGGCTTTTGAAAATCTCAATTGCTTTCCCCCTTTGCCACACCTAACCTGTATGGTCAGAAATTACCCAAAGCTCCTTAAGGGCCCTTAGCAGAATGCATTTCTGCCATTTCGAGCGGCCAATCGCGAAAAGACAGAGGCATCCATGACCAACGCAACCATCCAGCATTATATCAATGGCGAAATATCTCTCGGCACATCCAGCCAGTCCCAGGACGTGTTCAATCCGGCCACCGGACAGGTCACAGGCCGCGTAGTTCTGGCCGGCCGTGAGGACGTAGACGCCGCTGTTGCTGCCGCCGATGCTGCATTCCCCGCCTGGGCCGACACACCGCCCATTCGCCGGGCCAGGGTCATGTTCAAGTTTCTGGAACTGTTGAACACCCACAAGGATGACCTGGCCCGCGCCATCACCGCGGAGCATGGCAAGGTATTTACGGACGCCCAGGGCGAAGTAGCCCGGGGCATCGACATCGTCGAGTTCGCCTGCGGCATTCCCCAGCTTCTGAAAGGCGATTACACCGAGCAGGTCAGCACGGGTATCGATAACTGGACCACCCGCCAGCCCCTGGGCGTGGTCGCCGGCGTTACCCCGTTCAACTTCCCGGCGATGGTGCCCATGTGGATGTTTCCGGTAGCCATCGCGGCAGGCAATACCTTTGTCCTGAAGCCCAGCCCCCTGGACCCGAGTGCTTCCCTGATGATCGCCGACCTGCTGAAACAGGCCGGACTGCCCGATGGCGTATTTAACGTGGTGCAGGGTGACAAGGACGCGGTGAACGCCCTGATCGAGCATCCGGATGTCCAGGCCCTGAGTTTTGTCGGATCCACTCCGATTGCCAACCTGCTGTACGAGAAAGGCGCCAAACACGGCAAGCGCATTCAGGCCCTCGGCGGCGCCAAGAACCACATGGTGGTGATGCCGGACGCCGATCTCGACAAAGCGGTCGATGCCCTGATCGGTGCCGCTTATGGTAGTGCCGGCGAGCGCTGCATGGCCATCAGTGTGGCGGTGCTTGTCGGGGATGTTGCGGACAAGATCGTGCCAAGACTGGCCGAGCGGGCCCGAAGCCTGAAAGTGAAAAACGGCGAACAGCTGGATGCCGAGATGGGCCCGATTGTTACCGCCGCCGCACACCAGCGCATTACCGGCTACATTGACAAGGGTATGGCAGAAGGTGCCGAGCTGGTCGTGGATGGCCGGGAGTTCGATGCCTCGAACACCGGCGATGGCTGCGCCGATGGTTTCTGGATGGGCGGTTCACTGTTTGATCACGTCACGCCCGATATGACGATCTATCGTGAAGAAATCTTCGGACCGGTTCTGGCCTGTGTCCGGGTACCCGATATCGCAACGGCGATTCGTCTGATCAACGACCACGAATTCGGCAACGGTGTCAGCTGCTTCACCGAGAGCGGCAGCGTGGCCCGGGAATTTGGCCGCCGAATCCAGGTCGGCATGGTCGGGATTAACGTACCCATTCCCGTACCCATGGCGTGGCACGGCTTTGGCGGCTGGAAGCGCTCGATGTTTGGCGACACCCACGCTTACGGCGAAGAGGGCGTGAAGTTCTACACGCGCCAGAAATCCATCATGCAGCGCTGGTCCGATTCCATTGATGCCGGTGCGGAATTTGTGATGCCGACCGCCAAGTAACTAGAAAACCAGCAGCGGAGAAAACGCCATGTCCGACAACAACAATGCGACGGGACATCAGGAGTTCGATTACATCATTATCGGCGCCGGCACTGCCGGCTGCCTGCTGGCCAACCGGCTGAGCGCAAACCCGGAGAATCGGGTGCTACTGATCGAGGCTGGCGGACGGGATAACTACCACTGGATTCATATCCCGGTGGGCTACCTGTACTGCATCGACAATCCGCGAACAGACTGGCGTTTCCGTACCGAGCCCGATCCTGGCCTGAACGGCCGATCCCTCATCTACCCCCGCGGCAAGACTCTGGGTGGCTGCTCCAGCATCAACGGGATGCTCTATATTCGTGGTCAGGCCCGTGATTACCAGCAGTGGGCCGAAATTACCGGCGAGGACGCCTGGAACTGGGACAACTGTCTTCCCGATTTCATGCGCCATGAAGATCACTACCGCCTTGATGAGGGCGGCGATGCCGATCCGGAGCACCGCAAGTACCACGGTCACGGCGGGGAATGGCGTGTGGAGCATCAGCGCCTGAAGTGGAAAGTGCTGGAGGACTTTGCCACTGCCTGCGTCGAGGCGGGCATACCCCGGACCCGGGATTTCAACCGCGGCGACAACGAGGGCGTGGATTACTTTGAGGTGAATCAGCGCTCCGGCTGGCGCTGGAATACGTCCAAAGCGTTCCTGAGGAACGCGGAAAAGCGTTCCAACCTGACCCTGTGGCACTCAACCCATGTATTAGGGCTCGAGACAGAAAACGCCGGCTCCGGACCTCGCTGTGTCGGCGTTCGGGTCGAGCGGTCTGGCGGAGATGACGTTATCGCCAGGGCAAAACGGGAAGTCATCCTGTCCGCTGGCGCCATTGGCTCCCCGCAGCTTCTGCAACTCTCGGGCATTGGTCCCGCCGACCTCCTCAAGGAACACGGAATTGATGTAGTTGCCGACCTGCCCGGCGTTGGCGAGAACCTCCAGGATCACTTGCAGATCCGGTCTGTGTACAAGGTGAAAGGGGTCACAACGCTGAACACCATGGCCAATTCCCTGATCGGCAAGGCCAGGATCGGCCTGGAATACCTGCTTACACGCTCGGGGCCGATGAGTATGGCGCCCTCACAGCTGTGTCTGTTTACCCGCAGTTCCGAGGAATACGATTACGCCAACATCGAATACCATGTGCAGCCCCTTAGCCTGGACGCCTTCGGGCAGCCGCTTCACAATTTCCCGGCCATCACCGCCAGCGTCTGCAATCTGAACCCCACCAGCCGGGGTACGGTGCGCATCCGCAGCAACGATCCAAAACAGGCACCGGCGATATCCCCCAATTACCTGAGCACGCCGGAAGACCGGAAAGTTGCGGCAGACTCGTTGCGAGTGACGCGTCGTATTGCCGAGCAGCCTGCGTTCATGCAGTACCAGCCGGAGGAATTCAAACCCGGCCTTGAGTACCAGACCGACGACGAGCTGGCGAAGCTGGCGGGCGACATCGGCACCACGATCTTTCACCCGGTGGGCACTACCCGTATGGGGCGAGCCGATGATGAACAGGCAGTAGTGGACCCGCACCTGAGGGTCCGGGGTGTGGCGGGATTGCGCGTGGTGGATGCTGGGGTAATGCCCACGATCACCAGCGGCAACACCAATTCGCCAACCCTGATGATTGCCGAGAAGGCCGCCAGGTGGATTCTGGCGGGTGATTGAGCATTGAACTGATTGCAGTTTCCAGGTTTTTACCGGCGGACAGGCTGCTAGAATCGGCAGCCTGTTTCAATTGCAAAGGACTGATCCACCATGACGCTTGCAACCTGGCTGACCGTGGTCACCATCTGCATTCTGGGCGCTATGTCCCCGGGACCCTCGCTGGCACTGGTGCTCAAGCAGACGCTCACCGGTGGTCGGCGCAATGGCATCATGACCGCTCTTAGCCATGGCATCGGTGTCGGCATCTATGCCTTTCTGAGCATCCTCGGGCTCGCCGCCATCATCACCGCCTCGCCAACGGCGTTTTCAATTCTGCAATGGGGCGGCGCCCTGTACCTGGCCTGGCTGGGCGTGAAAGGACTGATGGCAAAGCGGCAGGCGGATGACGAACTGCCCGAGCCGCCCACCACCAAAAGTGCGGCCCGTGACGGTTTTCTGATTGCCTTCTTCAACCCGAAAATCGCGGTATTCTTCCTGGCCCTGTTCAGCCAGGTCGTGGGCACCGACACCAGCCTGATGGCCAAGTTCGGCTATGCCGCAACCGCCCTTGTCATTGATACCAGCTGGTACCTGATCGTTGCCTGGCTGTTCTCCAACCCGAAATGGCTGACCCTGCTCAGACAGAAAGCCGTGTGGTTCGAGCGTATCTTCGGGGCCATTCTGCTTGGCCTGGCTGGCCGTCTGGTTGTCGGGATTCTGAACGGGAAATAACCGGCTCAGCCCGCCAGCTGGACGATCTCATCGTACTCGCGCGTCTGGACCACCTGCTCGGCGGCGGGTTCTGCCGCCAGATGGCAGGCCTCATTGACCATGGCACTGGCCACTGTTTGCGCCTCAATGCCGCGGTACTTATCCAGGGGACCGATCAGCAGACGGTTCACCAGCGGCATCGCTTTTATGCCAAGGGCCTCGGCGGTGCGCTGTTCTTTGCGATCGCCCAACAACAGACTCGGGTGATAGATGGACAGGTAGGGATAGTCGAGATCTCTCAGGGCGTCTTCAAGCTCGCCCTTTACCCGGTTATAGAAAATAGTCGACGACGACGAGGCACCGATCGCAGACATCAGGATGAACGCTCGCACTCCACGGGAGCGGCCCAGCTCACCCGCTTTCATCGGGTAGCCCAGATCCACCTTCCGGAACTGATCCTGTGAGCCCGCTTTTTTGATGGTGGTGCCCAGGCAGCAGATAATCACATCTACGTCGAACAGTTCGGCGTGATCCTCCAAGCGATCGAAATCGACTTCATGCTGTGCCAGTTTGTCATGCAGCGTCGGCAGCTTGTGTCTCACCAGCGCCACCACCTGCGAAACTTCCTCCCTTCCCAGCAAACCCTGTAGCACTTTGCCACCAGTCAGGCCGGTAGCGCCCAGCAACATCACCCTCATAATCGTCTTTCCCCCATAACCGACTTACCATCCTACCAAAGACCCGCAACAAACGCTGACAGGATGGCGTAAGTCTCCCCGACCGCGAATACTAACGATAGAATCAGAGTTTTACTTTACGGGTAACGGAGACCTGCTTGAAATCGCTTTTGCTTATCCTCGTGACTGTCATCTTCCTTACCGGCTGCCAGGAATCCCCTACCGGCCGGAACCGCCTGGCCCTGGTTCCCGAAGCTGTTCTGGCTGATATGGGCCAGGAAAGCTTCGCGCAGATGAAGCAGCAGAATGCCGTAATCACAAGGCCTGACATCAACCGCTTAGTACAGTGCATTACGGAAGCTCTGGTCAGCGCCGCCCACACCCGATATCCGGACGCTCCAATGCCCCAGTCCTGGGAGATTGCCGTCTTTGAAAATGCCACACCCAACGCTTTTGCCCTGCCCGGAGGCAAGATCGGCGTGCATTCAGGGCTACTTGAACTGGCCGAAAACCAGGCCCAACTGGCCACGGTCATTGGTCACGAAATAGCCCATGTTCTTGCCGACCACGGCAATGAACGCCTGACCCAGGAACTGGGCCTGCAAGCAGGAATGCTGCTGGTGGGCCTGTTCACCGAAAGTGAAATTGCGGAGAACCAGATACAGCAGGCTCTGGGCATTGGCGCCCAACTGGGTATTACGCTGCCGTTCAGTCGTGCCCATGAGGAGGAGGCCGATTTGATGGGCCTGGAAATCATGGCCCGGGCCGGTTTTGAACCGGGCCAGAGTGTCAGGCTCTGGCAGAACATGGCGCAGGCTTCGGGCGCACAACCGCTGGAATTTCTGTCCACCCATCCGAATCACGACACCCGCATTGCCTCCCTTCAAAATCAGCTGGAGACTGCCCGCTCGGTTTTTGAAACGGTTCCTCCAGCCGACTGTCAGATCTGATCAAGTCGCACTCACCGTATAATTGACTATCATCAAGTCTAGCGGCGCGTTAAAACTGAGGCAGATTCCATGGTGGAACGCTTGCCACATCCGGATGGTTTCCGGCTGGTCCTGACACCCAACCGTTCCCTCAGCTGGCATGGCAATGTCCGGATCTGGGCAGCCCTGTTCGTGCTTTCAGCCCTTATCGCAACGGGCTTTACGCTTATGGGCGCCTGGGTGATTATTCCGTTTGCCGGGCTGGAGCTGATTGCGCTCGCTTGCGGCATCTACCTGACCTCACGGGAGTGCCAGCGGCAGGAGGTGCTGTCCATCGACGATGAGGACATTCGTCTGGAGAAAGGCAGAAAGCGCAAGCAGGCCGAGTGGACCCTTCCCACCCGTTATGCGCGGCTCAGGGTTGCCTCACCGCCGCACCCGTTCACACCGGCTAAGCTCTCTCTGACCCATCGAGATACCGAAGTATCAATTGGCGGTTTTCTGAACATCGAGGATACCGAAAAGCTCATTGGCATGCTTGAGAAGAACGGGTTGCTGATCGAACGCAAAGAGCCCGATCCGCAGATCGGGCTCTGGTTCTGATCATTCCGCCCATTCCTGATTGCTTACTCGTAACTTGCCGCGATTCTTTCGATCTCTCCAGCCTCACGGGCCTCGTCCAAAGCCTGCTGGAGATCCTCGATCACAGCCGGATCGGTGTTGTTACTGAATGCCAGATACATGGGCGTCTCCCGGAATACCAGCACCGGCTGCAGCCCGGTGATACCGTGCTCTTCCTCTGCCATCAGGGGGCCCACCAGGCCGTCGGTAACCCACAGGTCGGCCTGGCCGAGGGTAAGGCGACGAGTGTTCACATCACCTGAAACCCCCATCACCACGTTGAATCCCTGGTCAACCAGGTACTCGGACATCACGTCGCCCTTGTACCCGGCGATTCTCAGGTCTTTGGCTTCTTCCAGGGAGTCCAGAGAGATATCGGAGTCTGGCGCGGCGAACAACGTCCACTTGATTGATGCCAGAGGACCTACCCATTGAAACTGATCTTCCCGCTCGTCGGTGCGCGCGGTGCAGAACAGACCATGATTTTCGCGATCCTGTACCCAGTTGTAGGCGTAACTCCAGTCCCGCATTTTCATCACGTAGTCATAGTCGACCCGGGACAGCATCGCCTTGACCATATCCGCACAGATGCCGGTTATGTCGTCTTCATTGTGGGCGAACCCTTTTCCGGTTTCAGAGGCATTATAGGGAGGGTAGTTTTCCGTAAAGATATACAGGCGCTCGGCCGCAAGGACCGGGAGGCCAATGGCCGACAGGGTCAACGCGATGAGGCCGGTTTTAATGCCTGTGATTAACTTCGAGGAGACCGGTGCAGTTTCTGTAGGCATTCTCTAGTCCTTTTCGACGATTCAGCTGGAACGGAAGTCAGGCGGCCGCATTGAGTGGCCATAAACCAGGGACATGATTGCAAAAGCGACATACTGGCATTTAATGTCAGCCTTTCTGGTTGATTATGCCAGCAAAACCCATGATTGCGCTTCCTGCGGAAAAAGTCAGTGACAAAACGTATCTGGAAAACCTGCCATCTTTCTGTGGAGCTCAGGCGCCACCAGAGATAACGTCTCCGGCGTCACCGTCGGCAGTACTGACAATCCTGTCACTAATCACACGCAGGCAGCCGCTCTTGCAGACTACGTTGAGAGGCGTTCTGGAGACCACATCCCCGTCGGCCGTAACGGTCTTAGGTTTGCCGGTGTGTACCAGGCAGCGTTGGCTCCTGATATGGACCAGCGTGCTGGTGCGCCGAGGAGTCTGCCGGTTCAGGCGAACCATCAGAAACGTGAACAAAAGCTGAAGAATGGGGCGTGGCCGGACCGCGACAATAGCCAGCTGGCCATCGCTGACGGACGCCTCGGGAATCTCGTTGCCACCGCCAAAAAAAGCGCCATTGGCCACCGCGATGGAAAGCCACCGGCCCTTCACGACACCCCGATCGCAACGGATGGTTGCCCTGAAGCCTCGCTTCGCGTTCAGCCGGCGTAATAATTCGACCACATAGCTGAAACGCCCGAAGAGCTTTTTTTCGGTACCGCGGGATTCCCGTGCAGGCAGGGTTCCCATGCCGACATGGGCAACGTTCAAAAACATACCATCACCAAAATCCGCGACATCCACAATTTGCGTTCGGCCGCTGGCAATCAACTCACACAGCGCTTCCGGCTGGTGGGGAAGCCCCAGATTCCGGGCAAAGTCGTTGGCTGTA
>CETX01097942.1_pt1 | contig 22858 bp, 22 predicted proteins | sample 356501 | NCBI WGS metagenome assembly CETX01 (sample SAMEA2623390, study PRJEB7988) | marine metagenome | biome: marine biome (ENVO:00000447); feature: mesopelagic zone (ENVO:00000213); material: "saline water (ENVO:00002010), including plankton (ENVO:xxxxxxxx)" | depth 450 m | reverse complement strand
GCAGCCATGACATGGTACGCACTCCAGCACAAACCCGCTCAGGGCGACAGAGCCCTAAACCACCTTCAGAATCAAGACGTCGTCTGCTTTTACCCGAAAATTTCGGTGGAGAAGGTCAGAGCTGGCAAGCGCATAAACAAACTGGAGCCCTTGTTCCCCGGCTATTTGTTCGTGAATTTAGAACAGAGCGATCCCCGATGGGCAAAACTGAGTTCGACCCGCGGTGTTCTGCGGATTGTCAGTTTTGCCAACACGCCCGCGACTATCAGCGACGAGGTCATCCAGCACGTAAAAAACAGTCTGGATTCAGTGGCAGAGCAGGGTGGCATCAAGCCCGGCCAGTCCGTGCAGCTGAACGAAGGCCCGTTTGAAGGCATCAATGCCATTTTTCAGGCGTATGATGGTGAAGCGCGAGCTATAGTGCTCATTAACTTTATGCAAAAGCGGCAAAGAGTAAAAGTTCCGGTTTCTGCCCTGAAATCCTCTTAGTTTCCGCCAGGGGCTGACGCTTGAGGCCGCTGACAAAGAGCTTTTTGGATGGATGTTTGTCCCGCCAATAGTGTCTCCTGTGCAAAAATAGTTGCATCTGCGTCACTTTAACAATTCTTTACCACCGCAACTCCTTGAAACTCGTGCGTCAGACTTTTTGTCACTTGCTTGTCATAGACATTGCCGTAAAATCGTCACGCTTCTGAAACAGTTCATTCATCTACCGACAAGGATACAGTTGGGAGTCAGTTGTCCCCTTCCTTTTGCCTGTTTCCTGTCGTTTTTCAGATAATTTTATCTCATGACCTTAAAACACTGGGCCCTGGTCGGTGGGGCGGTAGCGTGCGTGAGAGTTTTCAGTCTAAATGAATGACATGTCCCGAATTCAATCTCCTGGCGGCTCCCTTAACAGGGTGTCGCTGAACAAGCGGACTCACGAGTTTCCTTTGGCTCCTCAGTCCAACGGCCGGGTTCAGCTTGCGTTTTGGCTGCATTGGGCGGTGGCGACGATTGTTCAGTGTGGTCTGCTCGTTTGGCTGGCCACAGAAAAAGCTGGCGACAATGTTGACTCACACTATCGGATGCTCGCTGTAGTGTCTTCATTGCTAGCGATTCCGGTTTTTGCCTTTTTTCGGGCGTACAGCATCCGAAACGGTTATCTGGTTGGAGTCGCGCGAATACTTGCAGCGTGGTCTACTTTAATTGCCGGCCTGGCTTTTATTGCGTTCGTTACTAAAACCAGTGAAAGTTACTCGAGAGAAGTTGTTCTGCAATGGGTGTTGATGGGCTTTGCATTTCAAGTTCTGGCATTTGTACCGATCCACAAGGTGTTGCGTCGTATTGATAAGCGGCACAGATTTGCCAATGCTTCGATCATAATCGGATGTGGCGACATTGCTCTAACACTCGCCTCCAAGCTTCGTTATGAGAGAAAAGAGGCGATGATTGGCATGGTTTGCCTCGATGACGAGTTGCCATGCGAGGATGCCGGGCAAACCACTTATTTTCCGACTTTAGGTACAGTGAGCCAGCTTCGCTCTGTAATTAGCGACAACTCCGTGAGCAGGGTCTATATCGCTCTGCCTGCCCGGGAAACCGACCAGATTGAAGGCCTCTACGTAGACCTTCTGGATGCAAGTGTCGATGTGGTTTGGGTGCCGGACTTTGCCAATCTCAAGCTACTGAATCACAGCATCTACAACCTCGGCGGCATGCCGGCCATCAATCTGAATGAAAGTCCGCTCACCTCCTACCCCGGTAGCGCCTTTTTCAAGTCAATGATGGACAGAGCCCTTGCGCTTGCAGGAATACTGATTCTCAGCCCGTTATTGCTTACTGTAGCGGTCGCCGTGAAGTTGTCATCTCCCGGCCCTGTACTTTTTCGGCAGAAACGCCATGGCTGGAACGGCAATATCATAGAAGTACTTAAGTTCCGTTCAATGCGTGTGCACGACGATCAAAAAGTCAAACAGGCTACCAAAGACGATCCCCGTGTAACGCCGGTAGGCGGGTTCCTCCGTCGCTCTTCTATTGATGAACTCCCGCAGCTATTCAATGTGCTCAAAGGTGATATGTCTCTGGTAGGCCCCCGGCCCCACGCCATTGCCCATAATGACTATTATTCCGACAAGATCATTGCCTACATGGCGCGGCACCGCATCAAGCCGGGCATAACGGGCCTAGCCCAGATTAGCGGGTGCCGCGGCGAAACAGAAACCATCGATAAAATGCAGAAGCGTGTTGAGCTTGACCTTGATTACATCAACCACTGGAGTTTGTGGTTGGATATCAAGATTCTTATAAAAACGCCCTTGACGCTCATCTCGAAAGACATCTATTAACCAGACCTTCTCGGCTTATATCAATGCGACGCCTTACAACTATCTTGTCTGCGAGCGTGTTATTAACAGCTCCGATACTTGCCTTTTCGGCGCCCTGGCTTGGCCCCGGCGATGCCAGGGCACGCCACTCTATCCAGAAGCTATCTGATCGTGGGCATCTGAGTGCCTCTACTACAACCTGGCCAATTAACTGGGCAGATGTGGAGCGGGGCTTGAATGAAGCTGGGAGCAGCTCTGTAGCAGCCCAGCGTGCTTATCTCGGTTTTGAAAGAGACCAACAGGCCAAAAGTGGATTTCGCGGCGAGGTGGGGTTGGAAGGAGCAACAGATCCGGCCTTCCTTCGGGGTTTCAACACCGTCCCCCGTGAGCAAGGGCAGTTGACCGCAACCCTTCAGTGGCAGGGTGAATCCTGGGCTGCAGGGATTTCTCCGTCTGCAGTGGCAGACCCGTTAGACGGTAAAGAATTCAGGCTGGATGGCTCTTACGTTGCTGCAACTGCTGGGAACTGGGTTCTAGGAGTGGGCGCCATCGACCGTTGGTGGGGGCCGGGCTGGCAGTCCAGCATGATTCTCTCGCACAATGCGAGGCCTATCCCCGCCGTCTGGATTGACAGAAAAAACAGCCTTGCACCTGAATCGGATTTTCTTTCGTGGATTGGGCCATGGAAGTTGAATGTGTTTCTTGGGCAATTGGAAGAAGAGCGCGCTATCCCCGATGCAAAAATTCTGGGCATGAGGGTAAGCTTTGTACCAGTTGAACGACTCGAGATTGGTCTTTCTCGAATCATTATGTTCGGTGGGGAGGGAAAGTCAGAGAATTTCTCTACGGTATGGGATGCTTTGATAGGCAAAGATAATATCGAAGTAGATGAAGGCGAAACTCGCGAGGACGATGCAAGCAACCAGATCGCTACCGTTGATATTCGGTACGGGTTCCCTCTGGGGGAGCAAACCATGGGCCTCTACGCCCAGATGATGGGGGAAGATGAGGCCGGTTACCTGCCTTCCCGGAAATCGTGGCTGTTCGGCGTAGACTGGACGACACAGTTTCTTCGTTCTGACCAGCAATGGTTCGTTGAATTCACCAACTCCCTGGCCGAGGATCTCATTGGCGACGCGAGGCCTGATTACGCCTACGACCATTTCAATTACACAACCGGCTATCAATATTATGGCAGGGCAATTGGCTCCACCTTCGATGCGGACGCTGAAGCGCTCTCCCTAGGAATACTCAATTTCCTGCCAGACGGCAGTAACCTTAGCGCAACTTTAACGTACGCCAATCTTAATAAAGATGGTGGCAACCGGGTGAGCCAGCCCGACGATGAGGTTTTTTATAACGTACCGGACGGCGCCCAAAAAGTTACCATCGCCAATCTCGGTTACGGCAATGAATTGTTCGGCGGGTGGCTGGATCTCAACCTGCAGTTAACCGATAAGAAAATTCTGCTTCTCGGTGGTGCGAAAGACCGTTGGTCTCTTTCTGCTTCCTGGAAGTACCGCTTTTAATTGAAACTCTACAGGCTTGGATTTAAACAGTGACGGCTAAAAAACTTCTCATTACGATGCTCCTTCTGCTGCCTTTTGGCAGCTACGCACAGTCGATTACTCCCGCTCAAATTGAACAGTTCAAAAGCCTGCCAAAAGCCCAACAAGAGGCTCTCGCCCGGCAATACGGAGTGGACCTCAACGCCCTGACCGGGGGAAGCCAGGCTGCCAGTCGTCCGCAGCCTGTTCAGGTGGTGGAGCCTGTTGGTCAGATGTCCGATAAGGAAAGTGACAGAACCTCAGACGAACGCGAAGCAGATGAAAAGGCGGCTGAAAAGAATAACGGCTTAAAACCCTTCGGGTATGACCTTTTCGCCGGCGATCCAAGCACGTTTGCTCCGGTTACGGAGATTCCTGTGCCGACTGATTACACCCTTGGGCCAGGGGATGTTTTGCGAGTTCAGCTTTGGGGCAAGGAAAACCAGAACCTGGAGCTTCCTGTTAGCCGCGATGGCACGATCAGTTTTCCTGATTCTGGCCCACTGAGCGTTGCTGGGCTTGCTTTTGATGAAGCCCGGGAACAAATCCGAACGCGCGTCTCCGAACAGTACATTGGTGTCCAAGCCAGCGTTTCTCTGGGCGAACTACGGAGTATGCGAGTGTTCGTGTTGGGCGAGGCGCGAAATCCCGGTTCCTACACGGTGAGCTCCCTTTCTACCATCACTAATGCCTTATATGTCTCCGGCGGAATCAAACGAACAGGGTCATTGCGAAATGTTCAGCACAAGCGGGATGGCAAACTGCTGGGCTCGCTTGATTTGTACGATCTGCTCTTGCAAGGCGACAGCAGCAATGACAACCGCCTGCAGCCTGGAGACGTCATCTTCATTCCGCCTGTTGGCAAACGCGTAGGGATTGAGGGTGAAGTCTACAGGCCAGCGCTCTATGAGCTGGACGGTGAAGATAGGCTTTCACAGCTGGTAAAGATGGCTGGCGGACTCACCCCGCAGGCTTATCCGCAGCGCATTAATATCGAGCGCACCAACAAGGACTTCCTCCGCATCATCGCGGAGGCGGATTACACAAGCCAGAGCGGTCTTAAGGCAGCGATTCAGGCCGGTGACAGAGTAACCATTCCTTCAATTGCCGATATTACCGGCCAGTATGTGGAAGTTCAGGGAGCTGCGGCCCGAACCGGCAAGTTCGCCTGGATTCCGGGTATGCGTGTTAGCTCTCTGATCAAGAATCTGGACGCAGACCTGCGCCCCATCGCCGATAAGCAGTACGCATCGATTGTGCGTACAGACCCGCAAGATGACACTATTTCGGTATTGAACCTGAGGCTGAGAGAGGCTGTTCAGAACCCGGGTGGCCAGTTCGATCTCCAGTTGAGGGAAAAGGACCGCCTATTATTCTTCTCCGATGCAGGAAAAGTTGATATCCAAACCGAAGCTGGTTTGGAAAAGAGAGCGAATGGTAAAACAGCGGCCGAAGATTCTCGCGCTGTCAGTCTTGGAGAAGGTGACCCGCAAACCTTCACCCGCGAAAAGCTGTTTGAGCCGGTGATACAACGCCTGAAAGCGCAAGCCAGCCCGGCAAACCCGCAGCAGATCATCGCAATCAGCGGCCCCGTTCGTTATCCCGGAGAATACCCGCTGCCAGCCACGCAACGGCTGGAAGACGCCATTTTTGTGGCGGGCGGCCTGAAAGACTCTGCGTCCCTGTACCAGGCAGAAGTTGCCCGCTACACAGTGAATGATAAGGGTGTTGGCCAAACCCGAATTCTGAACGTGAATCTGGCGGATGCGATGGCCGGGCGAAACAACATTACACTTCAGAGTCGGGACAGGGTGTTGATCAAATCCATACCCGAGTTTGCAAAAACCCGCACCATCACACTCCAGGGCGAAGTACGCTATCCGGGTGAATACACGTTCCGTGATGGCGAAACGCTGAGAGACGTACTCAAGCGTGCTGGTGGTTTAACAGACAATGCTTTCCCACGCGGTGCCGTGTTCACACGGGAAAAGCTTCGCCGGTTGGAGGCCCAGCGCCTGCGTGAAGCGGAAGAACGCCTGCAAAGCGATCTGCTTGGGGTCCAGTTGGGGGGCGACAGTTTCGGCGGACAGACCACCCAGCGTATCCAGCAAGTAGAGGATCTGCTGGAGGATGTTCAGAACAGCCGGCCAATTGGTCGTATGGTGATTAACCTTTCCTCAGTAGTGAGTGACGAAGCCTACCAGTCGATACGCCTGCAGGATGGAGACAGCCTTACCGTCCCCACGATTCCCCAGTCGGTTTCGGTATTCGGAGAGGTTCAGTTTCCCACCAGCCACCTCCATCAGGCAGGCCTGACCGTGGATGACTATCTTGGGCGCTCCGGAGGCCCTACCCGGCAAGCGGATGAAGACCGGGTCTACGTAGTCAAAGCGGATGGCTCGGTTATGCTTCCAGAGCGTAGCCGCTGGTTTGGTGGCCGTAGCCAACAGTTGCAGCCGGGCGATACCATCATAATGCCGATCGACGTAGATCGCTTGAACCAGCTTGAGCTCTGGAGCAACGTCAGTCAGATCGTCTACCAGATGGCGCTTGGTGCTGCAGCAGTAGGAAACCTCTGATGAATGAAACAACCGCACATCAAACGCACTACCCGGATGACGAAATCGACCTTCGTGAGTTGTTCGCCACTCTGTGGCGCGGTAAATGGATCATAATCCTGACCACATTTGTTTTCGCGGCTGCTGGTGTTGGTTACGCCCTCTACAAACCTAACATTTACCAATCCAGCGTGCTGGTTGCCCCCGCTCAGGAAGATGGAGGGGGAATAAGCGGGCTGGCCAGCCAGTTTGGCGGCCTTGCCAGTCTCGCCGGCATCAATCTTGGAGGTGGGGGCTCCAAACAGACCGTCATTGCCAAAGAAGTGCTCCAATCCCGGGCGTTTCTTACAGACTTCTTCAACCGCCATGGTATGCAAATACCTTTAATGGCGTTGGAGGGTTGGCAGGAGAAGAGTGGAGAGTGGGTTTACGACCGCGATAAGTACAACCCAGAGACGGGAAATTGGCTTCCCGACGGTGACGGTGGAACTTATAAACCTACCGATTGGGAAATGGTTGAAGCATTCAGAGCAGACCACTTCAGCATCAGCGAAGCGAAAGATACAGGCATGATTACTGTCAGCGTGAAACACTACTCCCCGGTTGTTGCGAAACAGTGGGCTGAAAAGTTGATCCAGGACATCAATGAGCACATGCGAAAGCAGGATGTAGAAGAGGCCGAGGCACGCATCGCTTATCTTGAGCAAAAGCTGGATGAGACCAACATCGCAGGGATGCAGCAGGTGTTCTATCAGCTCATCGAGAATGAAACCCGCACGGTAATGCTTGCCAATGCTCAGAAAGAGTATGTATTTAAAACGGTAGACCCTGCCGTTGTAGCCGAGGAAAAGGCGGAGCCCAAGCGAGCGCTCATCTGCGTAATTGCAACGCTTCTGGGGGGCATGCTCGGCGTTTTCATTGTTTTCATAAGGGCGTTTATCAGAAGCGGCCGGGACCCCAGCCCCGAGAGCAGTGGAACACCAAGTACTGCGGCTGAATGAAACAGGTTCTGATACGGCTCACTAACCTCGGGCTCAGGGGCACAACGTTAGTCAGCAAGTTCTTGCTGATCTTCATGCTGGCGCGGTTTCTCGAGCCCGCAGAGCTTGGATTATACGGTCTGCTCACCGTATCGATCAGTTATGGGCTCTATTTCCTAGGCTTTGATTTCTACATTTTCACTACGCGTGAAATACTTAAAGCAGAGCCCTCAGGCCGTGGCCAATTGCTAAAGAGCCAGGTTGCGCTCAGCCTGATTCTATACGCGGTATTTTTGCCGCTTACGATTGTGCTATTCGGGCTGGAGTTGCTCCCCTGGTGGCTGCTTCCCTGGTTTATGGCGCTTCTGGTTCTGGAGCATATAACTCAGGAATTGAACCGCCTGCTGGTTGCTCTCCAAAGGCAACTGGTTGCCAGTTGGGTCCTGTTCTTCAGGGCAGGGGCCTGGTGCCTGGCAGTGGTTGGCGTTATGTTCCTGAATGAATCCAGCCAGGAGCTCACCACGGTATTGATTGGCTGGAGTGCCGGCAGCAGCATCGGGATGCTTATTGGGGCTGCTGTGCTATGGCGAATACCAATGGGAGGCTGGCGGAAGGCCGTTGATTGGGCCTGGCTCAAAAAAGGCCTGAAAATTGCTCTCCCTATGCTGATTGCCACACTTGCCCTGCGTGGCATTTACACAGTCGACCGTTACTGGTTTGAAGCCCTCGCAGGGCTCGATGTGCTCGGCGCTTACGTACTGTTTATCGGCATGTGTACAGCGTTGCTCGGCTTTATGGATGCAGGCGTATTCACATTCCAGTACCCGGCAATGATCTCTGCCCATGCAAACAACAATGCTGGAGAATTCCGAAAGAAATTCCGTCAGCTGGCATGGCAAACTGTGGTCCTGACGGGTCTTTTCTCCGCCTGTGCATGGTTTGCAATCATGCCCTTGCTGCAGTGGCTTGATAAACCGCTGTACCTTGAAAAAATCGAGTTGTTCGGTTGGCTACTGCTTGCCACCGGGCTCTTTGTAGTGGGTATGATCCCTCACTACGGGTTGTATGCCAGAGGCAATGACAAGCCATTGATCATATCGCACGTTGCCGGCCTTCTGGTGTTTTTGGCCAGTACCGCCTCTTTTGCGACTGTTTTTACAGAATTGGCAGTCCCCTTTGGCCTGATATCGGCCTTCGTTTTCATAATGGCCTGGAAAACCCTGCAGTTCTACCGATTAACACCCGCCAACTGGCGGTGATACCATTCATTTTTACAGTAAAACCCAGAGAAAGTGACTATGCTCGAAAACTCCACCATCCTTGTTACCGGCGGCACCGGCTCCTTTGGTCATAAATTCATTCCAATGACGCTGGAAAAGTACAATCCGAAGAAAATCATCGTGTTTTCTCGTGATGAAATGAAACAGTGGGAAATGGCCAAGCTGTTCCAGGGTGACGACCGCCTGCGCTTTTTCATTGGCGATGTACGCGACAGAGACCGCCTCTATCGCGCGCTGGATGGTGTGGATTACGTGGTTCACGCTGCGGCTACCAAAATCGTACCCACCGCCGAATACAACCCGTTTGAATGTGTAAAAACCAACATTCACGGCGCCATGAACCTCATCGATGCAGCCATCGATAAAGGCATCAAGGGTGTGGTTGCACTTTCGACTGATAAGGCAAGCAGCCCCATCAACCTATACGGAGCGACAAAACTGGCTTCGGACAAGCTATTCGTTGCGGGCAACTCCTATGCAGGTGGCCATCAAACCAAGTTTTCCGTGGTTCGCTACGGCAACGTGATGGGCTCACGCGGCTCTGTTATTCCGTTCTTCATGTCCATCAAAGAAAACGGGGTACTTCCCATCACCGATCCACGCATGACCCGATTCATGATCAGCCTTGAGCAGGGTGTGGAGCTGGTGTGGCACGCGTTCGAAGATATGGTCGGCGGGGAGATTTACGTCAAAAAGATTCCTTCCATGAAAGTGACGGACTTGGCGCGCGTTGTTGCGCCAGAGGCTGAGCAGGAAGTTGTGGGGATTCGGCCGGGCGAAAAATTGCATGAACAGATGATTGGGGCAGAAGATTCCTACTTTACGTACGAATACCCGGAGCACTTCAAGATTCTGCCCAACATCAATGACTGGGGCACCTGCGCAAGTCGAATCAAAGATGGCAAGCTCGTGCCGGAAGGGTTTGTCTACGCCAGTGACAACAATACTGAGTGGATGACAGACGAAGAGCTCCAGGCCTGGATTGACCGCCATAACAACGAAATTGGCAAGATCTGATCATGATTCCCTATGGCAAACAGGAAATTACCCAAGCTGACATAGACGCCGTTGTAGAGGTGCTTAAGTCAGACTTTCTGACTCAGGGACCAACGGTCCCAAAGTTTGAGCGTTCAGTGGCAGAACACGTTGGCGCAACCCATGCTGTTGCAGTGAACAGCGCAACTTCTGCGCTGCATATTGCCTGTGCGGCGCTTGGCCTTGGAAAAGATGACTGGCTGTGGACATCGCCCGTAACCTTTGTCGCTTCCGCTAATTGCGGCCTGTATTGCGGAGCGCATGTTGATTTCGTAGACATTGATCCGCGAACCTACAATCTGTGCCCCGTCGCGCTTAAGGCGAAACTGGAGCTTGCGAAACAGGAAAAGCGCCTGCCCAAGGTAGTAGTGGCTGTTCATTTATGCGGCCAGCCTTGCGATATGGAAGCTATCGGTGCCTTGGCCGCGGAGTATGGCTTCAGGATCATTGAGGATGCCTCCCACGCGATTGGTGGTAAATACAAGGGCGAGTTCATTGGCAACAGCCGGTATAGCGATATAACCGTCTTCAGCTTTCACCCGGTCAAGATTGTAACCACAGCCGAGGGCGGTATGGCTTTGACCAACGATGACCGCCTGGCAGAAAAATTGAACCTCCTGCGCAGCCACGGAATCACTCGCGATCCGGCATTAATGACCTGTGAACCTCATGGGCCCTGGTATTACCAGCAGGTTGACCTCGGCTATAACTACCGTATGACAGAGCTTCAAGCTGCGTTGGGCGTTAGCCAGATGCAGAGGCTGGACGATTTCGTAGCTCGGCGCCATGAGCTTGCAAGTCGCTATGACCAGCTTCTGGGTGCGCTGCCGCTGACACTCCCGTGGCAACACCCCGATAGTTACAGTGGGTTGCATCTCTATGTAATCCGATTACAGTTGGCGCAAACTTCTCTGAGTCATCGGGAAGTCTTTGAGGGGTTGAGAGAGCAGGGTATTGGCGTAAACCTGCACTATATCCCTGTGCACACACAGCCGTACTATAAACAGATGGGCTTCAGGGAAGATGATTTCCCGAACTCAATGGCCTACTACCGAGAGGCTATCAGTATCCCAATGTTCCACGGTCTCACCTTTGAAGAGCAGGACAGAGTAGTTTCGGTTATAGAAGAGATTCTGGGTAACGTAAAATGACATCTGCAAAGCGTGTTGCGGTTATTCCTGCCCGGGGTGGAAGCAAACGAATCCCCCGCAAAAATATCCGGGATTTCTGTGGTAAACCGATGATTGCCTGGCCGATTGAGGCCGCGATGGAAAGCGGATGTTTCGACCGAATTATCGTATCCACAGATGACCGCGAAATTTCTGAGCTAGCGATGGAGCTTGGCGCAGAGGTACCCTTTGTGCGGCCTGCAGAGCTTTCCAATGATTACGCCGGGACTTTGCCGGTTATTCGGCACGCCGTGGACTGGCTGCAGCGGAACGGCGAGCAGATTGAATATGCCTGTTGCATCTACGCAACGGCCCCGTTTATCTCCTCAGAAGATATTCAGCGAGGCCTGGCGCTGATTCAGATGGAGAGAGCAAGTTATGCTTTCTCGGTAACGAGTTACTCTTTTCCAATCCAGCGGGCTATCCGGATTACCGAACGTGGCCGCGTGGCTATGTTCCATCCAGAACACTTCAATACCCGCTCGCAGGATTTGGAGGAGGCATGGCACGATGCCGGTCAGTTTTACTGGGGTACGGCTGAGGCGTGGCTTGAGGAGCGTGCGGTATTCTCAGAGGGCTCTGCTCCTGTAATGCTTCCCCGCCACAGGGTACAGGATATTGACACCCCTGAGGATTGGAGCAGGGCAGAGTGGATGTTTCGTGCCATGCAGAACGCAAAGGCTAACGCGTGAAGGTCGTCTTTCGAACCGATGCCTCCATCCGGATTGGGACTGGCCATGTAATGAGGTGCCTGACACTGGCCGAAGAGCTTCGTCGTCAAGGGCACACTTGCAGTTTTGTATGCCGTGACCTTCAAGGCCACATGGGGCCCGTGATTTCAGATAGGGGCTTTGGTGTTGAATTATTGAAAGCGCCTGTCAGCGGAGATCTGGCTCAGTTGGACAAGGGGATTCCTCATGCACCGTTATTGGGAGTTCCGTGGCAACTGGATGCTTCCGAGACGCGCGCTGCGCTAAATCATCTGGATCCGGACTGGTTGATAGTTGACCACTATGCGCTGGACGCTCAGTGGGAGCAATATACGTCCGTAGCAACAAAGAAAACAATGGTGATCGATGACTTGGCAGATCGTTCCCATCATGCCGACGTTCTTCTCGATCAAAATGCGGTCAGCCTGGATACGCGAGAGCGCTATACCGCCAGAATAAACTCTGATTGCGTTTTGCTTTTGGGGCCGCATTTCGCACTTTTGGGGAGTGACTATGCTTCGTGTGCGAAAGCTCTTCCTCGGAGAGACGGAACCATATCCAGAGTATTGGTTTTTGTTGGTGGAAGTGATCCATACCATTTAACGGAAACTTATCTGGAAGTCCTTAATCGGGAGGAGTTTGCTTCACTCTCGCTTGATGTTGTTATTGGCCGGAATCATCCCTCTCCCGAAAATGTCGAGGGCCTCGTTAAGAACAGAGCGAAGGCGAGGCTCTACTCTGGGTTGCCAACTCTCTCTGCCCTGATGATCCGAGCGGACTTAATGCTGGGTGCCGGTGGTGCGACCAATTGGGAGCGAATGTGTCTCGGTTTAAATTCTATTGTTGTCAGTGTTGCGCCGAATCAGGACCAGGTGAACCAGGAATTGCAGAGCAAAGGACTGATAAAGTTTTTAGGCAAAGCTGAGAACGTTCATCCTGAAACGATAGCTACCGCCTTGCAGGAGCAAGTAGAGAGTCCCGCACTGATGGAAGCCAGGGCTGAAAAAATGCGTGCATTGGTTGATGGGCAGGGTTGTAAGCGCGTTGTTCAAACACTTACGGATCAGGTTGCTTGATGAGTTGTTTTAAATTAGTTCCGTTTAATCCGGAGAATACTGAAACTGTGCTGGCGTGGCGGAACGCCGAGCGTATCAGGTTAAATATGTTGGATGACTCCACTATAGGTAATGAGGATCACGCCAGCTTCTTACGGGTTCTGGATACAGATGAATCACGGGCGTATTTTGTCGTTGAGTTAAGAGATACACCCGTTGCAGCCATATACTTTACGGGGCTTGGTGGGAAAGAAGTGACCTGGGGTTGTTATATTGGCAGTGAAAAAGCGATACCTGGTTTGTTCGTGGGGCTAGTCATTATTGCGATTAAATACTCTTTTAGCTTCCCCGCGACCGAGAGCATGCGAAGCGAGGTCGCTTCACATAACGCCAACCCTATAAAACTGAATCGGTTTCTTGGCATTCCGGAGACAGGTAGGATTTTGCGCTATACCTCGAGCGGCAGGGAGGTAGAGTTCATCGAATACCGGCTTGTTTCCGGGACCATAGAACCTGTTCTCAACAAAGCGACAAAAGTAATCCCGAGTTCCATTAGAACAGCATGTGAAAATTTAAAATTGGAGAACTAGATGCAAGTACGTGAAGTAATTCTTGAGCTGTTTGATGAGGCCCTAGAATCAACGGAATCATCGCTACAATGTGAGGAGTTGACTGATGACACCGTACTTCTCAATAGCGGTCTCGATTCACTAGGTTTTGCAATCCTCGTTGCAAGGTTAGAAGAAGAGTTGGGATTTGATCCCTTTGTGGAAATGGAAGAGGCCGTTTACCCTACAACGTTCGGTGAGTTCGTTGCCATTTATGAGAATCGGGCTAAGTAGGTTCAATTGTGATTCTTGAAGAGCTACTGACAAAAATCAGTGATGATCAGGTGTTGTGGGTTTCCCCAGAAGGACAGAAAACTTCTGGAGACTTGATGCGAGACATTGCCGCTTGCAGGGATTTTTTGCGAGGCATCGATGCTTCCAGGGTAGCCCTTGAGTTGGCAGACAGCATAGACGCTCTTACTTGGATGATTGCGCTTGATGGAGTGGCGGAAGTTGTTTTTCTGGTTCCTGATTCACTCAGAAGCTCTGACGACTATGGTTCCTTGAAAGCACGTTTTCAGCCGACCCTCTCTGTCGATGAATCGTTTTCAGGCAATGCTCCGGAAAAAAGAGGCGACTTTTCCGGGAACCCCCAGGCAGCTGTCAATACCCGTTGGGTGTTGGCAACGTCTGGAACCACCGGGACGCCCAAGCTAATAGAACATTCAACGGATAGCCTGACTAGAACCTGTAAACTCGACCCCGATCGAGGGCGAGATTTCATATGGGGCTTGGTATACGATCCGTTCAGGTTCGCCGGCCTTCAGGTGGTACTTCAGTCCCTAGCGAGTGGCTCTCGGCTTGTTCTTTGCAACCATATCGGGAACGTTCGAGATCAGGCAGCCTTCCTTCGGGAAAACAATACAAACGCGCTTTCTGCAACCCCGAGCTACTGGCGGAAACTGCTGATGAGTGGTGTCTTGGGAGACCAGCAATTCAGGCAGATCACCCTCGGTGGCGAGCCGGCAGATCAATCGATCCTCAACGCGCTTAAAGCGGCATTTCCGAACGCAAGGATCGCGCATATTTACGCCTCCACAGAGGCAGGCGTTGGTTTTTCCGTAACAGACGGTTTAGTGGGTTTCCCTGTTCAATACTTGGACCAGGGAGTGGCCGGAAACCAGCTCCGAATTAGTGAATCAGGAACATTGCTGATAAAACCCGAGAGATATGTTCCTTCGGCTGGCGGAACCTCAATGGCAAACTCTGATGGTTTTATCGATTCGGGGGACCTCGTGGCCATGCGTAACGAGCGCGTTTTGTTTCTGGGCCGCGATTCGGGTGCTATCAACGTTGGCGGCAATAAGGTCGTTCCTGAGGAAGTTGAGGCCGTAATCCGGGAAGTGGACGGTGTTGGCGAGGTACTCGTGAAGCCCAAAGGAAGTGGTGTGATGGGGCAACTCGTAACGGCTGAGATTCAGCCCAGAACGCCCGATACGGACAGGGCAGCCCTGAAAAAGGAAATCATGAGTCACTGTCGGGCGCGGCTTGAGAAATATAAGGTGCCCGCTCTCATTCGGTTTGTGACTGAAATTGAGCACAATCCAACTGGCAAGATCAGCAGGAAATAACGTTATGGATTTAGTACTGGTTACCGGAGGTACCCGGGGTTTGGGTCTCGCAATTTCAAAGCGGTTGGCTGCAACAGGTTACAAGGTCATCGTAGTAGGCAGAAAATGTTCTTCCGAGTGCGAAGAATGGCTGGCAGTTACCGACAATGCCGTGTTCGAACCGTACGATTTTTCGGATACATCGGGTATTCATGAGTTCAGCCAGCAAGTTACAAAGAAATACGGTCGTCTCTATGGCCTGGTAAACAATGCGGCTTTAGGGCTTGATGGTGTTCTGGCAACCATGCATGAAAGCGATATATCCAAAGTTCTTCGGGTTAATGTTGAGGCGCCGATTCTTCTGACAAAATACCTCCTGCGACCGATGTTGATTAACAGGAAGGGGAGAGTTATCAACATCTCTTCCATCATTGGGAGCACAGGTTTCAAAGGCCTTGCAGTTTATGGAGCCACAAAGTCTGCCATGAACGGCTTTACAAAATCTTTGTCGCGGGAAGTAGGAAAGGCCGGAATAACGGTTAATAGTGTGGCACCCGGGTATATGGCGACGGACATGACCCAGGGACTTGAGGGCGAAAAGCTGGAGTCGATAAAAAGGCGAAGTCCTCTTGGTGAGCTTGCACATGTGGACGACGTAGCAAGTATGGTGAACTACCTGATGTCCGACGATGCCAAAATGATAACCGGCACTGTAGTTACCGTGGATGCGGGAAGCACGGCATGAAGTTTCAGATTCGCCGCGGTTCCGAAAAAGATGCGGAAGGGATTGTTCGCCTTTTTTCCGAAGGAGGCAATCCGCACGGTTGGAACATGCAGAAGTGGCAACATTATTATCAGGAATATCCCGAAGGAGAAACGGTCTTTTTCGTTGCCGAATCAGAGCATGGAATTATCGGACATTATGGTTTATTCCCGGTCACCATTGGCGAATATAAGGTCTATATGGGGGCGCACGCCTATGTAACCGAATCCGTTCGGGGTTTGGCGGTGATCTCACGCTTAATGAAGTCATTAGACGAATTCTGCATTGATAATGGGATCCCTTTTATAGTTGGCTTTGCTAACCAAAGGTTTACTACCGTAAAAACCACATTGTTCCGGTGGAAGACCCCGTTTTTCGCGAGCTTTGTAACTACCGATGACTTTGATCCTGAGGAGTTTATAGACAGGCCCTTTAGTTTTAACTACTCCGATAACTGGTTGAAGTGGCGGTTTGGAGAAGTTGACCAGCCAGTGATTAGCAAATATCAGAATAAAGAGAGCGCTACCCCGGTCTTTCAGCTCCTATATACGGAATCGCGTGTAACCGCCGCTGAGCATGGACTCTCGAAGTTCGAATGCTGGTCTCCATCGGGTTACCAGAAAGGGCCTGACAAAGAAACTTTCAGTCAACCTTTTTCCGTAAAAATCTATGAAAAACAATGGGCTGGTCCCGACCTTCTGAATCCAGAGAACTGGCACATTCAGATGGGGGACTCCGATACCTTTATCTTCAAGGCTAAATAAAATGGAAGCAATCAAGATAGGCGATCGCCTCGTTGGACCCGATCAGCCGCCGTTTATCATTGCGGAGATGTCGGGTAATCACAATCAATCGCTCGATCGGGCCATGGAGCTGGTACAGGCAGCTTCAGAAGCTGGCGTTCACGCTCTTAAGCTTCAAACGGCAAGCCCTGATGGTTTGACGCTGAATGTTGATAGCCCAGAATTCCTGATTGACGACCCGTCTAGCCCCTGGCATGGGCGCAACCTTTATCAGCTTTATAAAGAGGCTGTTACGCCATGGGAATGGCACAAGCCGATATTTGAGCGTTGCCATGAATTGGGCCTAACCGTGTTCAGTTCTCCTTTCGAGCCTTCGGCAATCGACCTGCTCGAAGAACTCGACGCTCCGTGTTACAAAATCGCTTCGTTCGAGTTGGTTGACCTTCCGCTCATAAGGAAGGCCGCAGCTACCGGAAAACCTCTGATTATGTCCACAGGCATGGCCTCGGTTTCCGATATACACGACGCGGTAGAAGCGGCCAAAGGCGAGGGCAATCACAACCTGATCCTCCTGAAATGTACATCGAGTTACCCTGCAACAGCAGGCGACGCAAATATTGCCACTATCCCTCACCTACGGGAAATGTTCGGTTTGCAGGTTGGGTTGTCGGACCACACGCTTGGTATTGGTGTGCCCTGTGCAGCTGCCGCGTTGGGTGCAACCGTCATTGAGAAGCACTTTACCCTGAGACGATCAGACGGCGGCGTAGACGCCTCGTTCTCACTGGAGCCTCACGAATTCTCGGCACTGGTTGAGGAAAGCGAGCGCGCCTGGGCAAGTGTCGGCAGCGTTGTCTATGGTGGCGCCGAAATTGAGAAAAAATCTCTAAAATTCAGACGCTCCCTCTACATTGCAAAAAGCGTCAAACAAGGTGATGTACTGACTGAGGAAAACCTGCGCATTGTTCGTCCAGGCTACGGATTAGCGCCTAAAAACATCGATGTGTTGCTGGGAAGAAAGGTGAACAGGGATCTTGCGGCCGGCACCGCCATGAAGTGGGAGTTCATTGGATGAGCAAAACAGTTCTGGTGGTAGCCGCCCACACCGACGACGAGGCTCTGGGCTGCGGAGGTACTATCGCTCGGCACGTGGCGGAAGGAGATATCGTTTACGCTGTTTTTCTGGCGGATGGAGTAACGTCACGCCCAGGTGCTGCACCTGAAGAGTTAGAGCAGAGGAATGCAGCTGCAGAAAAAGCCCACAAGATACTGGGAATAACCAAAGCGTATATGCTCGGATTTCCAGACAACCGGATGGACAGCGTACCATTGCTGGATATAGTTCAAAAACTGGAAGCGGTAATTGGAGAAATAAAGCCCCAAGTCGTTTACACCCACCACTATGGCGATCTGAATATCGATCATCGCATAACCCACCAAGCAACCATGACAGCCTGCAGGCCCGTACCAAGCTCCTCAGTGCGTGAGATTTATGCATTCGAGGTGCTTTCAGCGACAGATTGGAATACGCCAGGTACAGATCCTTTTATTGCTAACGTGTTTGTTGACGTCATTGGTTTCATCGATAAAAAGATGGAGGCATTGCAAGCTTATGAGTTGGAGATGCGGTGTGAGCCTCATTCAAGATCATTTATCAATGTGCAACGATTGGCTGAACTTAGAGGAAATACTGTTGGCTTAGGTGCGGCGGAGAGCTTCCAGCTGCTCCGAAGCACTGTTATTTCTGAGGACTAATCAAAGAGAGCCTTAGCGAAAACAATTGTGGTCTCATTATAAAATTAGACGGGTCAATAAAAGAACCTTATTCTAGCTTCGTGTTTCATTACTCAGCTAAGACTTCTCTTTCAAACGATCTGATTTGGGCCTTAACTATCGCTTTCCCTAAGTGCAATTTATAATCGAGCAGGTATGTTTAATCTATTTATCGGTCTTACTCCCCTTCATATTATTACCGCAATTTGTTCAGATAAACGTGATTCAGAGGACCTTGTTGTACTTATTGATCAAAGTGGTAGTTTGTATGATTTTTACGAAGCGGTTCGCCGATCTGCCCTGCTCAAGAATTTCCAATATATAGATGCATCCTGCTCATGGCAGAAGTTGCTTTCTTATTTCTTTAACAAAAAAAATCCAATTTCAACAAATTTCGAAAAGAAAATTCGCCAATTGGTAGACGAAAAGCGCGGAAATATATATGTATTTAACGATCTCGCGCCAGAGGTTCAGCTTATCTTAAGTAGGGTAGAATGCTCGGCTGCGCACTATATTGAAGATGGGAGTGCAGCATACAACTCACATTTTGTCGTTCGAAAAATCTATAAAAAAATAATCATAAATTTTCTATTTTCAGAATTCTACGATCCGATAAATGTAATTGGGACGTCAAGATACATAAGTGATGGATTCTATTCGTATCCAGAAAATGTGAGATCGGAAAACAAATTAAAGGAAGTAAAAAAACTCTGCTTTCGGAATGATTATAGGAAATGTTTGCAGGAATTGGCTGCCTATTACAAAGATATTTTGGATCGGGCTGAAAGTGACGAAAAAAAGTGTGTAATTTTCGTTCCGAAGGATCAAAGTGTACATGTTCCTGAGCTTATTAAATATGCTCAAAGGAATGCGGAGAAGATGGGGGTTTATGACATAAAAATAATTTTGAAATTTCATCCGCTTTCAGATCCAAAGCTTGAGAATGTGTTTAGTGCTGATGAAAGTATTATATTATGTCCTAGGGGAATGCCTGGGGAGCTTTTGCCTGAGATCTATGAGAATGTAGTGCTGGTCTTAGGAGAGGGGAGCACGATACTTATGAATGTAAGAAAGTTTTATGGGTGCGTAAAGGTTCTGAATGTCGCAAAAAGACTCCCGGACGCTTACGATAGGTTCCTTACGAAGATTGGTGTGCTTAATTAGAAACACCTAAAGAGTCTCTTTTTTCCTTTATGTATATGCAGAATGATTTTCGTGTTGCTGTCTGATTTGAACACTGTGGGCCTAAAAAATAGATGCCAAAGTCTCGAAGTCAATTATTTTATCTCCTCGCCTCTCCACTCAAATCTGCTTGGAATACTCTCCGTGCGTATAGCGGTTAGAAAAGTTTATAGGTATTACGCCCTATCTTACCCATTGTTCTGGTTGTCTGGGTTATACCTCATATTCTTCATTCCTTATTTTTTATGGTTTTTAAGGAGTGCTGCAGTTCGGCGTAACGCATTGACCGACGGATTTTTAATATTCTTCTTATATCAGTTCGTTTCTCTTGTAATTGGATTTTTCTGGAATTCCGAGTTTGAGTATTCCCGAGCTCCAAATATATTGCACAACATGGCTGTATTTCTTTTAATTCCTGCAGGGTATTTGATGTGTGCAAGGCAAGAGTTGCCACAATTAATGCTTAATTTTTCTCGTAGGCTTCTGGTTTTCTTCTTTTTGGTCTCCTGTCTCGTTTTTATTTATACCTACTCTACAAAAGATGCGTTAGTTCTTGCTTACCCATGGACGGATGTCTATTTGTCTCGAGTAGGATTTATTGGCGAAATCACAATACCTCGTGTTTCCTTGTTTGCCCCGTATGTGAATGGTACAGCAATACTATCTTTTTTAGCTTATTCTATTTATTTGCATAAGCTAGATGAATCACGGGGATTAAGACTGTTATTTGGCTTGCTTGCTCTTTTCATTGCTTTATTTGCTGGCTCAAGAATTGTAGTTTTTTCAATAGCGATTTTGATTTTTCTTTCCTTTGTTCGAAATAGGCTTGCATTAATGGTGGCTTTCATTAGTCTGCCGATTTTTGTTTACTTGTCATTGGAAATGAATTTTTGGTCGGTAGTGCAGTCCGCTAGAAGTGGTTCAAGTGAAACACGGTTATGGATATATCAAGTCGGATTAGCTTTGATGTATGAAGTTAACTTTCTTACAGGTCTGGGCGTAAAGCCCTTTATTGATGTTATTCCAGATTATCCCGTTGGTTCTCATTCTACCTTCATTGGGTATGTCATAAAGCACGGTTTGTTGTCATTGATTTTTCTATTTTTATGGTTTTTATTTGTGGTCAAGGTGGCTGCTGATAAGATTTCGAAGTTTATATTTCGAAAAATTGGTAGTATTTCGGCGATTGCTACTATGCCAGTTGCCCTATTAGTGTTTATGTTTGAAGACATTGATGCATATGAGCTGAATGCACTTCTTTTTGGTTTTCTTCTTTATTTTTGGCTTCGAGAGGATTCTTTAAATGAAAAAAGCGCCTGAAGCAAGCGTTTTGGATAGGATAGTGGGAATTGAATCGCTTGAAAATCGGTGTTTGAATTCTTTTATCAATCCGTATTCTTATCTGGTGGTTAGAAAAAGGTTTTTTGGTATTGATCGTTGGTTCGTTGATGGTCAGTTTTCTGTTTGGCTACTTAATGCGCTCGGTTTTAATGTGACAAGAAAATCCTTCGACATGACATCATTGGCTCCCGAGATTTTTCGTTTCTGCGAGCAGAATACTAAAAGCCTGGTTTTTATAGGTGCTTCTACCGAAGATGTGGAAAAATTTGTAGACGTTGTTCTTGATAACTACCCAAAGTTGAAGATTTTGTTTTATCGTAATGGTTTCTTTGACTGCAATTCAGATCTTGAAAGCACCCAACGTAGGATTGTCGAAGATAATCCCGATTTCGTGATCTGTGGGATGGGGGCGGGAAAGCAGGAAGAGTTCTTGATGAAGCTTCGAGAGAGCGGTTGGTTTGGAACTGGTTACACTTGTGGAGGGTTCATACACCAAACAGCGTCCGCAGGTATTAAATATTACCCCACATGGGCTGACAGGCTACATTTAAGATGGCTGTACCGCATGATTGATGAGCCGAAACTCATTAAAAGGTATTTTAAGTATTATCCTATTTTTCCATTATTTTTGATTTATGATTTTCTAAAAAATAAGTCTTAGTTAAGGTCGTTTATTGCAGTTTTCGTGAAATTAAGGACTTAGCAGTTGTTCTTCTTTTGACAGACCGTCGATTTCCCCCAATAAAATGGACATGCCCATTAATTGGTTGGACTTACCCCGATACGTATGAAACCCCCAGTCTCAAACGGAGGCCATTTCAAAGGCCTCTGGGCTGACGCCACCCAGGTGGGTATGACGCCGGACCCGTTTATAAAACACCTCAATGTAGTCGAACACATCGGCCTTGGCCATTTCACGGGTTTTGTAGATCCGTTTCCGAACTCGTTCCTTCTTCAGGCTACTGAAAACGATTCCGCCACCGCATTGTGCCAGAAATTACCTCGCCGACTCATGCTCGGATCCAGGTTCTGGGCCAGTCAGAAGCGATGCCAGTCATTACTGCCGTAATGGTTGCCCTGATCCGAATTCATTAACACCTGTTCCTTCGGTCGTCGACGCCAGACCGCCATCAGCAAGGCATCCACCACCAGACAGCGATGCAGCGTGGGTTTCATGGACCAACCCACCCCACGCCGCGAGAACAGATCGACGACCACGGCCAGATACAGCCAGCCTTGCCAGGTGCGAATGTAAGAGATGTCGGTTACCCAGGCTTTGTCCGGGTGACTCACCGTAAATTCGCGCTGAAGCTTGTTCGGGGTGAGGATCGACGGTCTTCCGGCGATCACTTGCGGTGCTTTGTAGCCTCGTAGTGCCTTGATTTTATGTTCTTTCATCAACCGGGCGACCCGGTTCTTGCCGCAGGTTTCGCCAGCCTCCCGAAGGTCCAGAAACACCCGCGGCGCACCGTACACGCCAGAGCTGCCTTGGTACGACGCCAGGATCTGCGCTAGTAGGTGCTGGTTATCAATCGCTCGGTCAGGCAAGGGCTTATGCAGCCATTGATAAAACCCGCTGAGAGCCACGTTGAGCACACCACACATGATCATGGTATTGAATTGGTGTAGGTGATCGTTGATCAATCGGTACTTTACTCGGGCTCTCTGGCAAAGCACCGCGCGGCCTTTATTAGGATATCCCGCTCTTCTACAATCCGGCGCATCTGGGCACGCAGCCTGAGAATCTCGCTCTTGGCTTCGACCAACTCAGCGGCCTGTTCCTCAGACTTATCCGGTTTCACAGCCTTAACCCATTTGTAGAGGCTGTGAGCCGAGACTCCCAGTCTTTGCGACACTTCGGCGACGGTGTAGCCTTGCTCCAACACTTGTCGCATCGCTTCATCTTTGAATTCCGGGGGATAACGTTGGCTGCTTATGACAGTTCCTCCTATGCTCTAATCATAGGCTAGGAGTGTCTAGTAGACCGGAGTAAGTCCAGATTGGATTGTGTAGTAGCCCCCATTTAAACCGGACACCTTGGTAGAAGCAAAGGCCTAGGCATAGACCTAGTGCAAAGGAGTGTCCAAAGTGGAGAGAATCGAAGTCATAACCGGAGTGCAGCGCCGTCGCCGGTATTCCGCGCAGGAGAAGGCGTTCATGGTTGCTGAATGTGAGCAGCCAGGCATGTCGGTATCGCTTGTAGCCCGGCGTCATGGTATATCAGCAAGCCTGTTGTTCCGTTGGAAGAAGCTGAT
>CETX01147113.1_pt1 | contig 22978 bp, 19 predicted proteins | sample 356501 | NCBI WGS metagenome assembly CETX01 (sample SAMEA2623390, study PRJEB7988) | marine metagenome | biome: marine biome (ENVO:00000447); feature: mesopelagic zone (ENVO:00000213); material: "saline water (ENVO:00002010), including plankton (ENVO:xxxxxxxx)" | depth 450 m | reverse complement strand
AAAGGCGGCTGTCACCCAGCTGTCGAAGGTCGCCGGTATGGAGCTTGGTCAATTTGGTATCCGCGTCAATACCATATCGCCCGGTGGAATTGCCACACCAATATTTTATGGTGGGTCAACGGTGTCCTCGACCATGACGCAGGCCGAGGATGACGTCATGCTGGGCAAGCTCAAGAGTGGTCTCGCTGAAAAGCTACCGATTGGTCGCTCCGGGGTCCCGGAAGATATCGCCCATGGAGCACTTTATCTGGCGTCGGATGAAGCCAGCTTCGTCACCACACTGGATCTTGTTATTGATGGTGGCCTCGTTGCCGGTGACCCGGATGTTTTACCTGAGCTTATCGGAAAGATGTTTGGCTAAAAGGAAGTTGGTGCACTGATATCCAGGCGGCTTACATCACCAGCAGAAATATTTGGAATCAAATTATGACCAATTATGTAGAAGGCAAAGTTATCGTTGTGACCGGTGCCGCCAGTGGTTTTGGCAAGCTGGTGAGTAAAAAGGCTTCTGCCATGGGTGCAAAAGTTGTCGCAGCAGATATTAACGAAAAGGCGCTGAATGAAGCAGTAGCCGAGATGCAGGCAAACAATGCACAGATTTCTGCCCAGGTAACCGACGTGACAAGTCGTCAGCAGGTGAAAGCCCTTGCGGCGCACGCTATTGACACCTTTGGTGCAATTGATGTCATGATTAACAACGCGGGCATCATGCCCCTGGCATTCTATGCAGATCATGAACAGGCAGCGGATGCCTGGGACCGTTGTATTGATATCAATTTCAAGGGTGTGCTGAACGGCATCACCGCCGTATATGACCAGATGGTGAATCAAGGCAGGGGGCATATCATCAATCTCTCGTCCATCTACGGCAATTTTCCTGTTGCAGGCGGTGGCGTTTATGGTGCAACCAAAGCTGCAGTTGATTTTCTCAGCGAATCTCTCAGGCAGGAAGCGCTGGGCAAAATCAAGGTAACGAATGTAAAACCGACTGGTGTGCCATCAACATCGCTGGGCACAAGTGTGGTTAACCCAATAGCCTTGTCAGGTATTCTCGGCACCAATGCACAAGATTATATGGTGAAATTTTCCCAGGCAGGTGAGGGTTCAATTGATGAAGCACTACTCAACCCGGAGAATATTGAATACTTTGCCCTCAATGCAGAATATCTGGCCGATCAGATCGTCCACACCATCAACCAGCCATGGGGCGTGTCGATCAGCGAGATCACCGTGCGTGCATCCGGCGATGGTTATGTGATCTAGGTTTTTTGGTTTTGATCTATGGTATCAAGTCCCTGCCAGCGCTACTAAGTTATAAGCAAATTAGGTCGAGATAGAAAAATGAAGGAGGAGCCACATGGACACACCTAAAATCTCACTGGGGTTCGCACCCGGCCCCCTCGCCCAGGAAGCTGCCCAGTTGGCGGAACAGCTCGGATACCACCGCCTCTGGCTATATGACTCAGCGGCAATCTGGGAGGATGTGTGGATACACATGGGGCGTATCGCCGACAGAACCGAAAGCATCGGCCTCGGTACTGCGGTGCTGGTACCTAACCTCCGTCATGTGATGACTACTGCCTCAGCAGTCACCACCATTGACCGAATTGCACCCGGACGACTGGTTGTTGGTGTTGGCACCGGGTTTACAGCCCGCATGGTGCTAAACCAGAAACCCTTGCCCTGGTCAGTCACCGAGCGCTACGTGCGCCAATTAAGGGCCTTGCTGATGGGCAAGGTCGTTGAAATTGACGGCCAGCAGTGCCAGATGATTCATCACCCCTCCATGGCAAAGGCAAGACCCATTGATGTGCCGATTGTGCTTTCCGCTATGGGACCCAAGGGGCAGGCCATTGCCCGGGAATGCTCCGATGGACTCATGTCCACGGGCCCCAGCGATGGTTCCTGGGATTCCTATATACAGATGGTGCATGGCACCGTTCTCGAGGCCGGTGAAGATCCCCTTTCACAGCGAGCACTGGATGCCGCCGGCCCCTGGTGGACGCCTGTGTACCATGGGATGTGGTCCGCCGCGGGTCCAGAGTCCCTGGGTGAAGTGCCGGGCGGAGAAGCCTGGCTGGCTCAGATTGCGAAAGACCGCCCCGAGGGACAAAGACACCTCGCAGTACATGAAGGTCATTGCACGCATATCACCGAACGTGATCAGATCCTGATTGATGCCAGCGGTTCTAAACTTGAATGGACCGGCTGGGTGGGTGAACCAGAACAGATTCGTGAATTTGTATCCGCAGAAGCAGAAACCGGAACCACGGAGATTATCTTTAATAGCGGTGGGCAGAATCCACTGCGTGAAATCGAGGCATTTGCAGAAGCGGTTCTTGGTTGAGCACCGGATTGATTAGTCTGGCAAATAGATTCTTTCTATAGCATCAATGCCAGTCGCCTGATTGCATCCTGCAGCTCTATCGCCTGGTCATATTTCTGCCCATGAACCAGAGTGGTTGCTCCGGCATCTTCATATGCCTCCAGCACTTCCCTGCAATGGTTCCGTTCTCCAAGCGGCAGCCTGGACATCACCACAATCTCAGGGTCCGCTTTACCCGCCGCCCTCGCCTGGTCTCTGTAGTCTTCCGCGATAGGCTTGAGCGCATCCGGCTTTAGCCCCATTGGCATCCAGCCATCACCATATTCTACCGCCCGCCTGATTGCATGCGGCGCAGTACCACCAACAATAATAGGAGGCCGCGCCGGTCTTGGGCTAAAAATGAAAGGCTGCTCATTCTGTTCGACGACATCATTATCAAATGCTTCATGCAAGAACTGCAGCACCTTTTCTGAATCTTGGGCACGCTTTCGCATGTCGATACCCAGCGCTCTAAATTCACTTTTCATCCATCCAAGACCAACCCCGAGCTTTAGCCGGTCTTGCGCCAGTTCCTGCAGTGTGGCAATGAGCTTCGCCGTAATCAAGGGCGGCCTGTACGGCAGTATCAAAACACCAGTACCCAGTTTGATTCGCTCTGTTTTACCAGCGAGATATGACAAGGTAATCAAGGGGTCCAGATAACGGCCACCGGAGCCTTCAGCATCATCCGGAGGGATCGCGATATGTTCCACGATCCAGAGCGAATCCAGCCCTTCCTGATCAGCCGTGATGGCACACGCAGAGATGATTTCACGTGATGACTGCGGCCCCATGTTACGAATGTTGATGCCTAGTTTCATTCCGTACGCAGGGCCTCAAGGGGGTCAAGCCTGGCGGCATGAGTAGCGGGCGCCACACCGGCGATCAGGCCAATGGCGACCGACACCAACTCGGCGGCAATGATATAGGGCACTGACAGGCGTACCGGCAGCGTCGGGATGGTAACGCTGACAATTGCCACCACAATACCACCAAGCAACAGACCCATGACGCCACCCATAACGGCCAGCACCACTGATTCAGACAGGAACAGGTTTTGAATCTGCCACCGTGTAGCTCCGATGGAGCGAAGCAGACCTATCTCCTGCGTACGTTCACGCACGGCTATGGTCATGATGGTAAAGATACCAACACCGCCAACGAAGAGTGAAATGCTGCCCAAGGCAGCGACTGCAATGGTCAGCACATCCAGTACCGAGCCCAGAACTTCCATCATCTGCTGCTGGGTGGCGATATTGAAATCCTCGACGCCGTGCCGGGCAAGCATGAGGCGACGCATGCTCGCTACCACCTCGTCTACTGGTGCCTTCTCCTCAAAACGCACAGTGATATCCAGCACACTGTTGACGTTATACAGTTCCATCGCCCGGGCTGCAGGTATCACTACAGATTCGTCTATGTTGACACCCAGTAAATCACCCTTGGGACTAGCCACTCCGACTACCCGAAAGCGACTGCCACCAATACGAATGCGGTCACCGAGCGCGCTACTGCTACCGTATAATTCCTCCTGGATAGTGGCGCCAATAACTGCAAGGGCACGGGGTGACAAGGGATCATCCAGCGGCAGGAACTGGCCGGCTGCCATTTCCAGCTGAAATACGTCCGCCATGTCAGGACCCGTACCAATCACGTTGGAAACCCGAATACGACTGTTGGCCTCCACTTCAGATCTGCCAATCCGATTTGGTGTTGTCGCGACCACGTAGGGTAAGCGGCCCAATGCTTCAGCGTCTTCGATGGTCAGGGGGCGCAAGGTGTTCATGATGCCGGGACCGAGCCCCATGGTTTCCGGTTTCCCCGGGGCGACACGGATGTTGTTGGTGCCAAACTGGCTGAACTCCACGGCCATGTAGTGATTCAGCCCCTCCCCCATGGATGTCAGTATCACGACCGCTGCAACACCGATGGCAATGCCCAGCGAAGTCAGGCACGAACGCAACCGGTTGAACAGCACCGCGCGCTGGGTAAAGCTAATGACATCTCGTGAGATCATTAGTTACCTGCCAGCGCTTCCACCGGATCTAAGTCAGCCGCATGTCGAGCTGGCATGATACCAAACAGTAAACCGCTGGCCACGGCCGTCAAAACTGCTGCGACCACCGCCCAGTCAGGTGCCTGGAAATCCACCAGAGGATAAACATAGCGCAGAAATTCGATGGCAGCATAGCCGACAAGAACACCCACGATTGCACCCAGCAGACTCAGCATGATCGCCTCTGTAAGAAACAAACCGATAATTTGACTGCGCCTCGCGCCCAGCGCTTTGAGCAGGCCAATTTCAGCTGTTCGCTGACTTACCGCTACCAGCATTACGTTCATAATCAGGGTGCCTGCTACTGCCAGGCTGATAGCAGCGATGCCACCCAGAGTCGAAGTCAAAACCAGGAATATCTTGTTGAAGGTGTTAAGGATAGTTCCCTGATCCATGATTGTAATATCATCGTGACCAAAATGTCGGGCTCTGATAATGTCTTGAACATCCTTTTTGGCCTTCACCATCGCCTCATCGCTGGTCACCTCCACCATCATGCGCATAACCGATTCCCTGTTATACATTTGCATGGCAAAGGCGATCGGCACAAATACCGCTTCATCGAGGTCATGCCCGCCAGACTGCCCCCCCTGCGCCAGCGCACCAACCACACGAACTCGTCGGTCCCCCATTCGTACCCACTTGCCCACCGGTTCAGCATTGCCGAAGAGTTCCCTGGCAATGGTGTCACCAATCACGCAGACCGGTGAGGCGTTGTCAAGATCCAGCTCTGGTAGAAAACGTCCACTCTCCATCTCATATTCGAACAGCCGTTGCATGGTATGGGTTGTACCCAGCACCCCGATATCCCGCTCCAGACCCTGGTAGTTGATATTGGCACCTCCCATCACCATGGGTGTCGTCGTATCAATATAGGGACTGCGCCCCAGGGCCCTGACATCCGCTAGGGTAAAGGGTCTTGGTGAACCACCGAGGGAACCCGCCATGCCGCCAAGTCCCCCTACTTCATTCTTGCCGGGCATAACAAACAATAAATGTGTACCCAGCGAGTTGAATTGGCTGGTGACATACAGTCGTGCACCCTCTCCGAGAGAGGTCAATACCAACACGGCTGCCACGCCGATTGCGATGGCCACCAGTAGCATGCTGCTGCGCAGCGGATATCGCACCACAGCTGTCATCGCCATCTGGTTTCGATCAAACAGGCGCATGGCTGTCGTCCTCGGGCCGTCGTTGCTGGTGCCGTCGCTCAGCTTGGATAACACCGTCAATCATTCTTAAATGCAGGTGGGATCTTTGACCAATGACCGGATCATGAGTAACCAGTATCAGGGTCAGTCCATCCGCATGTAGACCTTCCAGGATATCCAGCACTTCCTTGCCAGACTGTGTATCGAGATTGCCAGTGGGTTCGTCAGCCAACAATACTTTCGGTTCCATCACGATGGAACGGGCAATTGCGACCCGCTGCCGCTGCCCCCCGGACAACTGATCCGGCCTGTGATTCATGCGGTCCTCAAGCCCTGTCTTAGACAACATCTGATGAGCCCTGTCTCGTCTCTCTGCCGGTGCCACCCTGGCAAGCACCATCGGCAATTCAACATTCTCTAATGCAGTCATTCGTTGAATCAGGTGAAAGGACTGGAACACAAAGCCAATTATTTCCTGCCTGGTTGCTGCCAGATCATCATCCGCCAACTGGGAAACATCGCGACCATTCAACCAGTAACGGCCCGAGTCTGGTGTATCAAGCAGTCCCAGTACATTCAGCAGGGTCGACTTGCCGGAGCCAGAGGGTCCCATGATAGACGCATACTCCCCAATTTCAATATGCTGGTTAACATCTTTCAGGGCATGAACAACTTCATCACCTACTTTGAAATCACGACAGATGTTTTCGAAACGAATCATAGTGAGCTATTCAATCCGGGCCTTCACACCATCAGCGACACCCTCGCGATCAATCGAACGGATCACGAAATCTCCTTCTTCCAGCCCTTTGACAACTTCAGTCTGCTCCCAGTTGGACAGCCCCGTTTCTATGATGCGTTTTTCGACCAGGCCACCGCCAGCAGGAATCACATATACGCTGGAATCCTCCAGCACCACGACAGTCGGCACATAGAGTACGCCATGGCGTTCATCAATGATAACCTCAACATCAGCACTGTATCCTGGCAATAGAATAGCCATATCCGGATCATCAATGACCGCCTCGACATCGACAGTTCGGGACTGCTTTTCCAGGTCAAGCACATAGGGTGCGACTCGCCGTACCTCGCCTGAAAATCGGCGTTTCTTAAATGCATCTAGAGTAATCCAGGCCTTGAGCCCTGCCCTGACTTCAGGTGCATCCACTTCATCAATGGGCGCCATAATGTACAGGCAGCTATTATCTATCAGGTCCACGGTAGGTGGCGTGGGAACGCCAACTGGCGACGGTGTCACAAATTCACCCAACTCACCATTGATCTCTGCAATGACACCCGCAAAGGGTGCACGTAACTGCGTTCGTTGCAAAGTTGCCTGCGCTATTGCGATAGCGGCCTGCTTAACCTTGACGGCATCTTTTGATGCCTCACAGGCCGCAGCACTGGATTCAGCATCACCCACGGCTGCTTCCACCGCATCCTCAGAGGCTACATTTTTTTCCTGCAACCGAACCAGGCGTTCGGCCTTTCTCTGGGCAACGCTGGAAGTGACACAAGATTGCCGACTACGTGACCGAGTCGCGACCGTGTCACGTTCCGCAAGTTTCAACTGCGCCTTGAAGTCTGCGTTCCACAACTCAAGTAACAGTTGATTTGCTTCGACAGAATCTCCATCTTTCACATAAAGTCCGGCGATAGTGCCACCCGTCGAAGGTGCGATTCCTGAGCGCCGACAGGCATCTACGGTACCGGCGCGCGTATTGGTTACCGAGGCAATTACATCACCAAGTTTCACCTCTACGACACTGACAACGAGCTCATTGTTTTCCCGGTTATTGGCATAGATCCCTGCCAATACAGCCACGATAACCATCCCTAACAGCAGTTTGTTCATCACCTTCCCTTATTCCCATTCGTGGATAGTACCGATTTTCTTCGGAAATGCACCGTCAAATTATCTAGCGCCTACCCGGAATCGGATATCTAGCAACCTGGCCGGCTGCAAACTGGCTGGTTCCAGACTGGATTTTAGTATCGAAAAGTTCACACAGGACTATCTTGCCTTGACATAAATCAAACACAAAATTGCAATAGACCAATATGATAGCCGGTATCTAAAACTAGTAATCCGTATCCGACTGCCCGAAACATGTCATCGTCACCATCCAGACTAAATAGCACGGTAATTTTATTACTGCTGCTTGCCCTTGGAATTCGTAGCTTCATACCACAGGGGTTGATGATTGCGAATATTGGGAATGGACCGCTCGACATAGCGGTTATTCTCTGCGATGGCAGCAAGGGGCTTGGTTCAGTAAAAGCCTTTCAAATGGTGGCTCATCACGGTCACGGTCCGGTCAACCATCACGATTCCCTTCGCAGTCAAGCAACTGAGCATCATGGGACCCAAAGTGGGTGTGCCGACTGTGACATGACCTGGGCATCGAGCCTGTTTGATGAAACAGTCCTGGACAACCCGGCCCCACTCCGCATTTGGTGGCAGAACACCCTATGAAATTCTGAGAGAAAAGCTACAATGATTAATGGAGGGATTGTCCTGCCAGGTATGCAATATCACACTCGGCAGAGCCTTCATTCTCCAGCGCTTTTCACAATTGTTGGGTCATATCCCGGACCAGATGCACATCCCTGACGTTAAAGTCACCTTGCGTGACCTGCTCAAATTCCTGGCACTGCAAACGGGCTTGTCCATTTGGATGCTGTTCACACACAAGCAGTTCCTGAGTTGGGTGCAGCACGAGTGTCCCGAGTGGTGTGAAAATCAATACCGGGGGCTACAACAATGCAGCAATAACCAGGAATTACTGCAGTTCTACAGTGACTTTGAAGCAACTGGAATCAAGTCTTTCTCGATGGTCGTCTTCCTGGCGATGCAGTTTCTGATACGCCTCACCCTGTTGAAAAATGCCATGGGGAAAGTTCTGAACCCGGCGGACCTGGAAATCATGCTGTCCGGCCTCGGCGGTGAACAGCAGCTGCAAAGTATGGGTCCCCTGATGGCTATCTCTGCGATGATGAAGGGAGATATTACCCGCGAAGAATCTTCTCGCAGCTACGGTCACCGGGGTCCCCTTGAGGCTGAATTTGCCGAACCCAGGTCGGGAGAGGATCCTGAATGGATCGACAAACTGGTAACACAGTGGCAGGACTCTAACCTGGAGGATCTTCTCGATAAGCAACGGTCGAAACGGAACAGGATCTGGACGTCCCTTGAGCAGGCTTCGCCCAGGCGAGCGCGCAAGCTGAGAAAACTTTTTGCGGCTGCGGCTGAACAGGCACAAAACAGGGAATACGCAAGATCAGAGCTGGTACGCCAGGGGTGGATTGTTAGGCGTTGGGTTCAGAGGATCGCAGAGGTCAATAATTTGGGCGATGATCTCTATTACCTCACCAAAAGTGAGATTATTGATTTTCTTGCTGGTGATGTTTCCGTGATGGAGAAGGTCGAACCAAGAAAAGAAACCTTCACCACCTACAGCCAATTGCCGGTACTTCCCAATATCATTTCAGGTCGATTCGATCCATTTCAGTGGTCCAAAGATCCGAACCGGCGTACCGATTACTTTGATGCTCATCTCTCCTATGAGGCCGATGACGAAGATCTGATCCGGGGTTTCCCTGGATCAGCGGGTGTCGTTGTGGGTACAGTCCGCTTACTTGGGTCACACGAACAGATGGATGAGTTCCTGCCCGGTGAGATACTGGTGACCTCCTACACCAATGTTGGTTGGACGCCATTGTTTCCTCGCGCTGTAGCGATTGTCACTGATATAGGGGCACCACTTTCCCACGCGGCCATCGTGGCAAGGGAACTTGGTATCCCCGCAGTCGTTGGTACAGGGTCAGCGACAATGAAATTGAAAAGTGGTGATAGGGTAAAGGTAAACGGAAGCGAGGGAGTTGTGGAGTTACTGCCGTCGAAGTGAATGCCCAGGTCTGGCACCAGTAAGTACACCATTGTTCATTACCTTGATACCATTGACAAAGAGATGATGAATCCCCTCTGGGTAGTGGTTAGGATCAGCAAACGTGCCCTTATCCAGGATAGCGGCCCCGTCGAAAACCACCAGATCTGCAAAGGCGCCCTCGCGAAGCTCACCTCTATCAATGAGGCCAAATTTTTTTGCAGAAAGGCCAGTCATTTTATAAATAGCAGTTGGAAGATCGAACAGACCGAGGTCCCGGCAATAGTGCCCCAACACTCGCGCAAACGACCCATAGAGCCGCGGATGTGGTTTGCCCTGCAAAGTGGGTATGCCATCTGAGCCAATCATTGTACTGGGATGCGCCATCACCTTTTGAACATCTTCTTCGAGCATGCTGTGTAATACGACGGTCGCTCCTGGTTCATTTCTTAAAATCTCCTCTGCCGTTTCCTGCGGTGACTTCCCAAACCGGATTGAGAGCTCCGCTATTGACTGCCCCTCCCACTCATGGTGATTTTCGGTAGACGCAATCACGATTCCCTCGGCATCCACCTGCCCCAGACCACCACCTTCGTCGTCAAGCCCTCCCTGCTGAATTGTTGCAGACAAAATTGTACTGCCGGCAGTGTAGGGGTACTGATCAGCATGCACATCTAGGCCGCTGTCCTGAGCTTCTTCAATCAGTTTCAGAGACTCTTTGACCAGCCCCCAACTCTCACGCCCCGATGCCTTGTGGTGAGAAATCTGAACACCCACTCCAGCTGCCTTGCCTATCTGGATCGCTTCCCCAACTGATTCCAGCAGCCTTGTGCCTTCGTTGCGCATATGGGTTGTATAGAGCGCGGTAGTTCCCATCATGATAGAAGCCAGCTCAATCAGCTCATCTGTTCCTGCATGTCGACCCGGGTCATAGATAAGGCCAGACGAGAGACCAAGCACACCGGCATCGAGCCCCTCTTGCAACAGAATTTTCATCTGCTTCATTTCACTTGATGTTGGCTCCCGAGAATCGTTGCCAAGAACTGCCATTCGAATCGTGCCATGTCCGGCCAGAGCAGCAATATTAATGCTTGGATTCTGATTGTCGATGTAATCCAGATAACCTCGATAACCCACCCATTCCGGCAGATTTTGACCGGGGTGAAAGGCTCTGGCCAGCACCAAAGCCTGGGGGTAAGGTGCAGCGCCCATGCCGCAGTTGCCAACGACACAGCTGGTGACACCACCCATTGCCTTAAATGCCATGTCAGGGTGAAGGATTGCCGCAAAATCATCGTGGGTGTGAACGTCGATGAATCCGGGTGCTATCGACAGACCATCTAGATCTATCTCCTCTTCTGCATTCCCTGCCACCGTCCCAATAGACTCTATTCTGTCTCCGGCTATGCTTATATCCCCTTCAGCGGGGTTGTTTCCCATACCATCAATTATGGATGCATTTCGGAGGATGAGGGTTTGCCGGGTCATGTTTAATTTCCTGAATATCTGCCTATCAACACTATATTAAATGGCTGATTAACCAGATCGCAATCAGATACTTGCTAATTTCATTTGGACCCCTCCTCTGGAGGTAAAAAACATCTATACTTCAGCGGTTCGTACCCTGATGTACCAGCAGTTATTGAGGAAAGTGAAATGGGTTTAAAGATGATCGTCATGGTGAAACAAGTGCCTGACACCCATAATATTACTGGTGACGCCATGAAACCGGATGGCACTGTAAATCGATCCAAGCTTCCAGCCATCATCAATCCCGAAGATTTGAATGCACTAGAGGAAGCGATCAGTATCAAGGAGCGCATCGGTGGACATATAACGGTCATTACCATGGGTCCAAAGAAAGCTGTGGAAGTACTCAAAGAGTGTTTATATCGCGGCGCTGACGATGTAATCCTGGTATCCGACCGCAAATTCGCCGGCGCAGACACGCTGGCAACAGCCTATACACTTAAGTTCACGATCGAAAAAATTGGTCATTTCGACCTGATCCTCTGCGGGCGACAGGCTATAGATGGTGATACGGCTCAGGTTGGACCCCAGGTCGCCGAGAAACTGGGGATCAATCAGATATCCAACTTGCTGGAAGTACTGGAAATCAGCGAAAAGGAAATCACCGTCAGACACTCGATAACAGATGGTTATGAAGTGGCTAGGAGCCCACTGCCACTTCTGGTAACCGTGTCATCCGAGGCGAACCAGCCACGTTCACCAAGCGCGAAACGCGTCATGATCTACAAGAATATCGATAAGAAAGACGACGGGGTCGAAGATAACCTTATCCAGGCAAACGGTCCTGGCTTAGTCCAGAAAATCACCGAATGGGATGCAGACTTCATCGGCGCAGACCCAGCCATCTGCGGTCTGGCTGGATCACCAACCAAGGTCAAGAAAGTTGAAAATGTTGTATTAGCTGTGAATGATATCCAGCAGATACCCCCAACTGAAGCGGGCATCTCGGGCCTGATACACGACCTGATGAACGATCACATCATCTGAGACAATGTTCGATAGTGCTAAAACAGGTGAGTTTCAATTACAAAAATTAGTTATAGGCGCAAGATGAGCGATAAGAAACAGGTGATGGTATTCATTGAGCATAGTGAAAAGAAGATCGCCAATGTAAGTTTAGAGTTGATTTGTGAGGCAGGCCAGCTTGCTGAGAAACTAGACGCAGACGTAGTAGCCGTCGCCCCCGGCTACGATATGAAGGAGGAGCTTGCTTCTCTCGGTCACTACGGCTGCAAAACTGTTTACTATATCAATGATAAAAGATTGGCTCATTTCACGTCCAATCCCTATGCAAAAAGTATCATCAATCTGATCAAAACTCAGCAACCGGAAATAGTTCTATTCGGCGCCACCGAAACCGGTCGTGATGTGGCACCCAGAATCGCTTCAGCTTTGAAATGCGGCTTGACTGCCGACTGCACCGAATTGCAGATTGGTGAGCACAAGGTCAAAAGCCAGATTTACGAAAATGTATTCCTAGGCATAAGACCCGCTTTCGGCGGCAACATCATGGCGACTATCGTAACGCCGGAAAGCCATCCTAGCATGGCAACCGTCAGACCAGGCGTGATGAAAATGAACCCTCCCGACACTAGCCTTAAAGCCGACGTGTCGGAGGTGGAATCTGGCCTGTCGGACGAAGACTTCATCACTGAAGTTATCGAGGTTGTGCGCAGGGAAAAGACCGTCAATCTTGGCGCTGCCCAGCTAATCGTAGCAGCCGGGGCAGGAGCGGCAGATCCAAACACACTTGGTCTGGTAAGGAAACTTGCCAACACAATAGGTGCTGAACTGGGTGCATCCCGCCCCCTTGTCGATTCGGGACTACTGGGCCATGACCATCAGGTTGGACAGACCGGCACGACGGTTCGCCCGAACCTATACATCGCCTGTGGTATTTCAGGACAAATTCAACATCGTGCTGGTATGGCAGAATCACAACGGATAATCGCCATCAACAGTGACCCAGATGCACCCATTTTCAACATAGCCCACTATGGCATAGTTGGAAACCTGAATGAGGTCATCCCGAAAATGATCAATGCATACAAGGATAAGGCGTAGGAGAAGCAACACCGTGGCGAATTACTATCAGGACAATTCTGACATTCAATTCCATTTCAAGAATCGGGACCTAAGCAGAGTAATCTCGTTGGTCGAGGACGACTTTGCGGAGAGCAACAAGTACGCATATGCGCCGAAAAATCAGGAGGATGCTCTCGATAACTATGAGCGCGTGCTTGCAATCGTGGGAGAGATATCTGCAGACTTTGTAGCACCCCGTGCCCGTGAAGTGGATTCCACAGGCGCACAATATGCTGACGGTGAAGTAGCCTACCCGGTAGGTCTGCAGGAAGCCGTCAAACGCATCAACCAGGCAGATCTGGCTGGGTTTATCCTAAAAAGAAAATATGGCGGGCTTAATATGCCCACTACTGTATTTTCTGCAGCCATCGAGATTTTCGCCCGGGCAGACGCCTCCCTGCCGCTGATCGTCGCCCTGCAGGCGCTGGCCGCTACGGTTGAGAAATTCGGATCCGATGATCAAAAGGAACGGATTTTGCCCAGATTTGCATCAGGCGAAATGATTGGCTCAATGGCCTTGACCGAACCCGACGCAGGTTCAGATCTTCAATCCATAATGTTGAAAGCAAGCGAGCAAAGCGATGGCACCTGGCAACTCAATGGCGTAAAACGATTTATCACCAGCGGCTGTGAACAGTTTTCCCTGGTCATGGCTCGTTCGGAAGAGGGCTCACAGGGAGGACGGGGTATCTCCCTGTTCATCTATGAACGGGATCAGGATATGCGGATTCGCCGTATCGAGAATAAGCTCGGGATCAAGGGTTCCCCCACCTGCGAGCTGCAATTCACTAACGCCAAGGCGGAGCTGCTCGGTAAGCGGAGAATGGGTCTGGTGAAATACACCATGCATCTAATGAATTCAGCCAGGTTGGCCATCGCCGCGCAAGCGGTGGGTATCGCTGAAGGGGCATATCAGGAAGCAAATTCTTATGCCAAAGATCGTAATCAGTTCAAAAAGGCTATACAGGACATCCCAATTGTGTACGAGATGCTTACCACCATGCGAGTGAATATTGAGGCTGCCCGCAGCATGCTTTACGAGACCTCCTGCATTGTCGACATTAAAGAAGGTATCGAGAACAGCATAGAACTACATCCAGAGAGTCGTGCAGAACTGAAAAGTGACTTATCCCGCTACACAAAATATGCCTCACTCTTTACACCCTTGGTAAAACGCTTTGCCGCCGACATGGCAAACCAGGTGTGTTATGACGCCATTCAGGTTCACGGCGGTGTTGGATTCACTAAAGAATTTGATGCGGAGCGGCATTACCGAGACGTTAGAATAACGAGCATCTACGAAGGGACTTCACAGCTTCAAGTGGTCGGCGCCATCGGTGGTGTTGTTGGCGGCGTCGTTTTTGACCGACTGGACGATTATGAAAGTGAAAACGATTTCTTGGAGGTACAAACTCTCCACAAGTCAGCTCAGGAACTTCGCGCCTGTCTGGAAGCAGCCGTTGCCCATATTAAGGAAAAAGCTGATCCTGAATTCCAGGAATATCATTCTGAACGTCTGGTGAATATTGCAACAGATACACTTCTTGCTTATCTCTTGTGTATTGATGCGCTCAATTCGGATCGAAAGGAAAAGGTAGGGCACCTGTTTATTGCAGCCGCCCTTACAAGAGCCAGATCAAATCTAGAATTTATCGAGGCAGATGACGTCAGCATGATGGAATTTCACGCTGATATTATTAACAAGGCAGAGAGCTAATCTATCAATCCTAAAGAGAGATCCCTCGACACCCTGGTTCCCTCAACTCCCCACGGCCGCTTGCGACATGCGCTTAGGAAGGCTTCCACACCTGATGGGCTCTGTCGACATCATCTGCAGTGAGCTGGATTAAAGACGCGATGCGCTCAATGAACAACTGCTCATACTTGTCGAGACGACCATCTGCATAGGCGACTCTCCACAGGTTCTCGACCAGGAAGTGCTTGTCAGCTTCGCAAACATATTCGTTAACGAGGTCCGTGATATCTGCAAGATTTTCCTCTTCGCTCGCGGCATCCGCCATCTGAAGAAGTGACTCCAGCGTCGTGGCTGCAACCTTGAGCGTATCCTGGAGAATTTCGATGATCGCCTTTTCTTCCTCGGGATCCTCATCGAAATCTGCTTTTGAGCAGGCAACCAACAGTGCCGCAGCCGCATATTTGAATTCGTAGCTGTCGCGATCAATGCGTGTGCCCGGTGAGGGTCTCACATATATATCAAAAAACGTCTTAAAGTCCTTGGTCATGACTAATTCAACTCAGGCGGCTGGCTCCAATATTAGTTTATCGGCCTCTGATTCATAGTGAAAGGTAATTTGAACAACCTGGTGTTGGCCCGGATAATTCATGGAGGGACCGGAATTTAGGAGAAATCTGGCAAAGTATATTGGACTAACTCCTGAAGAATCATAGCCGTAGCTATGGTTCAAGGGAGTTCGTTCAATAGGCGAAGCCAGATTTATACTAAAACCGGTCAGGTACAAACTGGATTCTTCAGAATCCTCTCTCCTTTCTGTGACCTATTGAAACAAAACATGTTAACAACTGACTGCCTTCATGAAATATCCGGGCTATACTGCCCGACACCAGATAAAGGCAAACCATGAAAGTCCTGACAACAAAAATACCGCCTCCTATCGTCGCAGTAGTGTCCGGTATTCTCATGTGGGTTATCTCGGTAACCATTCCTATTGGAGCGTTTGAACTGCCATTCACGATGCAAACCTGGGCATCCATTGCAATCATCCTGGCAGGTACTGGAATCATGGCCAGCGGCCTGGCCGCATTTCGAAAATCAAAAACGACCGTTAACCCACTGACACCGGAAAATGCATCCAGCCTTGTCCTTGTGGGTATTTACCGGGTAACACGAAATCCCATGTACCTGGGGATGTTACTGATATTGTCCGCATGGGGTCTATTTCTGGGGAATGCCGTCACCTTTTTGGTGCTAGCTGCTTTTGTCACCTTCATGAACAATTTTCAGATTATTCCAGAAGAGGAGGCACTCGAGAAACTATTCGGACAGGCATTCCGTGACTATCTCTCAGCCGTAAGGCGGTGGATCTAGCTGCCTCAGAAAGCAGCTGGAGGGAACAGGTGTACAATCTACCATGGAAGCCTGTTGAAGACAGCAGATGCCTGCCTGGAAGCAGAAATCTAACCCCGCATGTCGCAACGCCTGCCCCGGAGCGGGCAATTCAAAGTGACTGGCTGATCAAATGACTAAACTGCTCGAGCCAGAGCAGGTTGGCACTGACCAACCTGCACGATTCACTTCCCCAAAATCGTGATACACAGAGCCGCGGCATCGGTGCCAAGAGAACCCCCTCCATTATGGGCAAGCGCAAGTTTGGCGTTTTCAACCTGTCGTTTTCCTGACCTGCCCTGCAACTGCTCGGTCAACTCTACTATCTGTGCGATGCCTGTTGCACCAACGGGATGCCCCTTGCGAAGCAGGCCCCCACTTGTATTAACGGGCAGCTTCCCACCAAGCCTGGTGGTTCCATCACTGATAAGTTTGCCACCCTCTCCCTTTGCACAAATTTGCAGCGATTCGTAGGCCATAATTTCGGCTGGCGCAGATGCATCGTGAAGCTCAACGACGGATAGATCCTCGGGTCCATACCCGGTTTCGCTATAAGCCAGTTCAGTCGCAAATTCTGCAACACCAGCCTCACCTGCTTCACGGTCCCACCCAGAATGTAACGCACTGGACAATACTCTGACCGCGTTATTAAGCCCAAGCTCCTTCTTCTTGGCCTCGCTCACAATAACGACGGCTGCAGCTCCATCACCGATCGGGGAACACATGGGTCGGGTCAGCGGCTCAGCGATCATTGGTGACGCCAAGACATCTTCTACTGTCAGAGCTTCCGTGAACTGTGCACGGTTATTCATACTTCCATGAAAAGAGTTCTTGGCCGATACACCGGCGAACTGCTCCACGGTCGTACCGTAAGCCGCCATATGTGCCCGAGCTGCCGACGCATAAATGTCCATGAACATTGAGCGATTTTCCCCCGCCCCGCCCGAGGCTTTCTTGGCGCCTGAGTTTTCAGCATTTTTCTTCAGGTTTTCCATGATTTCGGCCAGTGCCTCAACATCAACAGCACCAGAAAATGCGGCGAACGATTTTCGCTTGTCCACGTCATAGAGTTTCTCCACACCTACGGCGAGCACCACATCATATAGCCCTCCTGTAACCATGGCGCATGCCTGGTTGAATGCTGTTGAGGAGCTCGCACAGGCATTTTCAACATTAATGATGGGGATTTGGCCGATGCCTACATTTCGAAGGACAACCTGGCCACGAATACATTCCTGCCCAGTCACCAGCCCTGCCGCAGCATTACCAACCCAGGCTGCCTGGATGTCTTTCTTATCCATCCCTGAATCTTCAATAGCATCGTTGATTGCACCAGCACCGATAGCCTTTAAACCCATATCCAGATGCTTCCCAAACCGGGTCATACCAACACCGGCAACATAAGCATTCATCTTCATTTCAAATTCCTCCAGTAATGATTTTCAAGCGACTCTACAGCAACCCCGGCGGTTCTATACCGAACGCTTCCTGCAGATAGGCCAATTCTTCTTCCCGGTCGGGCAAGGGCGCGGGTCGCGTAAACAACTTATCTCTTTTTAGCTCATCAACCAAATCATCACTAGGCGGATAGGATTGATCATAGGAATCCATTTTGAAAAGGCTGCCAAATTCCTGCCGCGGACGCTGACCCCCGGCTTCCGTTATCCGGCTTCCAAGTGATCATATCCGCACCAGTCATGTGTTCATTGATACAAATCAACATTCAAGCTTGATCTGAATCATCGCCCCGCTAGACTAGTAAGTCCATTTTGAACGTATAGAACCAAGTTAACAGCTCATGGTCCTCAGTAAAAACAATAAGCAGCGATTAGATTGCTTCCTAACCAAAATCCAGAAGGACTCTGATGGTTTTCTTGGTTATCCGTCTGCGAAGGACTTTGATTTTTCAATTTTCAATGATTACTTCCATTTCCCCTTCAATAATATCGGTGATCCATTTAATGATGGCTCCTTTAAGGTGACGAGCAAGGAATTCGAACGGGAGGTACTTCAGGAAATGGCAACACTGCTTCGGGCCCCCGAAGATGACTGGTGGGGCTACGTCACCAATGGGGGTACCGAGGGCAACCTTTACGGCCTTTACCTCGCCCGGGAACTACATCCCAACGCCATAGTCTATTTTTCACAGGCAAGCCACTACAGCGTCACCAAGAACCTGCATTTCCTGAACATGCGCCACATCATGATCCGCGAACAGGAAAATGGAGAGATGGATTATGACGATTTAGCCGAGACACTGAATATCCATAGAGATGTACCAGCAATCATCTTTGCCAATATCGGCACAACAATGACCGAAGCAAAAGATGACATTGAAAGAATTCAGTCAATTCTTGATGACTTTGCGATCGTAAATCGCTATATCCATTGTGATGCAGCATTGAGCGGCATCATAGCGCCATTCCTTACGCCCAGACCCGCATTTGATTTTGCCGATGGTGCAGACAGCGTTGCAATTAGTGGTCACAAATTTATCGGTTCTCCTATTCCGTGCGGCATTGTGCTGGCTAAAAAACACTCAGTAGATAGAATCGCCCAGTCCATAGCCTATATTGGCACCCTTGACACAACGGTGAGTGGATCCAGGAATGGGCTGACGCCACTATTTTTGTGGTATGCGCTCCGCCATTTTGGAACTGATGGAATGCGTGTGCGTGTAAACGAATCCCTGGCCGTCGCTGCCTATGCTGCTGACCGGTTAAATGACATTGGTATAGCAGCCTGGCGAAATGAGAATGCGATTACCGTGGTCTTTCCGTCCCCCGGACCTGCCATACGAGAAAAATGGCAACTTGCTACTAATGGAGATCAAAGTCACATAGTGGCAATACCTGGCATTGAAAACAGCGATATCGATCAATTCGTTAATGATATGAAGGCAGAGTTGGAGAACTAATGCGCCAGTTAACTGTTGTTGGTAAAGATCGTCCCGGCCTGGCTGCAGACATTACAGAATTGTTGGCAAAAAATGGAATTGATATAAGAAATATCAGCTCTCACCTTGCGGGCCAGGATGCCTACATTACGCTGACCTTGTCCGATCACCACCGTGGTTTCGAACTCTTGATGCAAGCCGGATACAACGCCGTTTCAGATGACAGTGTTCTAATTCGCATCATTGACAGGCCCGGTTCTCTGGCGAAGCTTTCCCGAGAAATTTCCGAACAGGGGATAAACACCCGCGCCATGACGATGATACATCATGACGATGGCTATACTATCGCTGCAATCAGCACAGACCAGAATGACAAGGTCAGGGAACTATTTAAAAATTCCATAGTGAGCTAACTCATTTTCCTGATGGGCGTCTCCGTGGCTTAGTCGGTAATCCCGTATGTTGAGTTTTGAAGGCCCTTGATCCTGGCTTGCTAGCCGCAAATTGAGTTCGAGGGACCAGGTGGTTCCTGCCGTTGCCAATCAGATCGCCGCGGCCCATTTTCTCCAGATTTTCGCGCAACAGCGGCCAGTTCTTGGGGTCATGGTAGCGAAGAAATGCCTTGTGCAATCGACGGTTCCTGGCGCCCTTCGCCACTGCTACATCTTCGCTGTGCCGGCTCACTCTCCTTAGCGGGTTCTTGCCCGAATGAAACATTGCCGTGGCGCTTGCCATGGGGGACGGGTAGAAGTTCTGCACCTGGTCTGCACGAAATCCATTTTGCTTCAGCCAGAGAGCAAGCTGGAGCATATCTTCATCCCGTGTGCCCGGGTGGGCGGCTATGAAATAGGGAATCAGGTATTGCTCCTTGCCGGCTTCCCCCGAATACCTGTCAAACAATTCCTTAAAGCGCTGGTAGGTCGCCATGCCCGGCTTCATCATTTTTGACAGGGGTCCAGCTTGCGTATGCTCCGGCGCAATCTTCAGGTAGCCGCCCACATGCTCTTTCACCAGTTCCTCAACATAAGCTGGGGTCTCTACCGCCAGGTCATAGCGCAGACCCGAGGCGATCAGCACTTTCTTTACACCTTCTATGTTACGGGCATTCCGATAGAGAGAAATCAGCGGGGTCTGGTCGGTATCCAGGTTCCTGCAGATACCTGGATAGATACAGGATGGCCGCCTGCAGCTGGCCTCTGTCTTTTTTTCTTTGCAGCCGAGACGCCACATATTGGCCGTTGGACCGCCAAGGTCTGAAATAACACCTGTAAAACCAGGCGTCTTATCCCTGATCTCTTCGATCTCCTCAAGAATCGACTCTTCAGAGCGGCTCTGAATAATTCTGCCCTCGTGTTCAGTAATAGAACAGAAGGTACAACCACCAAAGCAGCCGCGCATGATATTGACTGAGAAGCGAATCATTTCATAGGCAGGGATAGGGGCATCACCATAGGATGGGTGCGGCACTCGCTGAAAGGGCAACCTGAAGACCCAGTCCATTTCCCGCGTAGTGAGCGGAGTAGCGGGCGGATTCAACCACACATACCTGTCCCCATGGGCTTGTGCCAGAAACCTGGCATTGCCCGGATTCGTCTCCCGGTGCAGAATTCGGGACGCGTGAGCATACAGAACCCGGTCTTCCATTACCGCTTCATAGGGGGGCAAGACAACCAGGTCGGGGTTCTCCTGAATCCCAACCAGCTTGATAACTTCAGGCTGAGGAACCGATAAATCACTAACCCGCTCACCTGGAAGTCTGGTCTCATCAATCGACCTTGCATCACCAGGCAATTCACGGATCGCATAAGCAGTACCACGAATATCCTGTATCTCAGCAATTACTTCACCCTGTGCAAGGCGGTGGGTCAATTCGACGATGGCTCGTTCTGCGCTGCCGTAAAGCAGCATATCCGCCTTGGCGTCGAGCAAGATAGAACGGCGGACCTTCTCGCTCCAATAGTCGAAATGAGCAATACGCCTCAGGCTGGCTTCAATCCCACCGATCACTATCGGGACCTTGGGGTATGCCTCACGGCATCGCTGGGAGTAGACCAGTACCGACCGGTCCGGTCTTTTTCCACCCACATTACCTGGCGTGTAGGCGTCATCGTGGCGAATTTTTCTATCCGCGGTATAACGGTTGATCATGGAGTCCATATTTCCGGCAGCCACGCCAAAATACAGGTTGGGTTTGCCCAGCACAGTGAATGGCGCAGCAGAGGACCAGGCAGGCTGGGTGATGATGCCAACCCTAAAACCCTGTGCTTCCAGCACCCGGCCAATGATCGCCATGCCAAAACTCGGGTGATCGACATAGGCATCGCCGGTGACGATGATCACATCACAACTATCCCAGCCAAGGGCATCCATTTCCTGGCGACTTGTCGGCAGAAAAGGCGCCACGCCAAAACACTCCGCCCAATAGGGTCGATAGCCAAGTAGGTCTGTCGTGGGCTGAAGCGGGTTCATCCGGGTTCCAATCTGAAGGGTGCTGCAGCGTAGCAAATTTCCTTCATCTAGTCCGTCGATTTAGCAGGACGAATAAGTTATCCTTCGCCTAACCCTTGACACTAAAATTTTACTTATCAACACGTATCCCACGGGGATAGTTGGTTAGGGCATTCTAATGTTTGAGCACGCACAACTGACAGCCTGGATCGATGAAAAGGTAACCCTCTGCCAGCCTGACAAGGTCGTCATATGCGACGGCACTACTGAAGAATATAACAAGATGTGGGGTCTGTTGATGGCCGCGGGCGTTGCCACAAAACTCAACGAAGAAAAGAGACCCAACAGTTACCTTGTCCGATCAGACCCGGCTGACGTTGCCAGGGTCGAGAGCCGTACTTTTATCTGTGCAGACAAGCAGGAAGAAGCCGGCCCTACAAACAACTGGACCCATCCGGACGAAATGCGCAAAACCCTGACAGGCCTGTTCGAGGGTTGTATGCGCGGCCGCACCATGTATGTCATCCCTTTCAGCATGGGTCCTGTCGGTTCGCCAATAGCCCATATTGGCATTGAAATTACTGATTCACCCTATGTTGTCACCAACATGCACCTCATGACCAGGGTTGGACAGGCGGTCCTGGATGAACTTGGTACCGATGGAGAGTTTGTACCCTGTATTCATTCAGTAGGCGTACCCCTGATCGAAGGCACCAGCGATGTGCCCTGGCCCTGCAACCCGGAGAATCTCTATATCGCACACTTCCCCACGACTCGAGAAATCTGGTCTTTTGGCTCAGGTTATGGCGGAAACGCACTACTGGGCAAGAAGTGTTTTGCATTGCGCATCGCCTCTGCCATGGCGCGAGATGAAGGTTGGCTGGCAGAACACATGTTAATTCTCAAAATGACTAACCCGGAAGGTGCCTCACACTATGTAGCTGGAGCATTCCCAAGCGCCTGTGGCAAGACAAACCTTGCCATGTTGGTTCCAACAATCCCAGGCTGGACCGTAGAAACGGTTGGTGACGATATCTGCTGGATGAAGTTTGGCGACGACGGCCGGTTGTACGCGATCAACCCGGAGGCAGGCTTTTTCGGTGTCGCGCCGGGCACCAGTATGAATTCCAACCCCAATGCCATGTTAAGCCTGGAGAAGAATTGCATTTTCACTAATGTCGCCCTGACCGATGATGGTGATGTCTGGTGGGAAGAGATGACCAAAACACCTCCATCTCACCTGGTTGACTGGAAAGGTAATGACTGGACCCTGGATTCCCCTGAACCCGCAGCCCACCCTAACTCAAGGTTCACAGTTTCGGCCGCGCAATGCCCGGTAATCGCCAACGAATGGGAGGACCTGAAGGGTGTGCCAATAAGCGCAATATTATTTGGAGGTCGCCGTGCAACCGTTGTACCCCTAGTGAATGAGGCTTCAAGCTGGACCCAGGGCACTTTCTTCGGATCTATCGTAT
>CETX01000596.1_pt1 | contig 23016 bp, 15 predicted proteins | sample 356501 | NCBI WGS metagenome assembly CETX01 (sample SAMEA2623390, study PRJEB7988) | marine metagenome | biome: marine biome (ENVO:00000447); feature: mesopelagic zone (ENVO:00000213); material: "saline water (ENVO:00002010), including plankton (ENVO:xxxxxxxx)" | depth 450 m | reverse complement strand
AATAGGCGTCTTCCAGCGTATTTGCCAAAGGGCATCACTTGGTTAATAGCGGCTTTAATAAGCGTTGGGTCCATTTACTGATTACCTTTTGTCTTGGGATTTTCGTTGAGGTCTTCATCTTCACGTTGTTGTGCTTGCCATAGTGCTGCGTATTCACCACCTTGCTCAAGCAAATAAGTGTGTGTCCCTTCCTCTACAATGGTACCGTTTTTAAGTACAAGGATCTTGTCGGCATCAACAATTGTGGACAGTCTATGGGCGATGACTAAGCTGGTGTGTCCTTTAGCAGCGTCGCGAAGGGCCGCTAATATCGCACGTTCTGACGTGCTGTCTAACGAGCTGGTGGCTTCATCAAAAATCATGATTGGCGCGCCTTTAAGTAAGGCCCTTGCGATAGAAACGCGCTGCTTTTCGCCACCAGAAAGTTTTAGGCCTCGCTCACCTACCGTTGTGTCTAGCTTTTCAGGTAGGCTTTCTACAAATGCTTCAAGATGCGCGAGTTTGATAACTTGCTTAATGTCTTCATCGCTGGCGTCAGGGTTACCGTAGCGAATATTCTCTAGCAAGGTAGTGTTAAACAGCACCGTATCCTGAGGGACAATGCCGATATGTGAACGCAGACTTTGTTGCGTAACCGATGCGATGTCTTTTCCATTTATCGTGATGTCGCCCTGTTGAGGCTCATAAAACCGAAAGAGTAGTTTCATCAGCGTTGATTTTCCTGCGCCGCTTTCACCCACTACCGCTACTTTTGAGCCTGGCGGTACATCAAAGCTTAAGCCGTTAAGTATTTGTCGATTCTCAGTGTATGCAAAATGCACATTGTTAAATCGCAGTGCAGGGTTCGCACAGGTTAATTCTGTAGCGTCGTGGGCATCTTTTATGGCCGGCGTTTGGGCGAGAAGATCAAACAACTTATCGATATTAGCAAGGCTCCCTCGAATTTCACGGTACACAAACCCCAAGAAATTTAAGGGCATAAAAATTTGCATGGTGAAGGCGTTTATCAATACAAAGTCACCTATGGTCATTTCGCCATTCATGACGCCAAAGGCGGCGTTTGCCATCATAGATGTCATGGCGATAGCGATAATGGCAGCTTGACCGCCATTCAATGCAAATAGCGACAAGCGGTTTTTTCTTCGTGCCTTTTCCCATGCAGCTAAATCCGTGTCGTAGCGATTGGCTTCAAAGGATTCGTTGTTAAAATATTTAAAAATGTAATATTGGGATAACACTTGAAGAATACTCAACCTACTAACAAAAAAATAAAAAAAACTTCTTAAGATTTTGAAAAAATTTACTAGAAATATAAATAAGCAAGTTTTAAAAGTGGTAATTATATTATGGCTCGTAAAAATAGATTTAGTAGTAAAGTAGTTAAACCTGTTTCAAACAGAAGTGATGAAACTACATTTGATGGATTACCTCAAATCAAGTTTGATTCGGACGGATTATCAAAAACTAATATTACCAAAAGTAATGGTTCAAAAGCTATTTTAGTATTTAGCAATGAAAAAAAGATTAACCCGCTAAAGCTATCTAACCGTCAACGAAAAGGAAAAGTCTTTCCTGAATGGTTTCCAGAATTATATAAATACAACGAGAACATAGCGATTGAATTAGCAAGAGCGCTGTTAAAAATTTTACAAACTAAAAACTGGCACTCTGCAATCCCACTACCATTTAAGTATTTATCCCAATATATTATCAAAAATAACCTTACGAGCTTATCGGATATTGATTTAAAAACATTTGATGAAGTGATGAGTTCAGTTGTTCATAGTCGCCCAAGAGCAACATTTATGAATTTAAAAGAACTGATTCTCATGTTGCCTTCGGTAACAAATGAAGCCAAATTAGATATTAATTCTGCACATTACAAGAAACCCCAAATTGACAAGTCAAAAAAATCAGTCGAAGAGAGAGTAGAAGCTTCAATTTTAAACTCGGACTACTCAGATTATGTCATGTTCCAAATATATGCATATGGAAATGCTTGCCTGTCTGAAATAAACGAAGCTATAACACAAACAGAAGAATATATTGACGAAGGCAATAATCAATCTTTCTTCGAGGATGACGGGAATAACACATACGCTCTTCTAATTAAGAAAGGAGATATTAAAAGTTATGATATGGCAATTCAAATGGAGTTGGCTGACTCATACAAAATTAATAAAGCCGCAGATCTTATCAAGAAAGGACTTAACAAAGAGCAATACGATGAGTTTAAAGAAGAAATTTTTGCTTCCAATTATTCGAACTTAATAAAATCTGACTGGCCTACTGACTTACATTGCGATGAATACGTTAATTTCCTGTGTTCGAAAGTTATCCCATCAGCATTGAAAAATTGCATCAGCTACAAGATAACCTTCTTTACTCAATTCGAGACAAACAGCGGCTTAAGAATCGATTCAGTATTAAACTTCTTCAACACAGGCCATAAATCAAATAGTGCGATAAAGTACTTAATCCCTTACGAACAATATAAAGTTGAAAAATATTTTGTTTATTCTTGCTTTTATAAAACCAGTGGAGATAGAAAATTCACAGGCGAAGGAATACATAATATTGTCCTAGGGCGGACTCTGCAATTTGACTTTCTGTTACTTCTTATTATTGCTGCTGAATCTGGTCGCAACAAAGAAGTCATTATGTCTATTCCTAATTATGTGCAAGGAATTCATATATTAGAAAATGATGATTTATTTTCTACAGAAGATGCTGTCGAATTGATCGGCAGTAAAAAAAGAGGTCATGCACACAGAGGTGCGGCCCAAATAGAATCATTTTCCGTTCCAAAAACATCAGTTCTTTTCGAGCATTTAGTACAATTTAATAATATTAGACAAGGCCAATTGTTGAGCCGAAAAATGTTCTTTGCTGAGACGGATTTTTTTAAGAATTGGTCAGATATTTTCCCAAAACTAACCGAGATTAAAAATAAGAATGGCTCCTTAATACCTTCTCTTAACTCTACTAAGTTTAGAAAGGTATTCGCAGGAGAAATGCTCTTAAACTGGGTTTCCAACATAAAAGATAAGGACGATCTTATCCGGCAAGTTGCAGCCGACCTGCAAAATTCAATACCGCTAGTGTATTTGCTTCAGTCATCCTCTGCGGAATCAATGATGGCTACAGCGATAGTTGGGTTACAAATGCGCTTTGTAGAACACCACCTGCAAGTTGCCGCAAACTTAAAATTTAACGAATCTCCACCTAAGTCAAAACGTGAAAAAAGATTTCTATGTGATTGCACAGATCCTAGCAATCCTGACTTTGAAGATAATTTAAACGTGGCTTTCTGTAAGCAGTATGACAACTGCCTTGGCTGCTCTAGAGCCGAAGTTTACGCTGAACATATTCCCAACATCATATTTAGATGTTTTCAGTATGAAGAAATATTACAGGCTAACAGAGACCTTTATGACGCAAATTATGCCGTAAAACATCTTAGAGCAAATCAAGTTTTAGACACCTTTAAGAGTAAAGCTTCACATGGCAATACAATTCACGCTGATGCTTTCAATAAAGCATATGAAGCGTGGCAAAGTCCTGAAACTTACCTCTTACCACCATTAATTCATATTAACGCTTAAAGTATAAGGTGATTCATGAAAGCAACGAATTTACAACGTAAAAGTAATCACAAATTTTACTCTGAAATTTCCGAAGATAAACAGAAGAATTTAGGTACTAAATTATGGCAACAACTTAAAGAGTTAGAACAAATTTATGATCAAAAGCCAATGTCGAAATTTTATGGTGAAAACAAATTTTCAGATATGAGCTGGAAAGTAAGCGATGTAAAAAACATAAATTGGAACAAGATATTAGAAGAGTCAGAATCTAATTACCCCTTGATACTGCTGTTAAAGATAACTGCATACCACTATATCCAAGTTCTTGGTAAGGTCGGTGAGATTTTCGTCGGAAACCTGAATCAGTTTAACTCTATATTTGGAAAACGATTTTCTGAAATGGGTATTTTAACTGCACCTAAAAACCAACTATTTACACCTGCTAGTATTATTTCGGAAGACCTAATTAAAGAATGGGTTACCGATGCCGCAGATAACAATGAAATCAAAGCACCAATGAGCTTAGATATTCTAGAAAAAATGGAATCAATACCATTATCTAGGTTTCACGGTCTAAAACAGTTGAAAATGGAGTGTTCTTTCCCTTGGAAAGACCATAATGGAGAAGGAGGTATAACCAAGCGACAAAATTATTTAAATGAGCTACTAGGAGCAAAGGCAACTAGAACTGAAATAAAGCATTATCAACCATTTTCAGAAGCCGTTTGCGCTCAGATCTTAGATTTTTCGATACCAATCGTCACCGATTATGCTAAAGATCTTGAGGCTGTTTTCAAATTGGCTGATGATCTTAATAACTTTATTCCGGCAAACAAAAAAGTGTTCTCAGCGAAAGGTCGAGATAAAGTTTTGGAATACTCAAACACTCTAAACAAAATTCTGCCTTATAAATTGCAAGGTGGATATCAATTAAATATTAGCTATATAAATGATTTGTACGATACCGTTCAAGCAGCATCCATTTGGATAATCTTACTCACAAGTGCAATAAGAAATGTAGATCTACGTAAGAACCTATTTAAACAGTGCTATATAAAAGATAAGGATTCGGATCTTATTCATTATTTAGTAACCGATATTCAAAAGACAAAACTAGAGGACTTTGTAATACCAATCCCGGCTCTGACCGTACAAGCAATCGATTTTTTAAATAATATCAATCAAGCTCCAAGTGATTGTTCTAATCTAATCGTTCGTCGTGTTCTTGAACGAAGTTCTAAAAAGGCAAAAACCTATTACTACTCAAATGGACAACAGATAGGTGCCCTATTACGAAAAATGGCAGCGTTAATTAATGTTGACCTACTGGATGAGCTTAAAGAGTGTGACAATGATGAAGGCGTAGCTCATAGATGCAGAGCGACAATGGCAGGCTGGATAGGAACTAATTCACCATTAGCTGTTTTACTAGTGAGACGACTCTTTGGTCACACCAATGGTGTTATGCCAGATCATTATTTGAGGAACAACACATTAGTTAAAGCTGAACGAAAAAAAATTCAGCAACAAACCTATATTAAAACGGCTGATGAATTTGCTGAAGCTATAGTCAACGAAACCTTTAGCGGTGGTTCAAAAAAAAGTATAGAAGCGTCTAAAGAAATTCTGAAGCAAAAAATAATCAAAGACGCTGAAATTAAAAACCAATCATTAACTCAAGGAGAGATACGAAAACAATTAAAGCAAAGAATAGCAGATATATTTTATCGCAAGCTATACCACGGTGAGGTTATTGGGTTAATGACACCACTGTCCTTCGTCTGCCTAAGGAACCCTGCATCAACAATAGATGCTCCATGTTCGATTGATTCATCTAAACAAAAAAGATTTAACCAGAAAATAAATCAAGTATTTTCCAAATCACTTCAAATGACAGGGCTTCCAGAGCTTGAAAATTGTAAAGGTCCTAGTTGCATGCACTCATTTTTATATGACAGCCCCTTAGGCAAATTGTTACTAAACCAGTTCAAATACTACATTTCCTACTTAGAAGGTTTAACCGAATCTGATGTCGATTTAGACATGGAATCTCAAAATTTTATTGAGTTGTATTATGGTCCATTATCAGAAGTTTACCCCGATGAAATGAATCAATACTCAAATTCAGAGGAAGTCTAAGTATGAATTTGGAGCCGATGTTTTTAAAACCTAAAGATGACAATGATCGACTAAATAATTTGGAACTTGCTTATACGTTAAAAACAGCCGAAGCAATTAGAACTGGTAAACTCAGAACAGTCGCAACAATGGATGCCATTTGTAAGCTAGCTCTTGTAGACCCGACCTACGCTTATGGACATAAAAATCCAAGTGAAAAGGATTTAGGACGTTATAAAGCTTTCCAAAAAAAAGTTAACGATTTCGCTAAGGACTTTAAACAGTTGCAGAAAGAAAGCGAAAATGAGGTAGAAGAAAATAAAGACGTACTCAAAGCAGCACGGGAGCAATTATTTAAGTTAGCTATCGAAAAGAATGACTTGATAAACAAGTACCAGAAGTTGCTAAAGCAGAATAAAAATCTTGAGTCTGAAGCACTCGAAACACAGCTAACAAACACAGCATCATCACCACGAGTAAATGAAAACACTATCAATGTTATTTGCCCTGACGAAACACTCACATATAACGATCAATATGACTTTTATAATAACGAACTAAGAGAAAAAGCATGGAATGAAGCAAGAGCTAAGTTTCAGAAGCTAATGAAAAGAAAAATAGCTCAAAGAGTGTTCTTGTTAGTTGGTCTTCCATGTTCAGGCAAGTCAACATGGATAGAAAAAAGGGAGCTTATTAGTGATAGACATGCTGTCATTATAGATGCCACAAACCTAACTAAAGGTGATAGAGCTGAGTGGATTATGCTAGCCAGAAAATGTGTTGACATAAAAATTAGAGCGGTCTTATTCCTTACCGATTTTTCCACCATAAAGTCCAGAAACACTCAAAGGCGTAATCAAGGGAAATATATAGATGTCTCGATATTAGAGGCCAAAGAAAAGAATTTGCAACCAATTGATGTACGTTTTGAAGATTTCGATGAAATTGAAATTATACGTGAAGATTAACGATTACTAGCTTGAGCAACAGTTTATGAATAATGTCTACGAATTCCCCACAAGCCCAAGTAAAAGTGATATTACTAGGTATCGAAACATTCAACAACAAGTTGAAGTTTCACAAACTGAAGCGATCACAAAAGTGCAATCAGGTGATACAGGGTTGCCAATACTAATCACTTCGTCAGGCTTTCTTCATGAACATGCGAATAATTTCTTACTTACCAGATTTTTTCACTTCGACTTTTTCAATCAACTTGTAGAACTTAATAGCAGAAAAAAAACGTTTAAAAAAGTTACAATAAATACCTTAAATAATTATGCCGACCATATCAGAAATTGGCTAAACATTTGCGAGAGTCAAGGAGTCAGCTATCTTGAAGTCGATGAAGCATTTTTGAATGGTGTATTAGAAATATTTAGAGATCCTGATCTCGACGACAATGAAATGCCTATCACCGAAAGATCTATCGAAAATTATGTTGATACATGGAGGCTGTTTTACAATTATCTTTCATTAATGAAGATCAGCCATAAAATGACCTTCCCTAATAAAGTAACTAAAACAAGAGACAAAACCGACGCTGAAAAAAACTCCGACATGTATAACTATGCTCATAGTTCAACAACAACTTATCAAGACGATCCTTTGATTAAAAATAGCCGAATAATCAAAATAAAAAATTATGCTAGTCAGGCGTTAACTGAATATCAATTTAATATGTTGCTCGAAGAATTAGGCAAAATTGATTTGGTATACAAAATTATGGCAAAAGTACAACTTGATACACTAATGCGCATAAATGAAATTGTTCATTATTTTCCATATGAGGCTAACAACTTAAATCCAGATTGGATGAATTTTGCGATGATGAGACAGTCGAACATGGATTTTCAAGTGTTACATTTTATTGGTAAAGGTCAAATAAAGAGAAATATCGATGTAGATATTAGAACAATGAAGTTTATTGATGATTATTACCTTACTGCCAAATTGGAAAATATTAACGCAGATGTAACCATTTATGATTATCGTAAATCTTTATTTTTAAGTAACTTTCTGAAATCTAAACACGGTAAAAAAAGCAATTACAACTATAGCTCAGATATCATTTGGCTTACAAAAACAGGCAGACCTGTATCCAAAACTATGTACCGTAATGCATTTAAGAAAGCAGCCAAAATATTGAGGGCAACAGGCATCATAAACATGAGGACGATCATTAGGCCACATGGTCTAAGACATACGGGCACCACATTAAGGCTTGTAAAATATGGAGAAGAAACTGGTATAGATATTAGTGTTTCTAACATTGATGATATTGCCGCTTTCTTACGGGAACTTTTAGGGCACTGCGACGAAAACACAATTCGCCTATATATTTCAACTGTAAGAAAACTACCAATTGGTGAACTAGGTAAAAAAACGATGCACGAGTATAAAGATAAATTCGGCACAGGATTACATAAGCATCCATCAGTACAAATAGAGCTAGACAAGTTTTAATCCGCTCTCCTAATTTTTTAGCCATATATACAATGAGCACTTTTTAGGAAATCAGAGTTTCTAACTATCACCCAAACTTGGCATTTATTACTTCCATGCTTTTTTTTAAAAACATGAAATTCAAAGGCTGTTTTGAACATTTTTCGTTCAAAAATAACTTCCAGTGCCAGATTTTTCTTATGTTTTTAAAAAAGCATGGATCTAATAATTAGGTCTTTATTGTAGTTACGCATAACACACAATGAGCACCATTAAAGCTTACTTTTCAATGACTTATGATAATGCTAATATTGTATGGCTAGTAAGGAGTTAAAATGAGCAATTATCTAAAACCACGAAAACTCAAAGGTTCGCTATTATCTGGGTCAAATAATTCACCAGCGATAAAACTTACTGTGCCTCAAAATGTTCAGTTGTTGGCCGTCGTGAGAACAAAGGGAGGAAGCGGTGAAAAGCACTTAGTCAAAGCGCTATCTCAGGCTCTCTTAGACAAACATAAAAGAGTATTTATTTGCCTTGAGACTTATATTAAAAGTAATGACCTACTTTTAACTTACTATTATTCTAACCCTTTGAATAAACTAATTGATATTGAAAAAATTCCTGAATCCCAAGGTGGATTTTTAAACCTTAACTGGAGATTTAATAATAACTTAGAGAAATTGTTCAGCATACTAAAGCATGAGCAAAATGTTTCGATTATTTTCACTTGCAATACCAGCGGCGCAGGGGAAATGGAGTCACGTATAAAGCAACTAGAGAGGTTTTGTGACCAGATCTATATGTCAGTATGCATTGACACACTTGAGTCTATAACCCCAGCCAAAGGCTTTTGTGAAAACCCAACTGTAGATCAAAGCAAGATTACATTCGGCTGTTGGTTAAACAAATCAACAGATGAAAAAAAACTGTATCATCTAGCTTTAGTCAGTTCCAAAGAGTTTAGAACAAGCGATTTATCAAAGATAAAACACAAGGCTCGATTACCAAACATTAATTTATAAAGAAGAAAAATTAATCAAAATTTGCATTATTGCTAATGAAGTCCGTTAGCAACTTAACTCAATGTATTTCATTTAAAATATTTTCATAAAAACTTCCGCAGTATAACTATCTGATTTTTATATTAGATTTTTTACCTACAGTACTCATTGTGTACTATGTTGTTGATTTTATTACGTTTTCTAATTTTAATTTTCAAATTCAACATTATAATAGAGTAAATAATGTACTGGAATTGATTGGTTGATTGGTTGAAATTAAAGAGAAATGTATGAATAAAGATAGTTCGGTAGTAACACTTAAAAAGGCAGGTCGAAAACCAGAGGTTACACTAGCGCAAGTAATAAAAGCGGCAGATATATTAAAACAACAAAAGCGAGATATAACTGGCTGGACTCTACGCGATGTAATCGGGTCTGGTGGACCTAACTATCTCAATGAATTATGGCTTGAACATAAAAAACAAGCTGGTATAGCGCCAGATGATATACAGCCTGCTAATGAAGAACACGTGCTATCTACTGAATTAGAACAAAAAGTAAATTCTTTTCTCGCTGATATTTCGACCCAAATAAACAACTTTGCACTAGAAAGTGATCAGTTGGCTATCCGTATCGCAGAAAGAAAAGCAAAAGCAGCATACGAAACATTGATGACGACAAACAAGCAGTTAGTTGATGAGCAAGATCTGGCGAACCGAATGGTCGAAGAAGCCGATACACTAAATCAACAACAACTAGAGGCATTGCAGTTATTAGAAGAAAAAAACATTGCTCTCTCAAGTACAGAGCAACAACTACTCACCAAGATTGAAAAACTTGAAGCCAATAATTTGAAAATCCAAAAGGATTTGGAAGATTGCCGTAATTCTCTTGAATCTGAAAAAGCTAAAGTTTCAGAATTAGAAAAGTCTGAAGTTAAGCTCGCCACGAAAGTAGAAATTGCTAATGATGATAAAAATAAAGTATTTGATAACTTAACAAATATCCAGAAAGAGCTGGCTGAAGCCGTTGTTAAGCTTGAGGCGCTTGAAAAATTAGTTAAAGACAAAGACCTAACAATTGAATCTCTAAAAACGTCTGTAAAATGAAGTTAGTTACAAAGTTGACAGATTGGGCGATAGTAGAAGTTGTCGATGCTGATATTGGTGTGCATTTAAAGCCTCTATTTTTATGGGGTATCGTGCAAGAAGACCAGCTTGGAAGATATGAAACTGGTAACTATGTCTGCACTTCATTAATTAAATCAATTGCCCCTAAATTAATGCAAGTCGTCACTAATTCAAATAATACCTATGAGCTTTTAGGCAGCGGACAACGAATTAAAGTATCAGTAAAAGAGTTCAAAAAGCTCGTTGAAGGCTATTCACCTGACGAAATATCAATTCTCAGATCGATTACGTCACTAAATTAATTCATGGCCCTTATTGTTTAATAACAACTTAAAGAATACGAACATTTTATTTACATCCCGCCAATAACAAACCCAATACAATAATTTGCTTGTTTTAATGTAAAACAACTCGTAAAGTAATCTACGTAAAGTAAACCCACCTTTATTTTAGGATTGTGATGAAAATCGGCTATGCACGAATAAGCACAGACGAACAATCAGAAAGCGCCCAATTAGATGCGTTAAAAGCGGCAGGCTGTGAGCGAATTTACCAAGAAATATGCAGTGGTAAATCAAAGCAGCGTCCAGAACTTGCGCGTTTGATAGATGCCTTACGAGCAGGTGATATTGTTGTAGTTCAGCGTTTAGATAGGCTTGGGCGAAGCTTAAAGGATTTAATTGAATTACTTGATGGCTTTAAATCTGAGCAAGTTCAGTTTATCAGCCTTAATGAAAATATAGATACAACGACTGCTATTGGTGAATTGGCATTTCATATGATCGGTTCAATCGCCCAATTTGAGCGAAGACTAATATCAGAGCGAACCAAAGCAGGTTTAGAAGCGGCAAGAGCGAGAGGCCGTAAAGGTGGTAGGAAGCAAAAGCTGACTATTGCTGACATTAAGAAAGCTCAAGCAATGTTGCTCGATCCTAACATGACAAAATCTGATGTAGCTAAGTACTTTAATGTAAGTCGCCCAACACTGAATAAATGGCTGAAGTGAAGAATGAGCTTGGAGCAAAAATGAATAATAATTTGGAAAAATTAGAACAGCTTAAATCGGTTCTAAGTAAACACTTAACATCAGAAACGATAGATCATGATCTAGTACTTGAATTAAGCCATAAAATAGCTTCATTAGAAAAAGATAAGGTACGGTTTTCAATTGACGCAGGGGTTATTGATCGACTTGGACAGGAGCTTGTTGCTAGACAGGAGACAGCAGTTTCAGAGCTGGTTAAAAACTCATACGATGCTGATGCAGAACTTGTAACGCTGACTTTTAAAAATTCCGATGACTTAGGCGGCAGTTTGATCATTGAGGATGATGGTGATGGTATGACATATGATGAGTTGGTAAACGGTTTTATGCGAATATCTTCTTCATCTAAATTTCATAATCCATTATCGAAACGTTTTAAGAGACAAAGAGCGGGTCAAAAAGGCATTGGGCGCTTTTCTGTTCAACGCCTTGGATTTGGATTAACAATAATTACTCAAACAAGCGGTAGTAATGAAGCCATAAGGTTAGACATAGATTGGAATGAGTATCAAAGAGATATCAACCTTTTAAGTATTTCAAATAAACTAGAATATTTTGAAAAAAATAGAGAAAAAGGGACAACACTTATTATAAAAAACTTACGTGATAAGTGGAGTAAAGCTGCAATTCAAAGAGTTTATCGGTATGTTTCAAATATAATACAGCCTTTCTCCTTGTCTGATGTCGTTCAGGATGAAACATCTATAGATGAAATCAAACAATTAGATCCCGGTTTTAAAGCTCGATTTTATAAAAGCGTAAATGGTCAACCGCCAGAAACAGTTGCAGATCGTTCAGTAATGGTATACGACCATGCTGTTGCTGAAATTCAAGGGTATATTGATGAAACTGGAATAGGTATATATACAATTGATAGTAAAAAGTTAAGCATAAATGAAATTGGGGAAATTGGTAATGACCCTGATGATTCGACTATTCCTTTTACTGCATTGAATAATGTTCGTTTTAAAGCTTACTATTATATTTTTGATTCAGATCTGATATCAAAAGTACATTCGACAAATATTAAAAAACTGACTGATAGAGAAGGCGGAATTAAGCTGTATAGAAACGGCTTTAGAGTTTTACCCTACGCAGAGGCTGGCAACGACTGGTTAGATCTGGATCGTTCTGTAAGAAGACGGACAATACTACCACCTCATTCAAATAATAATTTTTTGGGATTTGTCGAAATTAAAGATCCAGAGAATATTTTCAATGAAACTTCTAGTCGAGAAGGACTCATTGAAAATGATGCCTTTATGCAATTGCGTAATTTTCTTCATCGAACAATTTTAACAGGAGTTATGAAAGTCGCAGCCGCGAGAAATATTAAATTAACACCCTCGCAAAAAAAAGAAAAAGGTGTCTACGAAGAAATAAGCGTCCGTATTAAGAATATAGCTAAAACTATTGAAGAGCTTGAAAGAGAGTTTGATGTAGAAGATGGGATTAGTAAATCTAAACGTAAGCGTAATACAAAAAAAATAAAGGATGCAGTAGAAGAGCTAGATGCGCTGCACAAATCTGAATTAAAGAAGACCATTAAAGAACGTTCAATGCTCAGAGTCCTCAGTAGTGTAGGCTTGACGGTATCGCAATTTGTTCATGAAATAAAGCATCATATGGATCATGTTAAAAGTGATATCGCATTTTTAATATCAGAATTGCAAGGAAATGCCAAAGCACTAGAACGAGCAACTATATTACAGGCTAATTTTCAATCATTTAGTGACTACACTTCATATTTTAACGATGTTGTGTCTCAAAATATTATTAGAGATATTCGCCCACAAAATATGTGGAAAGTCATTAATGACTTTGTTCATACAATGAGTTCAGACGCAGATAAAGCAGGGATTAAAATACTGCCCCCTATCTTTCATAAAAATTGGCTATATACCAAGTCGATGCACCCTTCTGAATGGTCATCAATACTCTTTAACTTTTATACTAATTCTAAAAAAGCAATTAAAAGAGCCAAATCAGAAGGCAAGATTCAAATTGAATGTGGTGAAGAAAACGACCTTATATACGTTGAATTTTCTGATAACGGTGATGGTATAAAGTCTGGTTCAGAAGACAAAATTTTTGAAGAGTTTTATACAACGACGAGTGTAGAAACTTTGGAAGAATTAGATCAAAACACTGAAATACTAGGTACTGGTTTAGGTCTCAAGATTACAAAGGATATTGTCAAAGGATATCGAGGTAATATTTTTGTAGCATCTGCAAAAGGAGAATTTGCAACATGTTTAAGGGTAGAAATTGGAAAAGCAACTGATAAGGAGTTAGATGAACATGGCATATAAGGTAGTATATATAGAGGATTTAGACGCAGATTCTGTGCTGCATGACTTATCTTTATTCGACTTAGCTATTGAGCATTGCAAGCCAACAACTTTCACAGAAACTATTGCCAATGTTGATAGTAAAATACCAGATCTTATTTTAATGGACTTCAGACTGATGGCAGGTGGTGGAGAAGTTGATGCTCCTGCTATCGCACAATACTACAGAAGCAGAGCAATTGACCATCCTGAGAAAAATATACCGATAGTTCTTCTGTCAAATGACAGTAAAATTCACGGTTATTATGATGATTTTACTAGTCATGATTTATTTGATTTTTCAATAAGTAAAGAGTACTTATCAGAGAAGAAAGACAAGTATGCGCTTTTAATAAAAGAACTAATCGACTCATATCAGACCGTAGCTGAACTGCAAAAACAAAAGCAAGAGCTAATTCAACTTCTGAATGTCCCCGAAAGTATTAAAGATGATCTTGATCCTAGGATAAATGAAACACTTTCAAGTAAAAAATTTCAATCAAACACTTATATGGTATCAGCTTTCATTCTCAATAGTATTGTCAAACCGATTGGAGTCTTAATTGGAGAGGATGTCTTATCTGCCAGATTAGGAGTAAGTAAGTCATCTAGAGACTGGAATTTACTCTGTGAGCAACTGGATGAGGTTGCATATAAGGGATTATATTCTGGTGCTTATAGAAGATGGTGGTCAACAGGCGTCGATAATTGGTGGTTAAGGGATATTTGCGAAACTAACCACTTAAGACGTCTAAGCTCTGACCAAAAATTAGAAGCCCTACACCTGAAATTTGGAGATATGCAGTTAAATAAAGTTGAAGGTGATCCTATGACTAAAACGGATAGTTTTTGGTCAGTTTGCCAGTATAGTTTTGTTCCAGTTGATCCCAGTGAGGCTTTTGAAATTCAACCCGACTTAACTACCTATCCTTGGCTAGAGCCAAAATACTACTCTTTTGAAAGTGTTAGGAATAATGATTTAAATGACAGCTTAACTGAACTAGAAAGAATCAGATTTAAAGAAATTGCTAGAAGGAAATAGCTCGGTGGAATGGTGTAAGACTCAATATGGAAAAGATTTAACGGAACTTGCGCGTTTAATTAATAAATTTGATGTTAGCCGAGTTTTTAAAAATATCGACAGCGCTTTGAATGTCGCCAGTGGAAAGCTTGCCAAAACAACTGGAGATGTGCTGTCTGTTAATGTGGCAGGTGTTGAATTAATTTTGAAGAAGAAAATTTCAGGAACAATACCTCATGATTTAAATTCAATTACAATATTTCTTGAGGTTAATAGTGAATTTGATCTCTCAAAAGACATAGCCACACAAGATAGAATTTTAGATTCTTATTGTTTTCAAATGGAGATTATAGGCATAAATGAAGATGGCTCTCACTTCAATGCTTGGCATTTAGACAAGGACATTAGAGTCCAAGGAGCAAATGCTCCGAAGTATGATCACCCATTGTACCATTTCCAAATTGGAGGAAACCGTTTGGAAGATAAGCCGATGAGTGGAGCTGTTTTTGTTGGAGCACCACGCCTCCCTCATCCACCAATGGATATAATTTTAGGTATTCACTTCATAATGAAAAATTTTTGTAGCACTAAGGATTATCCATTTGTGACGAAGCTATTTATTGATCCCAGTTATCAAGACATCGTTGACAGAGCAAAAAAGAGACTATTTAGTCCCTACTTCAAAGCTTTTTCCGACGGAAATCAACACGAGGACTTCACCCTTAAAAATGTTTTCCCGATGGCTGTCTAATGAAGAAAGAGCTATTCAAATTCCTTAAATCATACTCTTGTGGAACGGAAGAAACAAACAGGTTAATTGTATCTTCGTTCGTTGAAGAAAATAAACTGCGCGGCATAAAAAACAAACAAATTAGTTCTCTCATAATTAAAGAAAGTGACTCTGATTACGAGCAATTCTGTTTGTTTAAAGAACTATATCAAATATCGACTATTGAAGAGCTAATTACCGCATTTGAGTTTGTAATTTCTCCCGAAGAAAAAGTAGTTACTGGCGCTGTATATACCCCGAAGAGTATTCGAGATTTTATAGTCAACGCGTCTTTAGCAGATTCATTGCCATTAAATCCTACCGTATGCGACTTGGCATGTGGATGTGGTGGTTTTCTATACACAGCAACCGAAGCTTTAAAAGAAAAACTAAATTTATCTTTTTATGAAATTTTTAAGAGATATATTTTTGGCGTAGATTTGATGGATTATTCAATCCAACGTTCTAAGATCCTTTTATCTTTACAGGCAATTGTCGCAGGTGAAGATCGCAAATATTTCGATTTCAACTTATATGTTGGAAATTCATTAAATTTTGATTTTAGTTCCTATATAGATAATTTTAAAGGTTTTTATCTGATTACAGGCAATCCACCATACGTTTGCTCTAGGAACATTGACGGGGATTCGAAAAAATTACTTTCAAAATTTGAAGTATGTGCTTCTGGCCATCCTGATTTATATATTCCATTTTTTGAAATAGGGATAAATTTTTTAAGTGCAGAAGGAAAACTTGGCTACATAACGATGAATTCGTTTTTTAAAAGCTTAAATGGAAGAGCTTTGAGAGAGTATTTTAGTAACAGAAAATTTAGCTTAAAGATTTTAGACTTTGGTGGTTTACAAGTATTTGACGCTAGATCCACTTACACATGCATTTGCTTTATAGAAAAAAAAGAAACAAATGCGGTTGAATATAAGAAAGTAAATAATATTAAGAAACTTAGTGCTAAAAATTTTAAAAATATAAATTACGATAAGCTAGATGATTACAATGGTTGGAATTTTCAGTCTTTCAGAATAATTTCTAAAATAGAGTCCGTAGGACAGCCGTTTCAGAAGGTTTTTAAAACTAGTACAGGTATTGCCACATTAAAAAATAATATTTTTATAATTGATGGTAATAGCTTTGATGATGCTTATTATCTATTGGAAAGTGGGCATAAAATCGAAAAACAGTTATGTGTTGATATTCTGAACCCAAACAGATTCATTAGAACTGATGACGCTAGTAGCATTACAAAGAAAATAATTTTTCCTTATGAATATGTAGAAGGTTCAGCTCGTATTATTCCTGAAGATAGATTCAAAAAATTATACCCTTGTGCATATCGCTATCTTCTGAATTTCAAAATTGAATTATCAGAAAGAGATAAAGGGAAAGGTAAATACCCTGAGTGGTATGCGTATGGTCGAACTCAGGGCTTGGAAAAGAATCGGTTCAAGTTATTATTTCCCCATATAACCCCTATAATACCTAATTATGTATTAACCGATAACATGTCTCTTCTCTTTCACAATGGGTTGGGCTTACTGTCTAATGATAAAGACCTCTTATTATTAGCCAAGAAGATCATGAGTTCTAAGCTCTTTTGGTTCTATATTGTAAATACTAGTAAACCATATGGCTCCGGATATTTCTCGCTAAGCCGGAACTATATAAAAAACTTTGGCATCTATGATTTTACACAGGAACAGAAAGATTATTTGATGAATGAAACTGACCAAGAAAGAATTGATCGCTACCTTGAAGAACTATACGACGTAAATTTACCCTCGGAGGGTATCTAGATTTTGAATGACGCTCCTTTACGTCCTAGATCACACATTGTTGGTGATGTAGGACAAACGACAGTATCTCTCCAGTTTAAAAAATGGGGGTGGACTTCTGATATAGTCGAGTCTGATTACGGGGAAGATTTATATTGTGAAGTATTCGTTGATAACAGGCGAACAGCTTTAAACTTTCGATGCCAAGTGAAGTCGTATTATTCTAATAAAGGCCAAGTAAGAAAGCTTCGGTCTGGATGTTTTAGCATATCCATAGCTAGAAGCGTCTGTTCAATATGGGCAAAAAGTTATTTCCCTATAGTTTTGGCGGTATATGATGAGCAGGAGGATGTCGTATACTGGTCAGATATATCGCACCAAGTTCGTGAAAAGGTTACTAGTAGTGTAAATGAATCAATTTCATTAATTATTAAAAACAATGACCTCAGAAGTACTAAATCGTTATTAGAAAGTCAGGTTTGTGATTTTTATTCTAAATTGCTATCAATATCTGAACCTATGTTTTCATGTACTCTATATCCAGTTTTGATGCCACAGCACAGAACCCTCAATTTTCAAGAAATACATTCCATTATAAAACATGAAGAAAAAAGTGGGATGATATTCGAAACAATTCGTCAGTCATATGAGTTATTGCCTTCTTGGATAACATCGGTTGAGTGTACTTTCGACAATTTTTTATATGGTGTCGAAGTTATTTCATCACACAATAGTATTGATGAATTTATTGATAAATTAAAAAGGGAGCTTTTAACAATTTCCTTAGATATTGAAGAAGGGAGTTGGCTTACGTTTATTGTATCCCCCATAGTACTCAAAGAAAAAAATGATTCAGAGACAGTTAATTCAAATGTTTGGGGTAAGCAGCTTACTGAGTGGTCGTCGTATAATATAATATCAAAAAATTGTTTCTTAGATGCTGATTACGCTTTTAGAGTCCCCAATGATTTTAAACGTCAGATAGGTAGAAGATCTAGAAGTTGGGATGGTCAATACTTTGTTTCGACGACTTTAGATATAGCAGTTCAAGTTTTATCAGAACAAAACACTACCCCCGCATTGCGTGAGTCTAACGCGAGATTTAAACAACAAGTTATTGGAAAGTTTGTTCCTTGGGTATGCCAAAGGGATAAAATTGTAGATCTGCAAGAACAATTGAATGAATATAATCTTGTATTTGTGGAAGTATCAGATAAAACGATTAGTACAGAATCAAATTGTATAAATGGCATCATTTCAGTTCCTCACTTTAATCCTGAATTAGGTTTATTGTCTATTACTGACGACTGGAAAAAGTTTAAAGATGGTGAAGTACGTTATCAACTTAGTCAGTTTGATTTGTTAAGCAAACTTTATGGCTATGAAGGAAGTGAGCAAATTACAGAATTCGTATTGAGTTTTTTCGACTCAATAAGTAATGATTTTCCTGAGCAAACGTTGGTATATGAAAATGAACATGTGGTAGGTATGCCACTACATCAAGATAAAAGAGAGATCATTTTTCAAAAACTAATTCAGGTTAACGAAATTCCTTCAGAACAAGTGTTGTCACAGCTAGAAATTGATTTAAAAAATAGTATTGATATTCAAATAGGCTCAAAGTTATCAAATAGTAAACTTAAAGTTGATTTAATTGATTACGGATTTTCTTTTGTTGTTTTCATAGCACTAAGTTATATACCTAATATTAATGAATCAACTTTCGTGGTATTGGAAAAATATAAAGATGAGATTTCTAAACTGCTGAATTCAAGCACTTTAAAAATATCTGATGTTCCAAGTAATTCAATGACCGAATATATTCTAAAAATATTTGGAGAGATTTATTTTGAAGAAGATGCTCTGCTTTAATTAAACAGGACACTTTAGTAATGGAAATCTATTTGATCTGAAAAGAATTTAGCTCAATTCTAAACTGACAAGTAACCGATTTAAAAACCGGAAACTGTGAGTTCAAGTCTGAGCTAGTACACTTCAGAGAACACTTTCTTTAGCGAGTTGAGTTCTCCAAAGAGATGCGTATTTGCCTTTTATTTGGAGCAGCTCCTCGTGTGACCCTTGCTCTGCTATTTGGCCATTTTCTACAAATAATATTTTGTCTGCATCTACTATGGTTGAAAGTCGATGAGCAATAACCAAGCTAGAAGCTGATTTGGATATTTCTTTAAATGCAGACAGAATTGCCTGCTCTGAATGACTATCAAGAGAAGAAGTTGCTTCATCGAAGATAAGAATTCGTGGATTTTTGAGAATAGTCCTAGCTATAGCAACTCTTTGTTTTTCACCTCCACTTAGTTTCAACCCACGTTCACCAACAATAGTTCCGGCTCCATCTGGTAACTTTGATATAAAATCATCCAAGTGAGCTAGGGCTATCGCACTTTCAACTTCCTCATCTGTAGCTGTCGGGCGACCATAACGAACATTTTCAAAAATCGAATCATTGAATAATACAGTGTCTTGAGGCACTACTCCTATGTTAACTCTCAAGGACTCCATAGTGACATCTTTTATATTCTGATCGTCTATATAAATGACACCGTCAGCAGTATCATAAAATCTAAATAACAATTTCATCAGCGTTGATTTTCCGTGACCACTAGGGCCAACGATCGCCACTTTCTCGCCAGATTCGACAGTAAAACTGACATTATTTATTATCGTTCTATTAGGATTATAAGCAAAAGAGACATTTTCAAATTTGACTTGCCCGTCGCTAACCTGAAGTTCTTTGGCATCAGATCTGTTAGTAATTTTAGGCTTTATAGCCATTAGCTTGAATAAGTGCTCTATATTAGCCAAAGATCCTTTAATTTCCCGATAAACAAGCCCTAGGAAATTTAAAGGCATGAATATTTGCATGATAAATGCGTTGATTAGCACAAAATCACCAAGTGTCATTGTTCCATTCGCTACATTCTGCGCAGCAAGCATCATCATTGCTGTTACAGCAACTGAAATAATGAGAGCTTGCCCACCATTCAAAGCAAACAAGGACAATCTATTTTTACGTTTAGCAAATTCCCATACTTCTAAGTTTTTGTCATAACGCTGAGCCTCAAAATGCTCATTAGAAAAGTATTTAGTAGTTTCGTAATTTAATAGCGAGTCAATCGCATGATTATTACTTTCAGAATCGGCCTTGTTCGCTTCCCTGATAAATTTTACACGCCAATCGGTAGTGATAACTGAAAAAGAAACATATGCGATGATGGCGACCAAAGTTATTACTGAAAATCCAACAGCGTAGTTATATATCAATACACCTATCACCATTGAAATTTCTATAAGTGTTGGGACTATATTAAAGACCATAAATCTCATCAGAAAATTAATCCCTGATGCACCTCTTTCAATATCCCTAGCCAATCCACCAGTTCTTCTATCTAGGTGGAATTCGAGGTCTAAGGTATTGAGATGCTTGAAAACATTTAAGCTAATTTGCCTAATCGATCTCTCAGTAACTCTGCCAAAAAGCAAGTCCCGGATTTCTCCAAAAACTACATTTGAAAAACGAACAAATCCGTAAGCTATAACTAACCCTATTGGTACAACTACAAGAGCTTGTGGAGAATTCTCGGATAAATCTAAATCATCTACGATGTACTTTAGAATGAATGGAAGGCCAACACTTGCGACCTTCGCTAGTACCATAAATGAGACCGCAAACATGACGCGCCTTTTATACTCAATCAAGTACGGAAAAATATCTTTTAATATTTTCCAATTGAAGCTATCGACCTCAACATCGCTTAAGCGGCTTCTTCTCATCGTTTGTACCAAAAATAGTTGTTATTATTAGGAATAGAGCTTGGGTTTTATCAAGAGGTATGTTGTTTTTGCATAAAAATAAGTCTTGATAATTTATACCATTAACCTATTGTTAAAATTAAAATAATTTTTATTCAAGAAATAACTTGCCAACATTGATTTAACGGTTTCAAAATTTAGCAGGCTGTCTACCGCCCGGGAATTGGTGGTCGAGTCTGCCTCATTCATCTGAGTAACAAAGCGAGTGCGCCAATCCGTGGCTTTCATCGAAAAGCCAATGTAAGCCACCACGCTAACTACAATAATTAACGCGAAAGATACGCCAAACTGAAACAAGAGTAAGCCTACAACAAGAGTGATCTCTAACAGGGTAGGAACAATATTAAACACCATAAAACGCATGAGGAAGCTTACGCCGTTGGTACCGCGCTCTATATCTCGTGACAATCCGCCTGTGCGTCGATTTAAATGAAAGCCCAAGTCTAAGTTGTGCAAATGTTTAAAGACTTTTAGGCCAAGGCGGCGCATGGCACGCTCTGTAACCCGACCAAATAGCGTGTCTCGTACTTCGCCGAGCAAAACATTCAGTAAACGCAGTGTTCCGTAGGCAACGATAAGGCTGATAGGTACCGCTAATGCAAGCGTGGTTAGGTCGCCATTTAAGCTATCGACAGTGTATTTCAATACATAGGGTAGGCCGATGCTGGCAAGCTTTGCTGCTACTAGGCACAGTAGAGCAAGAAATACACGGTGCTTGAACTCTAGGAGATAAGGCCAAAGCTGTGAGAGAACGTGCCATTTAACAGGTTCGTCGACATTGGTAGGAAAACGGTTTTTTCTCATTTTATAGTGTGCTTTATTATTGTGTTTACAGTGTTAGGAACGCGCTGATTCAAAAAATAGCTTTTCGTAAACGTTGTAATAGATATTGAGCTAACCTGCTCGTGTAGGGCGATTTTCGCTTTTTGAAGTACGTTTTGAAATAGGCTAGAGATTAAAATGGTCTTAATTATAGCGATGAATGTGTTTAATTTTGGTTTCACCGCGCGTACACTAGAGGTAGTTTAATTTAGTTACCTTGTTATTTACTCAATGTTTTACTGGCTTATGTTAGATTGAGAAAGCCGTGAATTGAATGACTAAGCAGCACAGGATTAAGGAGTTAGTTTGTTAGAAGATAGTTTCGGTAGACAGTTTCATTATTTACGTTTGTCAGTGACCGAAGCGTGCAACTTTCGTTGTCAGTACTGTTTGCCAGACGGATATGAAGGCCCGACGAGCGATCAGTTTATGACGCTAAACGAAATTGATACCTTGCTCAAAGCGTTCGCTAAGCTAGGTACGTCGAAAGTGCGCCTAACAGGCGGCGAACCAACGCTGCGAAGAGACTTTCTTGATATTTTACAGCTAACAAGTAATACGCCTGGTATCGAACGTGTAGCGATGACAACACATGGAGCGCGAATGGAAAAGTTTGCGCATCAGTGGAAAGAAGCAGGGTTACACCAAGTAAATGTAAGTATTGACAGTTTAGATCCCCGTCAGTTTGCCGCTATAACAGGACAAGACAAGCTTAAAGCTGTACTTCGAGGGTTAGACGCAGCGATTGATGCCGGCTTAGACGTGAAAGTGAACTCTGTCTTACTCAACGATTTTTCAGATAGCCGTCTTCATAGGTTTCTTGCTTGGCTAAAAGATATGCCAGTAACGCTCCGGTTTATAGAGCTAATGGAGACAGGCAACTTAAATCAGTTTTTCAATAAGCAACATCAAAGTGGTACGCCGCTAAAAAGTACGTTGTTAGACATGGGCTGGCAGCCTTTGTTGCGTAGAAAAGATGCGGGGCCAGCGCAAGAGTTTTACCACCCTGACTATGCCGGTAAAATTGGCTTAATCATGCCTTACAGCAAAGATTTTTGTAAAACTTGTAATCGACTACGTGTTTCTGCCCCAGGAAAGCTTCACCTATGCTTGTTTAGTGAAAA